>Ga0315904_10006600_pt1 | contig 15837 bp, 25 predicted proteins | sample LakEriMetagenome_6_FD_203529 | JGI IMG/M metagenome (GOLD analysis project Ga0315904, IMG submission 203529) | Freshwater fungal communities from buoy surface, Lake Erie, Ohio, United States - Buoy 12 MA120 | ecosystem: Environmental > Aquatic > Freshwater > Lake | place: USA: Lake Erie, Ohio... | reverse complement strand
CTTGTAACCACTTATCAAATTCACCATTATTAAAGTCTTCTAATGCGTCTTCTAAGTTCATAACATATAAATACAAAAAAAGGGAAGATTTTTCATCTTCCCTTAAATTGAGTTGTTCTCATTTAAACCTTATTTTGTTTTCCCTTGGTTATAATACTTCTCAATTGTTTTTTTGATGGCTGATTTAACGTCTTCGTTAACCTTTCTTGAATTTTCAAGTTTTAATTGTTGAAGTTCTTGAGTAGACTGAACAGGTTGAGCAGTACCATTTGTCTTATTTTTACATCCACATCCCATGATAGTTTGATTTTAATTTGTTTATGATAATAAATATGTTTATTGATGAAATATAATCTTCATTTAATATTTATCAAATAAAGATTTTGATGTTTAATAAAAAAATTTTAATAGAGTCGAGAATTACTGACTTTGAAAAGACCTTTGATCGTAAGTTTAGTCAGGATCAGAAAGAAAAGATTCTTGATGAGATACCTTCAAAGTTTTATCAGTGGGCTGGTAAGAATTTAGATCAAATATCTTTTGACGGTAATTTTGAGTTAATAAAGAATTTACTCTCTTATTTCAATAGATTTGGTAGTAACCTTAAGAAAACAGATATTAATCAATACACTGGTGTTGAAGAGTTAAAAAGAGTTTTGGATGAATATTCTGAGAGACAAAGAAGAAATTACAAAAAACAAAACGGAGCCAACATTGTTTATGATTCACCTAAGTATTTGGTTATAAACCCATTGAGTCATGAGTCTTCTTGTTATTATGGGTCAGGTACTAAATGGTGTACTGCAGGTAGAGACGCTGCAGACACGTTCAATAGATATAATTCAGACGGAAAACTTTTTTACATTATTGATAAGACTCTCCCAAGTTCTGATCCAATGTATAAGATCGGTTTATCCAAAAAATTCGAAGGAAAGGAAGACTTTTATGATGCTTTAGACAATTCAATCAAACAATCATCAATCATTCAAACGGAAGAGATTAAAAAAATCTTACAAAAAATTAATGAGTATATGGGGGTTGAGTATGCCACTCAATTAAAAGTATATTCTGATAAGAAAGAATTGGAAAAGGAAAAAGAAAGATTACGTAATCTTGAAGCTCGAAGAATTAGAAACGCTAAGTTTGCAGAGGCTGATGAAAGAAGAGTTGAGGGAGAATGGGACTTAACAGATAATATTGATGATATTGGATTAAAGGCTTGGGCTCTATTTGAATATTTGGAGGGACAAGGTGCAGATGTAAAAACAAAAGAAGATTTTGATAGAGTAAGAGAAATTGAGTCGGAGATTGAAACACTAACCCAACAATATGATCAAGATCCCGACGTAAGGACTGATTTACTTGATGAGATTGATACTCTAAAAGATGAATTGGAAGAGATTAATAATAAGATGGATGTTTATATGTTATTACCTGAAAGTTATGATCATTATGATATGACTAGATTTGAGGTTATTGGTGATGACTTTTATGGTCAAACATTTGCCGTTGGAGATTCTGATGAGGTTGAATCGTCTGCCGTAGAGTATGTTGAAGGATTAATAGATGATATCGGATATGAGGGATTTAATTCTAATTTTTGGAAATCTCACTTAGATGAAGAAGCCATTGTATCTCATGCTGAAGATGTTTTTAATGAAGACTTATACAATAACCCTGAGAGTTACTTGGATGACGAAGACAGAATGTTAGATAATTTTCAATTAGATAAAATTAAACATTTGAAAAGTAAAATTACTAGTTTGATTGAAAATCAAAATCAATTAAGAGAAATACAAGATGAATTAGAAGACCCATCAGACGAAAAGTACGATGAGATAGAAGAGAAAATTGAAAGTATTGAGGAATTGATGGATGAGTTAAAAGATGAAATTACGGATATTGAAGATGACCCTCAAGGAGATTTTCCTCAAGATGTTATAGATGAAAAAATTCAAGATTTAATCAGAGACGTTAGAAGGGATTTAGAGGGATATCTTGAAAATTACGGACTCAATGCCGAGAATTTTATCGATAAAGATTCATTTGTTAAAGATGTTATAGATACCGATGGTTATGGTATGTTAAGTTCTTATGATGGTAATTACGATACTATAAGAGTAAAAGGTAATGAGTATTACGTAATGAGAATTGATTAATATAGATCAACAATTATATTTTTCTGAATGGCGACAAAAACTAAAAATAAGGAGTTTCAGTTAGATCCTGAATGGATTTATCAAGATCCAATCGATTTCGAACACAAGAAGTATAAGTTATTGGCTTATCTTCAGAAATGCGATAAGAGATTTGATGAATTAAAGATCTATCCTGATTTCGTAGAATTATCATTACATCTTGCGAATTTACAATCGATCTCAAAAGAGAATACAATGTTGACGACCAAAAAGAAGTTTAAATCTTGTGATGATGAAATTCTTTTCAAAGAGTTAATTCCAAAGAAGTTACCAAAGTTAGATGATGTGGATCAAATTGAAATTGATAAGACAGTTAAGTATTCAGGACAAAAAATATTTGAAGCATTTAATATTGCAAAATCAATTTGGACGATTGCTCATGATGCAATCTCTGTCCATATAAGAAAGAACAAAGACAGACTTGAAGATGGATTGGGTTTCATTTACCTCAGAAGAAAAAGTGATGAGAAGTTATTAGTGTGGGAATATGAAATAAAGAAAGATATTGATGATGATATTAGTAATAAGACTTATTTAAAATTAATTTTCTCTGGAGATAGTGATGAAAAAACATTCTCAGACATTATCGAAGAGTACTCCACTTGGAACAAAACAGACTATTTTAAAGAGGTTCCAGTTTTTGAGGTTAAGTCCAGCCAAGACTTCCCGTTTGAAGAAACTTTTATCCCACTCATGAAAAGACAACTAATGTCTTATGTATTTCAAGTAGTCAATTACAAAAAGATGAGAAATTTGGAAGACTAATTCCAATTTATTATATTTGCCGTATGGGATTTAATCGAAGAACTTTAAATAAAGAAAGATGTTTTGATGCCTTATCGGATAAAGGTCTTTTATGGCTTTATGGAAAAAGTGATATGTTAATTTTCGAGGACCAAGAGAGTGGCGACATATATGAACTTTTTAGAGCGGGAAAGACAGACGATGAAATTGCAATGAAATATGGTATCAAAAGAATTATTACCGACAATAACGGATAACACAGGATCAGTGGTGCTGATGGGAGGATTAGGTAATCTAATGTTCCAAATGGCGGCATTATTATCTGATGCTAAAGATAATTTAAACTTTGACCCTGTATTGGGTTATTGGTTAACCCATCAATCAGAATACTCAGGTAGATCAAAAGTAATGGATTGTAACACGAGAAATCATCATTTTGATCCGTGGGGTGGACATACACTTAAAGATAGAGGAATAACATTAGGAGATATCTTTCCAAGATTACCTTGGTTTTACGGAAGACCACCGGCATTTCAGTGGGACATCAATCAACGACTTACTTGGGATTTTGATACAGGACAAGGGGGAGAATATATTCCAATAAGGGATATTGCTTCACCACCATTTTTAATACAAGGATACTTTTTCAATCATTTATATTGGCATCACAATAGATCATATCTTTTAGATATGTTTACACCAAATAATGAATTATTGAATTATCTACAACTTAATTATTCTAATCTTTATAAGGATCAAACTATATCTTTACACCTTAGATTAGGTAATGATAATGATTTCATTCAACCCGTTGTACCTCCGATCGAATGGTATAAAAGTGTGTTAAATAAAATTAGATACGGTCATCACATTTTAGTTTTTACAGATAATCAAGATAAAGGAAAAGAACTTTTAGATATATTGGATATCCCAAAATCAGATGTTACCTTTATTGATGAAGATCCACATACCTCAATGTTTATGATGGCAAGATGTGACAAACATATTTTATCAAATTCAACATTATCTTTTTGGGGTGCGTACCTTGATAATAAGCAAGAAAATAACGATACTTACTTACACGAATCATTTTTCGAGTATCATCCGAGAACAATGATTCCTTATAATAATTGGCAAATCAACTAAAAAAAAACATGGAGGTAAACTATGAAGTGTATTAAATCAATCAAACCAACAAAGAACACCGAAGTCGGACAAATTGTAAGAATTGACGACATCGACGCAGAATCAAAAGTTAAAACAGGGTATTGGGCTTACGTGGCTAAATCTGAATGGAAGTCATCAAGAGGTAAGAAAGCTGTTGAAAAAACAACTGAAGAAGTAACCGATCAGCCGACCGATCAAGTAGACAAGAAACCGTACAAGAAAGGTTCTAAACCTGAAAAGAAATCTAAGTAATGAAAAAGTTATTGAAAAAATTAGACTGGATTTGGGATTATTATTTTGTATACTTCTTATACAATGGTAATAGGACACAAGATTACATTGATTACATGGAAAAAAAATGGGGAAAAAATGAGTAAAGAAATGGTAAACGGACCTGCTCACTATGGTGGAGCGGATAATCCATACGAGGTAATAAAAGTTTGCGAGGCGTGGGGATTGGATTTTGATGCTTATCTTTTCAACGTAGTAAAGTATGTTGCAAGAGCGGGTAAGAAAGATGATACCAAAGAACTTGAAGACTTAAAAAAGGCTGCCTTTTACTTGGATCGTAAAATTAAAAATTTAGAAAAATGATATATTGGTTAACAGGACAACCTGGATCTGGTAAAACAACATTGGCAAATTGGATGATATCAGCACTACAAGGAGATGCAATATTAGTTGACGGTGATGATATTAGAGAAATCTTTGAGAATAAAGATTATAGTGAGGTTGGTCGAAGAAAGAATATAGAACTAGCTCAGAACATTGCACATTTTCTTCATAATAAAGGTAAGAATGTTTTAGTTTCATTAGTATCACCTTATAGAGATCAAAGAGAATCTTTTAAAGAAAAATTAGGAGAGGGTATAATTGAACTTTATATTCATACCACAGATATTAGAGGTAGAGAAAATTATCATGTTCAAAACTATGAACCACCTTTAGAAAATTTTATAGACATTGACACAACAAATAAACCTGAATTCGAAAGTCTTCAGGAAATCAGAGAAAAATTAATATTCTAATGGAAAAAATTCACGTAGAAGGAGACCCGAAACTAAAGAATAGTGAAGGAAAACAATACTCAATGTTTATTGGGAGATGGCAACCTTGGCATGATGGTCACAGATGGTTGATAGACCAAAGATTAAATCAAGGCAAAAATGTTTTGATTTGTATTAGAGACATATCTCCTGATGAAAAAAATCCATTCACGGCTCAACAAGTTTATGAAAATATTCTTTTTAATTTATCGGATTTAATAATTGAGGAAAGAATCAAGGTCCAAGTTATTCCTGATATAGAATCAGTAAACTTTGGTAGAGGGGTTGGTTATGATATTATTGAACATATACCACCAACAGAAGTAAGTGAGATATCGGCAACTAAGATTAGAGAACAAATGAAACAAGAAGGAAAACTATAATGGAAAAATATATCAACAAAATAATCAACGGAGATTGTATCAAAGTTATGTCTGAAATGCCAGAAAAGTCAGTAGACCTAATTGTTACCTCACCACCATACGGTGTTGGGATTGATTACGATACTTTCGAAGATGATATTGATTTTGATCAATATAAAGTTTTCTCTAACAATTGGTTGAGAGAAGCCTATCGTATTCTAAAAGATGATGGACGTATAGCCCTTAACATTCCTTATGAGATTAACAGACAATCTAAAGGTGGTAGAGTATTCATGGTCTCTGAGATTTGGAATATAATGAAGAGTATTGGATTTAACTTCTATGGTATAGTAGATCTTGAAGAACAATCTCCACATAGAAGTAAGACTACTGCATGGGGTTCATGGATGTCACCATCAGCACCATATATCTATAATCCGAAAGAGTGTGTTCTACTTGCTTATAAGAAACATCACATCAAAATTGTTAAAGGAGAACCTGAGTGGGTACCAACTATGGTTGAGACTGAAGAAGGTAAAGAAAAGAAAGCTTATACTGAGGAACAAAAAAGAGAATTTATTGATTTGGTTTATGGTCAGTGGGGTTATTTTGCAGACACAAAGTCTATGACTAAAGCTACCTTCTCAATGGATATCCCAACTAAAGCAATTAAAATTCTTTCATATAGAAATGATATTGTTCTTGATCCATTTGCTGGATCTGCAACAACTTGTGTGGCTGCTGAAATCTTAGATAGACGATGGATTGGTATTGAACTGTCAGAAAACTACACCGAGATAGGAAGAAAAAGAGTACAGGGATTTGTTGATAAGAAGAAACAAACAAAATTAAATTTTGAAGAAGGGTCGTAAGACCCTTTTTTTCTGCTCCATGGATATTTATAAATAAAAAATTACATGCCGAGTATAGTACTTACACAAGAACAACTTGATATGATCAACTCTGATTTAAAAAGAGAAAAGGTTATTCAAGAGATACATGAGAAGTGGCAAACCATTAATAAAACTCAAAAACTATTTGTTTTAGAGTATCTTAAGGTTCTTCACCCAAATAAAGAAAAACAGTTGAACGAGGTTATTAAGAAAGTTAAAAGTAATCAACTTAATGAGGCTTGGTATAATACTGTTTTAGATGTAGTTGGTTGGTTAGACCCAACAGGTATTGCGGATACATTGAATGGGGTTATTTACTTAACTCAGGGTGAATATCTTTTTGGATTTTTATCTTTTGTTGGCGCTATTCCATATGCTGGTGATGTTGTTGCTAAACCTGTAATGTATGCTTTGAAGGCGGGTAAACCTTCAGCAAAGGCGCTGAACCAAGTAATGAAATTATCTAAGGCTGGAAAATCTGTCGAAGCGGGTACGGAATTGGCTAAATTATCCGCTTCAGGAGGATTAATTGGATGGTTTACAACACAAATGGGTAAATTGGCACCGAAATTAGAACAACTTATTAATGCGATGCCAGGAGGAGTTCTTAAAGGGTTTAAAAATACTTTATTAGAATGGATACAATTGTTTAAAGGTGCGTCAAAAGGAAAAGTAATTAGAACTCAGGCGGCTGACTTAGCGACTAAAATTAAAGGAATTCCAGCAGGTTCTGGAGGTTTAATAAGATTAAGTAAGAAAGACCAAATTGCACAGTTAGAAAATTTAATAAAATTATCAAAGGAAACTCCTGGACTATTTTCAGGTTATAGAACGGGAAATAAGATACTTTCATGGAAAACATTTTGGGGTGGAATGCCACAACTAATGGGTCGAAATAGATCTGTAAGAGCTCTCATGAGGAAGACTAAATGGTATTTAGGACTTTTAGACTTTTTGGGAATAGCAAATTTTGTTGGACCTGATGAATTACAGGAGCAATTAGGTGATGCTAAATTTGAACAAAGTATTGAGGCTTATAATGATACGGATCAATCGAGACAATATGCTCAAGAAGACTTTGGTTCTGAAGCAGCAGCTCAAGATTTCTTAAACAGACAAGCTGGTGCATCAACACAAGCACCGTCACAAGCACCATCACAAACAACAGATCAACCGCGAGAAAAACCAACATTAGATCCATTATCATGGTTGTTGAGTTCAACATTAAAAGGAGCATTATAAAATGAAAGAAGAAATAATTTTAAAATTAGTACAAATACAGAATCAATTTAGATTCTTACATTGGCAAACATTTGGGGATGCTAAACATAGAGCATATGGTGAGTTATATGATTCAATTGGTGATCATATAGATACATTTACTGAAGCTATGATGGGGAAATACGGAAGACCAAGTTTCGAATCTGAATTTGTTATTGCTTTCCAAGACATCAAATCAATTAATATACAAAATTTTATTGATGGGATCGTTGAATTTTTAGTTGGTATGACAGAAATTTTAGATACAAAATACGATACTGATCTATTGAATATCAGAGATGAGATTTTAGCATCAATCAACAAATTAAAATATTTACTAACATTAAAAAGTTAAACATGACAAAAAAAATTATAAAACTTACTGAGTCTGATTTACAAAAAATTGTAAAGAGAGTTATTCAAGAACAATCAATGGGTACAATTTCAATTGTTAATCCAGGTCAAAATGCGGAGGCAGAAATCGTCGATAGAGGAGGTAAAAAGCTTTTAAAGGTTAGAACCGAATCTGGTAGAGAACAATCTGTATTTGTAAAAACAATGTTACCAATTGGGAAGTTTATGTTCGAAATGGGAAATGACGGAAAAAAAATGTTCGGTTTCGACCCGAAAACTAAAAAGAAAATTGAAATTTTTATTACCAAGTAATGAGTAAATTAATTACTGAATCAGGTATAAGAGACATTTCAGCTTTAAGGAAAAGATATCCTAAGGCTGAAATTTATTTTCACCAAGACTTAGATGGTGTTACTACTGCAATTGCGATGAAGAAATACCTTGAAGATAATGGTATTAAAGTAGTTGGTTCTCACATTATACAATACGGTGATAAAGAATTTGCGGTTAAAAAGAACGATGCTCAGGGTGACGTAATGCCAGTTTTGGTTGATTTCGCACATGGTAAACCAATGTTCAAGATTCACACAGATCATCATGATAAACAAGTTGGAGCCGAAAAGGGTGCATCAACTTCGTTTAGACAAGCCAGATCAAATGTTGAAACTCTGTCTCAGATAGTTTCCCCAAAAGATTTGTTTCCTTCTTCAGATATATTATTAATTAATACTGTTGACTCAGCAGACTTTGCAAGACAGGATATCACTCCTGAAGATGTTGTTAATTATCTTTTCAGATTTGATAAAGATAAGTCATTACAAAAAAATAAAATGTTATTAGGATTTGTTGTTAACAAACTATTATTAGCATTTAAAAACAAACCTGGATTTTTAGAAAGGTTAGTTATGGATAGTGAACCATCTTTAATGTCAATTTTGACGAATATTAAAGAGTGGATGAAAAATACTAATTCTGCCACACCCGAACAACTTCAAAAGAATGCGGAGGGATATAAAGAACAGATGAAGACCTATTCAGGAGTCGATTACAAGGACGGAATTATATTTCAATATGGTGGAGGTAATATGATGAAGCCAGGTTCTTATGACCGTTATACTCCCTTTAGAACACATCCTGACGCTGACTTCATGATTATGGCGTGGCCTTTAGGGTTATTACAAGTTTCTTGTAATCCATTTAAAAAAGAAAGGGGATTAAAGGGTGTTAATTTAGGTGAGATTGCTCAAGAAGTTCTTGGTAAATGGGAAGGGAAACTCAAAGAAAAAAATATACCACTATCAACTATCAAATGGATTAGCGAAACAAGTGTTGGACCTGAGAGTGTTGGATTTACATTTAAAGATTTCGATGCTTTATATGGTGAAAGATTTATGTTTATGGACGGAGGAGAAGATGCTTTAGAGAGTATAAAAGAAATGATGGAAAGACCATTTACAGACTTATCGGAAGAAGAAAGATCTAAGTTAGACAAGATAGGTGTTAATGCTTGGGATTTAATCCAATCAATGTCAGGAGGTCACAAGTGTATTACAAATATATCAGGATTAAACTATTTTGGTAGAAGTAAAAGACCTTCAACTGGACCATATAGATATGATCCTGAAAGAGAAGATGCACCTTATCTTAAGTTTTTAAAAATGTTAGCTCAAGAGTTTAGAAGTAAATTACAGGAAAAAATCAAAGGATCTTCAACAGATACTGAGGAATAGTTACATAATATATTTTACAGAATCTCCAGCTTCGATACCTAAATTTTCACAGGTACCACCTTCCAATTCCAATACAATATTGCCGTTACCACAATAAGAAGGACACTCTTCAGAATGACAAGGAGGACAGTTGTGATGTATATTTACAATCACATTATTTTTTATCATCATGATATCAAGTGGAATTATACAGTTCTTCATCCAAAAACATTGTTCATCTCCACCCATCATAAAAAGCATACCATTAAAGGTATTATCAAATCTTTTTCCCATCATACCAATTTTATGGTCTTTTGGTGTTGTTAATGTTTTGACATTAAAAGAATTATCACCTATCTTTATCTTCATATTTATAAATACTATGGATAAAAAAAGATACACGGGTGTAATGGTTAAATGTGGTGATAAACTACTTTTATGTAAAAGAAATAATTTAGGATCGTTCCCTGGCATGTGGTCGATTCCTGGTGGCAAACTTGAGGAAGGAGAAACAACTCAAGAAGGAGCTAAGAGAGAATTCTTTGAAGAGACCGCAGTAGACATTGACGATAAAGAATTAACTTTTATTGGATTAATTCCAAGACACACTAGAGACGGTAATAAAGTTAAAGGGATTATGTATGTGTATTTATTAAAAGTTGATAAAGAAATTGAGCCTGACTTTGAGAATGCTATCGATGGTGAAGAACATACTGAATGGGGTTATTTTACAATTGATAACATACACCCTGAAACTACAGGAGAATATATGCATAAACTAGCCGAAATTATTTTGCAATGATAGTATTAATTAGTATTTTTGTCGTAGGATTTGTTGCCATTTACGGATGGTTTGACATGATGAAACAAATTAAAAAAATAGTAGATAAAGTAGGAATGTAAAAAAAATATGTCTGAAGGGGTTGACAGAACCAATTTTTTTAGTATATTTGTAGTCCTTTGGTATTTGAGGATATATTTATTTCTTACCGAATTTAAAGTTCTTTAAAAAATAGGGTAACTACCCGCTGGGTTCAACCAGCGCATGACGTGGATAGGTGACAATAAGATGTGGGTAGTTTTTTTAAAATATTAAATCGCGAGGTAGAGCAGAGGTAGCTCGGAAGGCTCATAACCTTTAGGTCGGTGGTTCGATTCCATCCTTCGCAACAAAAAAGATTTGACGAATTGAAAAGTTCTTCCTATCTTTGACAAACAATCGGGTAAAACCGAGAGTTCTTTAACATCGAGATGAAGTTAACCTGTCCCATTAGGAGTGGGGGGTGATTGAGGGTGAATAACACATCTTCAATGAAGAATAACCAATTCAGTTATCTTGTTAAAAAAACTTACAAAAAAAGTTTGATTGTTTCCCAAAACATTCTTACCTTTGTAAGACAAATGAAGAGAAGGGGTAGTAAAGGTTCCGAGTTTACTTGGTCGTAAAGTTTCCCCTTTTCTTCATTCTTTAAAAAGTTCTTTGACTAAAAATATTGGGCGGTCTATAGTCCATAAAATAAACCATGAAAGTGGTATAAAGTGATTCGTTCTTGATTGGAACGGTTGCGGCTTCGGAAACGGAGCTCGAGTAGACAAGCGGGATATCATCTGACCTTGAGTATTGAGGGTAACACTTTAGGGAAAGTGGTTGGGTGACCAAGCGATGTGGGTCGTTTGGTTGAGGTGGGAACACCGATAAGAATAACTCGTAGGGCTGTTGTAAGAAGTATGGTCGTCCAACTATACAATTGCGGAGTTCAATATTAGAGTAGACTTAAAACCGAAAGGTAAGAGTTCGTACAGGTGGTGCTGTTGTTCTCCTTACTCTTCACCTACCAAGGTAGGAGTTATGAAGTAAACTCAAAGTATGGAGGTCGGGAGACTTCAAGGTGTAGTTCAGTATCGTCTCGTTCAAAAGATGGGATGGCTGGGTTGACGGACCGCTACATCTATTATCCACAAATCACAACTTTGTTAATTAAGGTTTAACAACTTATAAATCAATAAAGGAAAAGTGTTCGTCAGTCGTGGTAGACAGGTCACTACTTAGTCATGAGTTGTTCATGGCCGTAAAGGGTCCCAAACCCGATACGATTGTTTTGAAAGTTCTCTAATCCCGCAAGGATGAGTTTGGGTGGCAACCTAGAAGAGTGATAAGTAAGAATAGAGTATATTACGACTTAAGGATTGGTTAATTTAATTGACCGTGACTGAGAGTTACTTCTCAAAAGGAAGTGGAAATCGGAGGAACCAAAATAATCTCCTGTAAAGATTCTCAAATGAAGGTGTATTCTCAACCTGAATGCCAACTAACCCTGACTGTTTCTACAGTTGGGGTTTTTTATTTAGTATACTTTGAGAAAGTAGGTGAGTTTTCTAATGATTTTTGTAATGCTGTTTTGTATGATCCTGTGTTTTTCATTTGTTCCCAATAATCAGCAATGTTAGTTGCGGTAGATTTACCCTCATCATATGCGAGAGCAACATAAATAAAATTTCTTGTAAGATCTTTTAGTTTATAATCTTCTAATTTATTAACTAACCCTGAAAGCAACATTTCCCTGTATTGAGGAGTATAGTTCATATCCTTAAGGATTTTATCTAACATTACCAAATCTTGTTCTAACATTCTTATAAATATTTGGCCAGATCAAAAAAAAGGTGTACCTTTGTTATTCAACAAAACCAAGTTATATGTTTGACAAATTGATTGATTTAATGGTTACGTTTATTAATGACATTCTCCCATGGAAAATTGTGGATCAATGGGAAGAAGGAGTACACTTAAGAATAGGTAAGTTTAGAAGAACTGTTAAACCTGGACTTCAATGGAAGATTCCATTCTTTGATCAGATTATGGCAACACCTGTGATCACTCAGACAGTTAATTTAAAACCTCAAACCGTGACTTCTGCGGATGAAAAGAGTATTGTGTTGAGTAGTATTGTTCGATATCATATTCATGACGTTGAGAAGTTTTTACTTGGAGTTATGCATGCTAATGATGCGTTAGTTGATACAACTCAAGGAACTATTAGAGATGTTGTTGAAGGAACTGATTGGAACTATCTTAATGATCTTGGTAATCTTGTAAAACCTGAGGTTAATGAACAGGTTAAGAAATGGGGGATTACTGTTGAACAGATTAGTTTTCCTGATCTTGGAGAAATTAAGACTTATAGAATTATAGGTGATGGAAGTAAAGATCATAATGGACCTGTGATGACAGGGAATGAATAGATGAAAGGGACTATGTCCCTTTTATTTTTTCCATGAATCTTTTTCAAATTCAAATGTATTAAAATACTCTGAACAAAATTTATAAACAATATCAGCGGTTTCTTGAGTGTAATATTCTTGCCAATTTAACGGAAGATTATAATTTTCATTAACAGCATTATTTATTAATCCTATTTTCTTTGACAATGCCAAATCTAATAATCCATTTTTGTAGTAGTCTGAGTTCTTAATAAAATCTATTGATTTATAATCATCTTCAATTGAATCAATTCTTACTTTGTAGTCAATTTTTCTTTCAAAAAAACCATCAGGGGTAACAGATAAATCGTAAAACCCAATAAAAAACCTTTTAAAAGAAAATGAGTTTATATCTTTTATCTCTTGGGTCATTAATTCCTTTAAATTATATGAATAGTATAGATCATATACAAATTCGGAAAAATCTATATTAAGGTTAAAATTTTTGTTGATATACTTCTGAGATTCTAATGATCTTTTAAAATTACTGACAACTCTGTTATATGGGTTTCTACCTGTCATTATTAATTTATAATCTTCATGATTTGGGAACAATTTAAAAGTGTGGTTATGGGTAATTTTTTTACTCTTATGTTTTAAAATGTTATTACAAAGTTCATAAGTATGAAAATCAAAATTATCTAATATATCACAGAATGTTCTAGAACCTGTTGATTGAGGAGTGATTGTAAACGTTTTGTGTTTTTCACTTATGTTAAAAATTGCTAAATCTTTGCAAGCCATAATATTTAAATTTTTTTCCATGAATTTTTATCGTATCCAAAATAATCAAAATATCCTTGATGTTTGTTATAAACATAATCAGCGGTTGATTGATCATAAAAGTCTTCCCATTTATTTGGTATTTTGTATAAAGTGTAATCAAAATTACCATCGGTAGAATTTAATTTTAACTCTATATCTTCTTTCAAAGAACCATTTTTAAAGTAGTCGGAGTCTTTTATGAATGGAATTAATGAATAATCCTCAAAAAGATTTTCGATTCTTATTGCGTAATCAATGTTTCTACCTAAAGATGATACATTTGATTCAAAATAGTCTTGTTTAAATCCTAAATTTCCCGAATGAGGTGTTAAAAAATCAAATAAGAATTCAAAAAATTCTTCGCGCCAATTATAAGTGCTAATCACTTTTTTCTCTGGTCCGATAAGGTATTTAAAAAGGCTAACGTATCTGGAATATGGGTTTCGAATGGTGCAAATTAATTTATAGTTTTCATAGTTGGGTAGACTATTGTAATAATGGGAGTGTGTGAATTTAGTAGAGGATAATTGTATGTTATTTGTATCACTTATTTTGAATGTTTGGAAGTCAAAGTTACCAAATACACGTGAAGCGGTCATTGAACCTGTTTTAGGTGGAGTAAACACAAAATATCCTAACGAATGACTAATATTCATTGCATTATCACCTTTAGAATAAATAATTTCTTTTGGAGGTATCATATTTTTAATTATCTTTGTAAAAATAAGAAATTATGACACTTACTCAATACCACATTAAAATCGAACACGAGAAATTTGGGTCTCTTATGAAGGAAACATTTGTTGATCCTATTCAGTTCAAGTTATTTTTAAAAATGATCCAAGGATGTCTTGAGTTGAAAAACGATCTCACATTTTTCAACGGGGTGGATTTTTTAGTCCATATTCCATTTAAACATTTAACAGATTCAATTATATTAACTAGTACTCCTCACTATTCAGCTGCGGACGTACTTATTTCTAAATCTAAAATCGAAGCGGAGGTAACAAAATGAGTAATCAACAATCAGGGTTTTCAACTTTATTAAAGTGGGGTGCTGCTGCTGTAATAGTATATGCAGCATACAAAGTAGGTCAAAAATCCGTAACACCAAAAGAACAACCAGTAGTAGAACCTATCAAAGAAGTTGAGGTTGAAACCTTCAACGACGAAGCAGATGAGGAGATCTATGTGGTAAATGTACTTGAAGAATTACGAAACAAACAGAATAAGACAAAACAAGACCGATATAATATTGGGCTTCTTGAAGTTAAATTACAACAATTAAGAAAATTGAAATGATTACAATTAAAGACATAATAGAAAATTCTAAACCACACGGATTACCTGGTGGTAAAATGACAAGACTGTCTAATGATAAGTATATTCTCTCAGTTGTAGGTGGGACATCGGGACTATATGGTGATTTCGAGAAGGACTTTGAAATTGCAATTATGGATACTCAGAATGGAGAGTTTATAACCAAACTATTCTTTCCTGAAAACTCTGATGATGTTGTTGGATATCTTGAAGCTAAAAAGGTTGAAGAGATTGCAAATACTTTATTTAAAAATTATAGTTTCCAAGTTCCTTAAACTTGGTGGTGGAATCTGTACGAAACCGTACGGCCTCAAAGGAGAGACTTCGGTCTCTCTTTTTTTTATACGTTATTAACCATATCTCTCTGATCGTCCCACCAAATACCAAAGCCACAGTTCTTGTAAACTAATTTGTTACAGTCTTCTCTGATGTCATCAACCATAGTATCAAAGTCAGCCCAATCTCCCATGCCAATTTCATCTGCTATTTCTTGTATTGTTTTGTAACTTTCATTACCATCATCATCTCTATAGAAAATATTGGTATCACCCCACATCCAATCACACAGTATAGTTGTATCGTCATTTTCTAAATCGAGACGTGGATTGTGTAATATGATGTAAGCATATTGTTTTGGATCTTCTTTATCTTGAATCTTGATACCATTTGGTGTTGATATTTTATTCAGAGCTTTTTCTGTAAAATCGTCCGCTTTCTCTTCTCCGAGTTCATTAACTAAATCATATAAGAATTCTTCCAAG
>Ga0315904_10006597_pt1 | contig 15843 bp, 14 predicted proteins | sample LakEriMetagenome_6_FD_203529 | JGI IMG/M metagenome (GOLD analysis project Ga0315904, IMG submission 203529) | Freshwater fungal communities from buoy surface, Lake Erie, Ohio, United States - Buoy 12 MA120 | ecosystem: Environmental > Aquatic > Freshwater > Lake | place: USA: Lake Erie, Ohio... | reverse complement strand
GAAAATACAAGGTAGCCATAATAGATGAAGCGGCATTTAATCGAAACCTATGGCAGTCTTGGACAGAGGCAATAAGGCCGACATTAACCGACCTTAAAGGATCGGCGTGGTTTATGTCCACACCAAAAGGGAAGAATGATTTTTACAAGCTATGGATGCGAGGTCAGACAGGTGAGCCGGATTGGATGAGCTGGCAGATGCCTACAATTACGAATCCGTTTATTGATGCTTCTGAGATAGAAGCGGCCCGCCGCGATCTTCCTGAACTTGCCTTTAAACAGGAATATCTTGCAGAGTTTAATGATAATGTAGCCAATCCGTTCGGGTTAGATTATATCCGTATTTGCACTGGCCAACTATCCAATGAGCCGGCCGTATGCTATGGCATTGACCTTGCTAAGTCATTCGACTGGACTGTAATAATAGGTTTAGATAGGTTTGGTGTTGTTAGCCATTTTGAGCGCTTTCAACGGCCCTGGAACGAAACCAAAGAAATTATCCGCAGACTACCGAGAGGCGCTATTAAAATAGATTCTACGGGCGTAGGCGACCCGATTACCGAAGACATACAACGTGACAGGGGTGACGTGCATTCGTTTAAATACACATCCACATCCAAACAGCAGCTAATGGAAGGGTTAGCGGCTGCCATCCATCAGCGCAAAGTTATCTTTCCTGAAGGGGTAATTAAAGCAGAATTAGAATCCTTTGAATATCAGATGACGGGAACCGGGGTAAAGTACACAGCACCTCCCGGCCTTCATGATGATTGCGTCAATGCTTTGGCATTAGCGTGGTCGATGTACATTCAGGATAATGGCGGTCAGGTTAAATATAGCTTCTTATGACATGGAACGATATTACATTAGGCAAATACCTTGAGATACATCCCGTTATTGAAAATGACTGGGGTGACTTTGATAAGTTCCGAGAGATTGTTTATATCCTTACCGGCAAATATGAAGACGTTTATAAATGGAATGAGGATCAGGTAAAGCAATATACCTTCCTGTTTAATATCGACTTTGAAAAGAAAGTACCTAATATCTTTAAGGCCGGTCAAAAGTATTATCGCATCAATACCGATGCCGAGCGTATGGTAGCAGCAAGGTACATTGAGGTAAAGACATTCTATTCAAATGGCTATGTGCAAAATATGCACAGGATAATAGCTTCGTTTGTGGTGCCGGTGCAAAGGTGGGGGTTTAAATACCGGGATATTAAATACGATGCGACAAAGCATGATAAATATTCAGATGATATGCTTTCCCTCCCCTTCCCTGTAGCTTATGCGCTTGTCATGCACTTCCTGAATATTATCAATACCATCGATAAAAAGTACCCATTATTATTTGACGAAAAGATAGGGGATGATGAGCCTGATGGACAAATGGGAATTGAACAGGTTTTTACAAAATATTATGGATGGATATTCAGCACCACACAAGTGGCAGAGCATGAGCGGATAACATTAGATGCAGCTTTTGAACTTCCGGTTATGCAATATCTGAATGATCTTGCCTATTTAAAAATGAAGGGCAAAGTTGAAAAGAAACAAATTGAGGATATCCATAAAAATAAGTAACTTTGTGGCCACATAGTCAATAAAGTTTTAGGTTTGAATCCCCCAATCTTTTCAGGTTAGGGGTTTTTTATTTTATTGGTATTTATTGAATATGCCGACAATAGCACAAGCGCAAGCAGCATTTTTACGGGAAGGTGGTCCGAAAGGAGGTACATCCAAGGGTGGCGTTTATACTGTTAAGTCAGGCAAGAATAAAGCAGACTTCAGTAAGGTAAGCGGTAATTTGGGTGTGGTGCAGGCCATGATTGCTGAGTATATTTCCGAGTTTATAAAGAATGCTGAGGATAATTTAAAAAAGTCGAATAGCAATACAACAGGTGCATTGACAGATAGCTTGGACTTTGATTTAATTACAACATCATCAGGATATACGATAAATCTAAATGCTCTCGATTATTATAAGTTTGTAAATGAAGGCGTTAGGGGTGCAACAACCAGCAGGAAGAATAATACAAGTCCATATAAATATAAAGATAAGATGCCGCCTATAAGTCCAATTGCTAAATGGATAAAGGATAACAGGCTGACGGCAAGGGCAACGGATGTTAAAATGTATGGGGCAACTGGAAGGGAGCGTAAGGCCATCCCTCCTGCAAGGGCGCAGAAGACGCTGGCTTTCCTTATCGCTCGAAGCATTTACAGAGATGGGTTACGTGCAACGAACTTCTTTACAGATGCTTTGAATGATACGTTTAAAGATTTTGGACAGAATTTGTCCAAAGCATTGGGCGCGTCAATAACTATAAATCTGCAACAAATGGCAGGCCAATTTAAAAAAGGACAAGGAGTAAATATACCAAGATGAGCATAACAATACATCAGGCACCAACAGGATACGCTTCAGCACATGAAGAGGTATGGCACGTGGTCGAAAGTACCGATAAGAATATAGCCGGCTTTCAGTACGTTTATGATATTTATAAAGGAGCAGAGCTGCTGACAAGGGTAAAGAATTCACCTTTGGGGCAGGATAAGCTGGGTGTTTTGGATGTGGGTAATATTGTAAGGTCGGCATTGGATTCGTTTAATTTCCCAGCGTTCAATTTATCATCTTTTGTTAATGAAGTAAGCTTAGGAGCGGATATATTTTTTACTGACTACGATATAAGATATGGTCAGGTAAGTGGCGTTGGCGAGGTGAGCGGCAATCTTGCGTCCGGTACTTATCGGGTGTATAATAACTACAAGCGTTCGAAATGGGATAAATATAATAGCGAAATCGTAAGCGGTGCATTTTTAACCAATAGGCCATCGATAAGTACATATTATGAAGGCGAGCCTATTATTGCAAGTATTTTTGTAGGTGCTCAAAATAGGAAAAGATATTTAGATATTGGCGATAGTGAAGAAGAAGCTGTTTTGTATAATACTTCAGGGCAATATAATACGGCTTACATTTTTGGCATGATACCTGTTAGCGGTCAGATATTTTTTAGATATACAGATGGAAGCGATACAATATTAGATTTGCTAACATTTAATAAAAAGTGCGCTAAATACGAAACGCATACGCTTATATTTTTAAATGCTTTCGGCGCTTATGATTCATTTACATTTGTACATGGCAAACTTATGATGTCAAATGAAAAGAAGAAATTTGAGCAGATGCGGTGGCAGTTGTCTGGTAATCAGATGGCCGAAAAGTCAGGGGCGGTGTATAACGAAAGCATGAAGACGTATGCTGTGAAGTACAAAGAAAAGATGATGCTGACTTCTGACATTTTAAGCACGGGCGAATATAACTGGTTGTCAGAGCTGGTCAATAGTCCGCAGGTATATTATTATTCAACTGAAAATGCTGAATATTACCCGGTGCAGATAACAGATACCGATTATGAATTTAAAGATGATACAATAAATAAAGCAGAGACTTTGAGCATTACGATTGAATTTAGCACACCCCAAAATACACAATACCGATAATATGTACGAGTTATATATAGAAGGGTTTAAGGTTGATATTGATCAAAAGATTAGCGTGCAATTGTCTTTTGCTATTGATGACGTGGCAAACTTTTCGAGCAGGGAGACCGGATTTAGCAAAACGATTATTTTGCCCGGTACCGGTCGCAATAACCAGATATTTGGTTACATATATGATTTAGGTAGTTTTAATTATGAAAGTCCAAACAATGCTAATATTGGATCGGTTTTTAATGTTGCACAGACCAGCCGAGCCGAGTTACGGTTGAATGGGTTATTAGTTTTGAAGGGAGTTTTTAGAATTACGAACATTGTAAAGGATAAGGACATTATAGAATATGAAGGTGCGTTGTTTGGTGAGATGAGTGGCTTTATAGCACAGATAGGCAATAGTAAACTTGAGCAACTTAATTTTAGTGAATATAATCATAGCTATACGATTGCAAATATTACAAGTAGCTGGGATATTATAAATGGATCAGGTTATTATTATCCTCTTATTGATTATGGTACATATTCTGAAGATAAAATAAATTACGATTATAGAACTTTAAGGCCGGCTTTATATGTAAAAGAATATATTGATAAAATATTTGAGGAAAGCGAATATACTTATGAAAGCGATTTTTTTAATTCATCCTTTTTTAAAAAATTAATAATACCTAATAATAGTAAAGAATTAAGAACTTTAAACAGCAGGATATTACAAGTTAATGCTTCAACTATATTAACAACCACCGATAAGATAATAAATTTTGATACGAATACATTTTTAGGCGACTTTACAACATCTGACAACAAGGTTTATACTTATAATGGGGTAACATCATTCAAGCCGGTCATAAATTTAAGCGTTCATAATTTGGCTTTGATGACCAGAACAAATGTAGAGTTTAAGGTTAAAATGATTTTAAAAGTTGTTAATGGATCGGTCATAACAAGATATGGGTTAAATGGCAATGATGATTTAAATAATTTTGATTACATAGTACCTGAAGAAAGATTAACATATATTAGTCCGTTTAATAACGTAAGTTTTAGCAATGCCTTTACTGCCGGCGTTATACAATTTCCTCCCGGCACTATACCATTTACTCCAAGAGTTGGCAGTCGAATAACAATAACCAATACACAATTTAATAATGGTACATATACAGTCACATTCGTAAACACATTGGACAGGACAATAACTGTAAGTCAGACATTTATAGTTGAGAGTAATGCAAAGCCTACGTTTAATTATTCCCCTAATCAAAGAACACCACTACAAATAAACTTATCAAATTATAATGTTAGCGACAGGCTTATTGATGTAACAATATCTACAAATACTCAAATATCAATAGAGGTTTTATTTTCACAAACAAATATCGATATAAAGTCAAGAACTTCATTAGATATAAAATCACAAGTTCCAATACTTGCACAAGCCATATTGAATGATGATATTATAGTTAATGATAGTATTGCTAAAAATATATTGCAAAAAGATTTTTTTGTATGGATTATAAAAATGTTCAATTTGTATATTACTGAAGATAGGGTAAAAGATCGCCATTTGATTATTGAGCCTTATGTCGATTATTATGGAACAGATACGATAGACTGGACCTATAAGGTTGACAGGTCAAAGCCGTGGCAGATTAAACCAATGGGGATGCTGAATAGTAGATTTTTAGAATATAAATTTAAGGAGGATAATGACTTTTATAATGAGGGTTATAAGAAAAAATATAATTTATCATACGGGGATAGATTAGAAGATACAGGATTTCAATATGCCAAGGATAAACAAACAGTAGAAATTGGGTTTTCTTCTACTCCCATAATTCAGTATGATGATAGAGACAAATATGTATCTGCAATACTTAAAAGGCAAAATGGCAATGCGGTCGATCAGGAACAAAGGATGGATAGCAATATCCGTATTTTAATGGCTAAAAAAATGACTGGTGTTGCAACTTGGAATATAAAAAACGGCTTCAGGACAACAGATCCAAATCTAAGCAGTAACCTTACAACCTATGGGTATGCCGGGCACTTTGACGATCCGCTTAATCCAACAAAGGATATAAACTTCGGAGCAGCATCTGAGATTTATTTTGATCCTAACACTTACCCGACAAATAATTTATTTAATGATTATTGGAGCGAATACATTGCAGAGATAGCTGATAAAGATTCGAAGATACTGAGTTGTTATGTACACCTCACCCCGCTCGACATTGCGCAACTGGATTTCAGCAAAGCGATCATGATTGACGGCATTAGATTCAGATTAAATAAGATAGAGGATTTTGATTACACAAATAATGAGCTTGTAAAGGTTGAACTTTTAAAAATAATTAATAATGGCTAAGACGGTAATTGGGGCAACCATAGATATTGATGTAAAGAATAGTTCCAAAAGTATTGATGAGCTGAATAAGGAGATTGAGCAGCTTAATCAGACGCTTAAGGAATCACAGGAGAATAGTGAGTTATATCAGAATGCCTTAAAAAAGATTGAGCAGTTAGAAGCTGAATTAGCAAAGAAAACAAAGGAATTAGCAAAGGAAACTAAAAGCGCTGGTGAAGAAAGTAAAAAGACGGGAGGTGCATTTGGTAGACTTGGCGGATTTATCAAAGGACTTGGGATAGTGGCTGGCGTTACGATGGCCTTTGGTGCATTACGTGAAGCATTTGGCCGTAACCAAAAAACAGCAGATACATTCTCTGCGGTCTTAATTACCATACAAACGATATTCAATAAGTTTATTGAAATAATTACCAGCGTTGTTGACAAAGTAAGCAAAAGTACAGAAGGATTTGATGGACTTACAAAAGTATTAAAGGGGTTACTCGGCATCATTGGAGGCAGTTTAAAACTTGCATTTAGTACTATTGGCTTAATAATTCAAGAGGCGCAGCTTGCATGGGAGCAATCATTCTTTGGCGACAAAGATCCGGAAAGTATTAAAAGACTAAATGCAAGTATAGAGCAAAGCAAAAAGTCAATAAAGGAAGCAGCAACAACTGCTCTCGAAAGCGGGAAACAGGTTGTGACAAATTTAGGGCAGGCCGTTGTTGAAGTTGGTCAGGTTGTTGTAGGTGTTGTAAATGAAGCTCAAAAGATAGATGGGGAGTTTATTAAAAATACTTTTAACCAGTCTAAGGCGCTTGTCGAATTAAAGAATAATGCTAAAATAGCGGCTGCAACATTAGCCGGCGTACGTGCTGAATCAGAAAGAGAAGCGGAATTATTAAGGCAGCAGCGTGATGATCAAAATAAATCTTTAGAGGAAAGGATTGCCGCGAATGAAAAGCTTTCTGAAGTTTTGGATAAACAAAGAACGGCATCTTTAGCATTGGCTGATCAAAAGATAGCGGCTGCACGTGTCGAGCTTGCACAAAATAAGGGTAGCGTTGAATTACAAGCAGCTTTAATTGAATCTATTAATGAACGTAAAGATATAGAGGCTCAAATTGCCGGTTTATACTCAGAACAGAAAGCAAATTTAGTTGGGTTAAATTTAGAATTAAAGGCAAGAGAGAAAGCAGCTACTGAGGGTGCAAATGCCGTATTGTTAGCTGAAAAAAAGGCCAATGCTGAAATAATACAAGATGAACTATTAAAAAATGAAAAGCTTCAGCAAATACGTGATGAAGAGCGCAAATTAGAATTAGAGCGTTTACAAGGATTGATCGACATTGCTAATGTAGGTACGCAAGCGCGTGTAGATGCTGAAATAGCATTTAATCAAAAGAAGCAGGAACTGGATGCAGCTGATAAGGTAGCAGCAAATGAACGGGCAAAGATTATCAGGGAGCGTGCATTAGCAGAAACAATTGCAAGGAATGAGAATGCCGTAGCTGAAATAGCATTACGCAAGCAATTGAATGATGCGGCTCGAATTGATGCTATACAAAAAACTGAGCTTGCTATCCAGTTAGCAAAAGAAGAAACGGCTGCATTATTAGAACAATTAAGGATAAAACGTGATGCTGAAATAGCGGATGCTGAAACCAGAGGCTTAAGCACAATTGAAATAAAAGAAAAATACAGAATTCAGGAAGAATCAATAAATAATGCACTTGCACAATCAGAGCGTGATTTAGCAGATGCAAAAGTGGAGGCTCAGTTAGGAGCGGCGCAAACCATAAGCGGGATATTAGGCAATATTCGCGGCCTCGTAGGTGAGGAAACAAAGGCGGGCAAAGCGATAGCAATAGCGCAGGCTTCAATTGATACATATCAGGCTGCATGGGCAGCATTTAAGAATGCACAAAAAAATCCAATATCTATTATTGGTCCTGCATATCCATACATCCAAGCGGCTTTAGCGGTTGCGGGCGGTATTGCTAACATCCGTAAGATAGCATCCGTACAGGTGCCTGGAGGTGGAGGTGGTGGTGCAGTTCCATCGATATCAGGTGCCGGAGCGCCGCCAACGGCTATTGCGCCAACGCCTACAGTAACTGCACAAACGTTAAATGCTCAGGCTATTAATAATCTGGGGAATCAGGGCATGAGAGCGTATGTATTAAATAGTGACATTCAAAATAATGAACAAAGAAACGCTTACCTTCAGCGTAATGCAAGGATAGGATAATATGAATACATTACCATTATACAAGCTGACCATCAAAGAAGATGAGGAAGCTATACAGGAAGTAAACGCGGTGGCATTGGTTGATGTGCCGGCCATCGGTCAGCCATTCTTTGCTTTTAATAAGCAGTTATTCGTAGAGCCGGGGCCGACTGAATCAAAAGACGAATTTATCCCGCGTTGTGTGGAATATGTTATTAATGAAGGTAAAGATAATGAGCAGGCCGTAGCGATATGCAATTCGATGTGGGATAATAGGAGTATGAATAGTCAGGACTTTCAGGATTCTTATGATGACTATCCTAAAGCTGCATCTGAAAACGCAAAGATTGCTTTGAGGTGGGCCGATGAAAACGGATGGGGTAGTTGCGGCACTCCAGTCGGTAAGGCAAGGGCAAACCAACTAGCGAACGGTGAGCCTATCAGCAGGGACACAATCGCACGCATGGCAGCTTTTGAGCGGCACCGGCAAAATAGCCAAAAGGAATTAGGCGATGGATGTGGCCGGCTTATGTGGTTAGCGTGGGGAGGTGACGAAGGTATTGAATGGGCACAAAGGAAGTTAGAGCAAATAGACCGTGAGCAAAAGATGAAATTTAGTGTGGTAAATGAAGAGGAGCGTATTGTTGTCGGACCGGCCATGATTCCAGATCTTCCAATTTACCGATTAGATGAAACAGGGGAGTATTATGTTTTCTTTGATAAAAAGACTATTGAAACAATTGCTCTTAAATTCTATGCTAAAGGCTTTCAGCAAAATGCGAATGAGATGCACGCTAAGGCGGTTGAGGGTATTACGTTTTTTCAATCGTGGATAGCAGACGAAAGCAAAGGCATACCGAAGATGAAGCAATTTGAAAACCTGCCTGATGGGACTTGGTTTTTGGGCGCAAAGGTTGAGAATGATGAAACGTGGTCAAAAGTAAAAGATGGAACGTTTAAAGGGTTTAGCGTGGAGGGAATGTTTGACATGACGGAAATAAAGATGCGCAAAAGCGCAGATGAAATAATTGCCAAGCTCCGAGAGATGCTGGCGCACATTTAGGTAGTTTGGTTTTTCATGGTTTGGTTTAAGTGGACACCCCCGGCTGTTTTTACGGCTGGGGTTTGTTTTTTGTATTTATAGACATGAGTACGAATCTGCAGGCAATACCATTAGGACTTATTGCAATACAGCCATATTTAGATTTTGAAACGATTGATGGATCTTTTGTAATGGATGAAGGATCTACAATAAGTATTTTACAAAATGATGCATTTGTAAATCCTCCTTCTGTATTTTTAGATGGTATTTTATTGACATATATTGTATCAACGAATAGAAGATATGTTGAATTTGATGCTACTTTAAGAAGAATAATAATAAGAAATGGCATAGTTCAACTTGGCGAATACGTGCAGATATTTTTATAAACCAAACAAACAAACATGAAGATCCTTGTACTTACACAAAAGTTCAGCGGGTGTGGTTATCATAGATTGATGCTACCCATTTCATTCATGCCTAAACAATATGGCCGGATTACCGATACGATTACAGAGGATGAGTTAGCCGAAAACAAATACGATATTGTCTTTGTCAATCGGGTATGGGAAAAGGATGACCTGATTGAACTGCGCAAAAAGTACGGATTTAAATTGGTGGTGGATGTCGATGACTATTGGATACTTAACCATGACCATTTGATGTTTGATTCGTTTAATGCTACGGGGTTTGCATCAAAGCTGATAAGGCACATGAGAGAAGCGGATTTAGTTACCTGTACTCATTATAGATTAGCAGAAGCTGTGGCGGTACATAATCCTAATGTTTTGGTAGTACCTAATTCGATACCTTATGGTCAAGGGCAGTTTAATGGTGAGCGTGTGGCTACGGATGCCATAAAGATATTCTGGGCGGGTGGCATTACGCATGATCAGGATTTAAAGATACTGGAAGCGCCTATGAAAAGAGTCGAAGGTAATGTACAGATGGTTTTAGGTGGCTATGCCGATTCAAATGAAACGGAAAGGTATTATTGGGGGCGCATGGCTAACTACTTCACAGCGGATAAGCGGTTACCATATACTTTGCTGCGTGGCAAAGAGGTCTTTGAATATTATGAGCTTTTTAAATATGCCGATATTATGCTTATCCCTTTGGTTAAGAACAACTTTAATAAGTACAAGTCTAATATCAAAATATTAGAGGCGGCCGGTAAGGCGCTGCCGGTGGTGGTCAGCGCGGTGCATCCATATTTAGACTTCCCAGAGGATGTGGTTAATTATGTGCATGATAGGTCGGATTGGCTGAAGCATATTAATAGACTTGTAAATGATAAGGGTTTACGGGATGAGCAGGGCGCAAAACTGCATGAATATTGTCATAAATATTACAATTTCAAAGAGATAAATGAAAAGCGCCGTAATGCTTTTCAGGCATTGATTACAAAGTAAAATGGGGAAAAATTTTAAACATAAGTATATATGATTATGAAAAGTCCGATCGAATTATTACAAGAAGTTAAAAAGCTGGTGTTTCAGGAAGAAACAATTGCAGCTCCATCATATTCTTTGGAAGATGGCACTAAAATCATGATCGATAAGTTAGAGGTTGGCGGTATCGTTACATTGGAAGATGGTACACCTGCTCCGGCTGGTGAGCATACTTTGGCCGATGGAACTAAAGTAGTTTTAGCTGAAGGTGGTGTTATCGCTGAAATCATGCCCAAAGCAGTAGAAGAGGAAAAAGTAGAGATCGAGATTGAAGGTGCTGAAGATTTAAAGAAAAAAGAAGAGGAAGAGATGAAAAAGAAGATAGCTGAAATGGAGGGTAAATTTTCTGCTTATGAATCTAACTTTTCAGCTCTTAAAACTGATTATGATGGATTGAAAGCTGCATTTGCTAAACAAAGCGAAGCCATGCAGGGACTGATTAATCTGGTAGATACTTTGGTAAATGTGCCTTCACAAGCTCCAGCCGAAGTACCTAACAACTTTACAAAACATTCAGCTTCTACAAAGGAAGATAAAATTCGTTCGTATTCTCAATTCGTTTCACAATTTAAAAAATAAAATCAGATGGCATTTTTAGTAACTGGCCTCACGGCTTACACAGAACAAAACGAGCAGCAGCTCGTAACTGCTTCGCTGTTTGAGGCTCGTACTCAACAGCTCATCCTTTCCGAAGGTAATGTTATGACAGGGGTTAAATCCTCTCAGACCGTTAACCGTATGGATACCGATGTATTTTTCCAAGACGATAGCTCTTGCGGATTTGCCGCATCAGGTACAACTGAATTTACTCAGCGTACTTTGACTGTCGGTAAAGTTAAAACACAAGAGATTCTTTGTCCTAAAGATTTGGAAGCTTACTATCTTCAGAAAGCTCTCCCTGCCGGATCTAACTACGATAGCATGATTTTCGCTCAAGAATATACTGCCCGCAAAGCTGGTAAGATTGCTGAAGCGTTAGAGGTTGCCATCTGGACTGCAACAGGTAGCGGATATGGCGGTACTAACGGACTTTTAAATAAGTTCAAAGGTATCAAACAACTGGTATCTGATGCCGGTGGTAGCGTTGTAAATGCTAACGTAACTGGTTTTTATGGTGCCGGTGCTCCTATCACAGGTATCGATTCAACTACAAAGGCAAAAGGTGCAATCCTTGCTGTTATCAAAGCTCTGCCTGCACGTATCAAAGGCAAAACTGATGTTCGCATCTTCTGCGGATGGGATGTTTACGATCTGCTGATTCAGGCGTATGTTGATGCTAATTTATATCACTACAATCCCGGAAGTGTAAACACTCCTCCTGCCGCTGAATTCAAAGTTCCAGGTACTAACTACAGCGTAATCCCTGTACATGGTTTGACTGACACTAACGATGTATATGCTTTCAGAATGTCAAATATCTTCTTAGGTGTTGACCTTCAAGGGGAAGAAGATAACTTTGAAATGTGGTATTCTCAGGATGACAGAAACGTTAAGTTTAGCGCATCATTCAAAATAGGGATTCAGTTTGCCTTCCCTGATGAGATTGTCAAGTTCGAAGCGTAATTAATTAATAACATAGGGCGGTCAATAGCCGCCCTTTTTTAAAACATAATATCATGCCCTGCGCATTAACACAAGGATATAGTTTAGATTGTAAAGATTCAGCCGGTGGTATAACCGAAGTCTACTTTATTGAGTTAGCCAATGTAAGCGGAATTGTTTCTGCATCCGGTGTTGTTACCGGACTTACTAAGGCAAGCGGAAAGCGTTTCTGGAAGTATGAATTGCCAAAAGAGACCGGATCTTTCACTCACAATCCAACAGTATCAACTGAGAATGGCACTTTGTTTTTTGAACAAAATCTTACCATCGTAGTTAACAAGCTTTCAGCATCCATCAATACTGAACTGAAATTATTGGCTCAAAACATTCTGGTTGCAGTTGTTAAGGATAACAATAACAAGTATTGGATGCTTGGTAAAGAAAGAGGACTGGATATGTCAGGAAGTACAAGCGGAAGCGGAACTGCATTTGGAGATCGTTCAGGTTATAGCTTAGTGTTTGTAGGCAAAGAGCCTGACCAACTTTACGAAGTGAATAGCACTGTGGCCAATGCTTTACAGACTGCCGGTTAAGAATAGATGATTAATGGTTAAGCGCCTGCCTTAAATAGGCGGGCGTTTTTGTTTAAAGGTATTTATAAAAGAATGATAAAGTTCACAAAAGGAAATACTGATACGATTTATTTAACGCTAAAAGAAAAGCAGACTATTTTAGATGCTAATTATCTTTGCGTTTTTCAATCGCGGTCTACTAACGAAAAGGTAAAGTTTGTGCTTGTGAATTCCGCAGACCAAAGCCTTTACAAAGATAGGTATAATGAGTTTGATGTAGTAGTCAATACATACTTTGCAACAAAGGAAGAGGGATGGTTTACTTATACGATATATGAGCAGGCAAGCCCTTCTAATTTGAATGAGGCAAACGCTGGTGCTATCATTGAAACGGGTTTAATGTTTTTATCCGATGGTCAGGATGTAACGACAACGAAATACGATAATCCAACAACATTTAAAGTATATGATGCGACATAGTGTTTCTTTTATAAAGTTTGCCGATGTGAAAGTTCCCGTAATGAAGGAGCTACCTAATAAGGGATGGGTGTTATTTGGGGAGGATAATAAGTTCCCGAATATGCTTTTGACGATGTTCAATAAAAGCAGCAAACATAATGGCATTGTGTTGGGTAAGGTTAATTACATAACCGGCAAAGGTTTTGATCATATAGTACAGGCAAACCCTTATGAAAACTGCAATGAAATACTTAAAAAAGTATGTTTGGATATTGAAGTGTTTGGCGGGTGTTATTTAGAGATTCAATACAATGCGGCGGGCACGATCGGAGCATTTTATCATGTGCCTTATCATAAAGTAAGATCGAGCAAAGACAATACGCAGTTTTATGTAAAGGATTGGGATAGCTACAAAAAAAATGACGAGCCGAAGGTGTTCGCAGCTTATAATCCTAAATTGGATGTTCAGTTACTACGCAATCAGACTCAGATACTTTATTATAAAGAATATAGACCGGGCGTAGAGACTTATTCTTATCCGGGTTATATGGGTGCGCTTAATGCCATTCAGACCGATATAGAGATCAGTAAGTACCATTTAAGTACAATAACGAATGGTATGTTTGCTTCAAAGATGATTAGTTTCTTTGAGGGTATCCCTACGGAAGAGGAGAAGCGCGAGATTGAGAAGGGTTTCAAAAGTAAGTTTACGGGGAGTGAGAATGCTGGTAATATTGTTTTGAACTTTGGTAAAGATCCTGCAAAGCGGCCACAGTTAGACGACCTTAGCAGTACGGAATTAGATAAGCATTTTGATATACTATCTAAAAGCGTTCAGCAAGAGATATTCTGCGGTCATCAGGTAGTTAGTCCGATGTTGTTTGGTATTCGCGTAGAAGGGCAATTAGGTGGCCGTAGTGAGATTCGTGATGCTTATGAGATCATGAAGTCAACTTATGTAAATGACAAGCAGCAGGCGCTTGAATTGCTATTTAAAGAGATCACAGGTCAGGAGCATAAGATAATACCCGTTGAGCCGATTGGTGTGGAATTTAGCGAGCAAACATTACTGCAGATCGCTCCTAAAAAATGGCTATTGGAAAAGATCGGAATTGATGCGAGCTTATATCCTGAGATTGCACAGCCGGAAGGGGTTGCACCACAATCGCAGCCGATGACCGTTAATGAGAATTTAAAGAACTTGAGCGGCCGCCAATGGCAGAGCTTAACACGTATCATCAGGAAGTTTGAGAAGGGGGAGATCAGTCAGGAGCAAGCTAAATTGTTATTAAAGAGCAGTTTGGGATTGAATGATGACGAAGTGAATACAATGCTTGCAATAGATAATGGCATGGAGTTCAGCAGTCATGAGAAGGATGAATTATTGCTTGCTGAATTTTCAAAATGTGGTGAGCCTAAGAATGACTATCTGATTGTAAAAAAAAATAAATTTTTGTTCATAGAGAATGAATTTAAATTTTTAAGTCAGGTTGAATTGGATATAATGGATTTGATACGTAAAGATAAGCGCATCACTCCATCGGTTATTAGTGATGTTTTGGGATTAGAATTACCTTCCGTTAATCAAATATTGAGTAATCTCGAAAGGATTGGCAAAATCAAAAGTAAGGTGAAAGCTGTTGGCCCTGATCAGGTAGTTGAAAGGGTACTGACGGAATCCATTGCAAGCCAAATTATTAAAGACCAAAAAGAGAAGATTGCTGAAGTCAAAGAAGTGGCACCGGGAACAAGTCCCGAAATACCAAAGCTTGAGCCGGAGACTTTAAACTTTAAGATTCTATATTCTTATGAAGGTCCGCAGGATAACAGAAACAGGCCATTTTGCGCACGTCTTATGCAGATGGATAAGTTATGGTCACGTGCTGAGATTGAAAGCATGAGCCGGAGATTAGGTTATAGCGTATTTGATCGGGGTGGTGGATGGTGGACACAACCTGATGGAAGTCGTTCAAAATCATGCCGTCATAACTGGGTATCTAACGTAGTAATGAAAAAAGAAAAATAATGAGAGATATATTATTTGTCAGTCCTGAAAATATTTACGAGCGGTCAGCCGTACATAAGAATATTGATAGCAAAATGATTATACCTGAGATTAAGGCGGTGCAGGAAATGTATCTGCTTCCGGTGTTAGGGACTGCTTTATATGAAAGGCTGCAGGATGGCATTGATAACAATAATCTAAGTGCAGATGAAATAACGCTGCTTAAAGACTATATCCGCGATCCGTTAATACATTATACCATTAGCGAACTGGCACCGGCATTAAGCTTCCAATTGTGGAATAAAGGCCTTACTCGAAAGACTACGGAGAATAGCGAAGCGGTGAGCAGTTCAGAGATTGATGATTTTACGGCCAAGTTTAAGAATCGTGCGGAATGGTATTTGGAAAGACTTATCAGGTATTTGATTCAGGAAGCGGGCGAGGGGAATAAGTTTCAGGAATATATCAATCCCGGAAGCCGTACGGATACTTTTGTACCAAAGCGCACATCCTTTGAGATTGGTATTTATTTGGGGAATACTGACGTAAGCCGTAAGGAAGTGCCAAAGTGGTATAAATATGAGTTCTTATCCTGTTGCAGATGAATGGACAATATACTAACAAAATTCAAAAGCTTCTGAAAGCTTATTTAAAGAAACATGACGCTCAATCAAATAATAAAAAAGCTGATCG
>Ga0315904_10006596_pt1 | contig 15844 bp, 35 predicted proteins | sample LakEriMetagenome_6_FD_203529 | JGI IMG/M metagenome (GOLD analysis project Ga0315904, IMG submission 203529) | Freshwater fungal communities from buoy surface, Lake Erie, Ohio, United States - Buoy 12 MA120 | ecosystem: Environmental > Aquatic > Freshwater > Lake | place: USA: Lake Erie, Ohio... | reverse complement strand
TGAATATGCTTTTGAGGAAAATCACCTCCTTCCCATATTTTACGTTTAACTATAAAAAATTTAACATCTATATTTTCTATAGGCACTCCAAACTGTTCACTAAAAAATAACTTATATAGTAAAATTTGAGATTGTTTAATTTCATCTTTTTTTTCTTTATCAGACCATCCTCGACTTGACGTTTTAATGTCGTATATAACGAATTGCTCTGTTGATTCATTGTATAATACGAGATCTATGAAACCGTTAAATAAAACGTTATTATGTGTTTTATTTGGCGTAATAACAATGGGTATCTCTATACCTACTAAATACCAATCTTTTTTACTAAAATATTCGTTACGTTTTTCTTTAATAAATTTTAAAATAGTTAAACCATCATCAAAAAATTCTCTCATTTCTTCAGAATTACTAAAGTGTATTTTATTATTGTTTTGATACTCTTTAGTGTAAGTTTCTCTAAAACGATCTTCAAAATACTCTTCTAAATCAATTTCATCAGCTTTAACAGTACTTTCATTGTACATTACAGATAAATAATTCTGTAGTGTTTCATGTATTGCGGTTCCAAAAACCATATTAATTGATGGACTGTATATTTTATGTCCATCTCTATATTGCAGTGCCCATTTTTTAGGACATTGCAAGTACATTGACATTTGGGAATAAGATATACTTTTTTGAAAAGCGTAGTTTATTTCAGACGGTTTGTGGTTTTGAATTTGCTCAACTATTTTAGGAAGTTTACTCATATTATTTTTTCCACATTCCATTTTGTACTATCTGAGCGATAATACCATAGTTGGTAATGTCTCTATAACTGTCCGTTGTGGATTCATCTGCTACTCGATTTTCTTTTCCTAATAGAACTAGATTCTTTAAACGATTCATTTTATCATTCATTCGAATCCAAACTGCTGTTAATGAAAGTTTCTTTTCGTCTTGAGTTTCAAGACGTGTACCCATAGAAATGTTGTCTAAACCATAGTCTAACATTTTTCCAGCAAACAATTCATATTGTTCCTTAAGAATCTTTTTATATTCTTTAGCAATTTCTGGATATTCTTCTTCCATTTGTTGGGTGACTGTTTTTTCTGCTGCCATTATTTGATTAGTTTTTTAATTTATTGAATTAGCCATATATGAAGTGGCTGCGGTGTAAGTAATTGGTGTTCTTGATGTAAACACGCTCTGTCCATTAGGAAGTGAATCACTGTTTCCTGTTGGCCATACGCCTCCTGAAACAGCTGGAATATTATTCACTCCTACTAAAAAGGGCGCATTAAAATTTCAATTTGATCTAACTGATCTTTCTTGTCTGTGGGAATTTCCATTGACGCAGCCATTAAAGCTGACGGTTGAGATTCTGCTAAGATCATTTTTGGTTCTACTAATACTTTAGATTTTAAACCATCGTCTTTAGATTGCTTTTCTGTTGGGTGCCATACAATGGCGTACTGGAATAATGTTGATTTTTTCATTTTTATTTTATTAGTTTTTTAATTTGTTTTTCGTCTGTACCTTTAGCAGTTAAAATATTTTCTAACCATTTTTTATCAGTTAAGTTAATGTATTCTTCTGCTTCTTTTAAAGAACATTCAAAATATTCCGCTACATATTGGGTTACTTCGGGTGAAGCTTTTTTTGTATTTGACTTGATATAAGTTGAATATGTGTTTTTAGATTGTGGAATCATAAAACAATACACTTCATATAACTTTTTACTATCTTGAATATTTAAACCTTGAACATAATTAACTATATCTAAGTATTTAGGATTCATAGATAAAAACCTATGTACCATATAAGGATTAAATTGTTTTCTATGCTCTTGATGGAATGTATCCCAGGGTTGTTTAGTATCAATAATTGATTTAACAAAATCAAAGATACTAAATGATTTAGATTGTTTTGTTGTATTCTTCATATTCTTCTTTAAGATCTTTAGGTAACATATCAATTAATATTTTACCTGATTTAATATCAATAAACACAGGAATCGGAATGACTGCGTCTTCTGCGGTACCTGCTAAAAATTTACTGATTTTTCTTAAAACTACTGCCTCCTGAAAAATTTGGCCTTCGTTTTCTGATTTGATTGGGGTAGACTGTTTAATGTCTACATTCATTTTCATTTGTTCTTTCATATATTTATTTTATTGTTTCTATTATTTTTGCTAAACATGCACAGATATTAATCTCTTTATCGATTCTAAATGTAGAATGATACATGTACTCTTCTAAGTAACATATAACTATACCTTCATTACCCTTGGCGTATTCACTTAATTTATCATATAAAAATCTATATAAATCATCATAATTATCCAAATCTGTATCTGCTATAATTTGTCTAATATTATTAAGAGTTTTACTTGATGGTTTTTTTAATTCTTCAATTATTTTATTAGTGTAGTCATTTGATATATCTATTGAACTATCTAATGTTAAACAATTATCAACTGTATATTTTTGGCAATTGTTAATAATTTTCCTAAAATCAGGGTAAAATTTGTTTATAAGTGTTACTAAATCAGGAATTTCATATTTAATTTCCTCTTTATCTAGAATAGTACTAATATACTGTGCTACTACTTTTTTAGTAGGAGGTGATAAATCAAATTCTTGTAATCTGCTTCTAAGTGGTTCAATTAATCGTTCTGGATAGTTACCTGTTAAAATAAAACGAGTAGTTAAACTATATGTTTCCATCATGTTTAACAAGATAACCTGTGATGCGGATAAAATATGAGTCGCTTCATCTAGTATTACTATTTTAAGCGGTGCAAATGAACCAGCTGCGGCAAACGCTCCTATTTTTTCTCGTATAATATCTATACCTCTTTCATCAGCTGCGTTTACATATAAGTAATCACAATCGATATTTTTAACTAATATTTTAGCTAATGTTGTCTTACCTGCACCGGGTTTTCCAAAAAATCCTAAATGTGGAATATCTTGTTGATTAATAAACTCTTGAAATTTTAATTTGTATTCATCTTTACAAATATATCCTTCTAGAGTATCAGGTCTCCACTTCTCGTTAAGTATTGTATGTAATTTTTTTGACATAACTTTTATTTTTATTAATAACCTCTTACTGCATCATAATCCTTCATATTCTCAGTCCATATTTCTTGTCCTGATCTAGGATCGCGTTCGTCTTTTAATTTTTGTTGATGATTAAAATAAGTAAATATACAAAGTGCTGAGTATAACCAGAAGAAAATAAAATATTTACCAAAATGTCCTTTGATATACCAGCCCAGAAACCAAAAAACTAAATAAAATAATATTAGTCCTTCTAATAATTTAAATAATCCCATTAATGTTTTCATAACCTTTTATTTTTATTTTAAATATACGAAAAGGAATTTAGTAAGCCAAATTTATAAATCCCCATATATATTAAACTTCTTAGTAGGAGTTGGAACCATATCTTCAGTTGTAATTACATATATTTCTCCTTTAAATGGAGCTAATCTAAACTCATATGGTTTTTGAGTGATTTGAAAGTATGCTTCTAATGTTTCAGTTAATGAAAGATATTCTGTTGTTTCGTCATGAGTTAAACACCATGTATCTCCTTTACCTTTGATTCGTGTGGCTATTAGAATATTTTTTTCGATAGTTGTTTTTTTCATTTATCTGTTCATTAATGTAAGGCGATATATCTTTTAAAGACATGTTTAAAAATTCTCCATTATTTTCTAATTCAATATAGAATATAGATGTGTTAGGAACAAAATTTATGTTAGTTATTTGATATCGTGTTTCTTCAATTTCAATTACTTTACCTAAAAGATATATCGCGTCTCTCATTATTAATACATTCCGCCCATTCCTGGGATTTCGTTGGTGTCTTTTTTATTATTATCAATTTCTACTACAGCGGCTTCAGTTAATAAAACTGTACCTGCTACTGAAGCTGCGTTTTCAATTGCATTACGTGTTACTTTAGCTGGATCTATAATGCCTGCTTCTTTCATATTAACATATGTTTCTGTTTTGATATTATATCCCACCCAATTGTCATCTCCACCTAATCTGTTAATTAATCCATAACATTCACCTTCTGAATATCCAGCGTTAGTTAGAATTTTCATAAACGGTGACGCACAAGCTTTGTAAACAATATTTTTACCAATATACATATCAGAATTTAGTTCTATTCTTGATTTAGTTATAGCTTCTCTAGCATATAAAAGTGCGGCTCCACCTCCAGGTACAATTCCTTCTTCAATAGCTGCTTTTGTAGCATGTAAAGCATCATCAACTCTATCTTTGGTTTCTTTCATTTCTAGTTCACTATTTCCACCTACATGAATAATAGCTACTCCACCAATAAATTTTGCTAAACGTTCTTGTAATTTTTCTTTTTCAAACGGAACAATTGATTTATCAATTTGATTTTGAAGTTCTTCAATACGAGACTCAATAGTTTCTTGTTTACCCTTACCATCAACAATTGTTGTTTGATCTTTAGTTACTGTAACTAAACGAGCTTTACCAAACCAATCCCAAGAAAATTTATCTAATTTCATTCCTTTTTCAGAACTAAATACTTGACCTCCAGTCATAAGTGCTATATCTTCTAAAATTAGTTTTCTACGATCACCAAAATCAGGAGCTTTAACAGCTGCTACTTTAAGTGTACCTCTAATTTTATTTACAATAAGAGTAGATAATGCTTCTCCATCAATGTCTTCAGCAATTATAAATAATGATTTACCTGTTGATGAAACACCTTCTAAAATTGGTAGTAAATCTTTTACTTGAACAAATTTCTTATCAGCAATTAAAATAAATGGATCTTCTAAAGTACAAGTCATATCGTTGTTGTTTGTAACAAAGAAATGTGATTTATATCCTCTATCAAACTGCATACCTTCTACTGTTTCAAGATATGTTTCTCCTGTTTTAGATTCTTCAATTGTTACTACACCTTCACGACCTACTTTTTTCATAGCAGTAGCAATTAATTTACCTACTTCTTCATCGTTGTTGGCTGATATTGTTGCTATTTGTTCTAATTGGTTTTCAGAAGTAATATCTTGAGAAATTTCTTCGCGTAAGCAACTTACTAATTCCTTTACTGCTGAGTCAATACCGCGTTTTATTTCAACTGCATTTGCTCCTTTATCAATGTATGATAAACCTTCATTAATGATAGCTTGTGCTAATAATGTAGAAGTAGTTGTTCCGTCACCCGCGTTATTAGCGGTTTTAATAGATGCTTGTTTAATCATTTCAACACCTAAATTTTCAATTGGATCTTCTATATTGGAAATTTGTTTAGCAACTGAAACGCCATCTTTTGTTGACCTTACTTCTCCAAATTCAGTATATATAACATTTCGACCGTTTGGCCCTAATGTAGCGGTAACCGCGTTAGCTACTTTATTTATACCATTAATGAGTTTTTTACGGGCTTCTGACCCAAATTCTATCTGTTTATTCATAACTTTATTTTAATTGTTTATAATTGCTATTACTTGATTCTCAGCTACACCCCAATATTCTTCTCCTTCATGCTCAATTTTGGTAGGACCAATTTGAGGTAAAATTACTGTTTGACCTACTTTAAGTGTAGATGATACAAATTGTCCTGTTGCTGAATAATAACCGGGGCCTACAGATACAATTGTACCTGTGAGATTTTTATCTTTTCCTAAATCAGGAATTACTATTGAGCCGTAAGTGGTTTCTTCTTCGATTTTAGGTTTAACTAAAATACTGTTAAATACTGCTTGTAATTTCATATAACTTTATTTTAAAACTTGTTTACTTGTATAAATATATTAAAAAAGTCTGGTTTCCCAAGCTTTACTTTATTTAATTCATTAAATATTTTTATTCCAGCTTACTAATAAGTAATAGCCAAATTCCTGAGCTTTGGTAGGATTAGATACTTTAAAATTATAAGAGGAATTTAATTCATCTGCAATCTTTTGTAATTCTTCCTTAGATATATTATCATAAGTTGTAAAAAATCCAGAATCTTTAGTGAAGTCATGAACATCTATTTTTACGCCTTTATTTTTAAAAGCCGATTCCATATCACTCCTCTTAACAAAGTCATTGTTTAATATAGATCCTGGTCTGTTTATTTTCATTTCTTTAAGAATTTCTTCTTTAAGAATTTGTTTTAGTTGTGATTTTTTCATATTATTTAATTTATTATAAATATTTATATATCAAACTTTAGTTGGTCTTCAGGAATAATTTCAGCCTCTTCAATTTTTTCTACAAAGAAATAATGTCCGTTTTTTCTTAAAACACCATCTGCTTTGATGTCTTCTTTATAAGAATGTACAAATTCTTCTTTAATGGATGATTCTTTTAATATTCTTTTAATAATATATAATGAATCTTCCCAATTTATTATTTGTTTTACAATATTAAACATCTTTTTTTACAATATAGTACACACATGTTGTGTTAGTTGATTCAAATTCTAATTTAATTAAACCTCCAGCATTTATAAATACTTTAGCTTTAGTAGCATCCTTATTAACAGATAGTATTTCTTTTAATAAGTCTGAGTTAAAGCTTAAATTTAAGTCAGGTACAATGTTATTAACAACAACGTTTTTTAACATATATGATACTTTATTTGCATATTCAATATCACCACCAAATATTAATTCAAGTTCAAAATTTCCTTCTAAACTTGTAATTAGTTTTATTAATACTGTTGTACTTTCAGGTAAAGCAGATTTGGCTTTTATTAAAGCGGTAATTGTATCAATTGTTAATTCTGCTGTTAAATCATATTCTTCTGATCCATTATATGTTCCTGTTTTTGGGACAGTTAAAAGATCAGCTAAAGTATAATTAACATTAAATTGATTGTCATTTATAATAAGTTTAGTAAATGTTTTACCACTCTTAATATAGTCTAAATATAAATCACCATTAGTAATATTTAGTAATTTAAGTAATTGAGTAGTATTACTAATACCAATAGAGGAGTCAGGTAAAGTAAAATTATCATATTTAATCTCACCTATCATTTCTCTTGTTTGAGAAGTAAATTTAACAGATAATAATTTATCTTTAATATCCCACTTAACAGATTCTACATTTCCGTTAAGATAGTACTTGTTTATAAAATTTTGTAGATTATTTTTATTTATCATAACTTTTTATTTACTTAAATATAAAAAAAAGAGTTTGATTTTCAAAACTATAATAAAGAAGGAATATCTTGTAAGTTGTTCGCTAACTTTACATATATTTGAGTTGATTTGATATCTTTGTGGCCTAACAATTTTTGAATTTTATTTAAATCTACTTTTTGTTCATATAGGTGTGTTGCATAACAATGTCTTAATAGGTGTGGGTGAAAATCATCTCCAAAGTGTTTTTTTATTATCTTTTGAATAGATCCTTCTGAGTATTTTGGGGTGTTTTGTCCTTCAAATATGTATTCTTTGGGATGATATTTAGTAATATATTCTGTTATTAATTCTACAACGTTTTGACTTATAGGAACAAATCTATCTTTTGATCCTTTTCCCTGGACTATTTTTATTAAGTTTTGTTCTTTAATAATATGTTCCAATTTTAAATTAATTATCTCATTTAAACGTAAACCACATCCATATATTACACTACATATAGTTTTGTGTTTTAGGTTAGAAATTTTACTTAATCTAGATTTGATTTCATTTTGAGACATCAATGTTGGAAGATATTCTTTTTTCTTTGATCTAACAAATTTGTGTTTGAAATTTTTTCTTTTTAAAATATCTATATATAAACATTTTAAAGCTGATATTACTTGATTTTGTTTTGAACGGCTGGAATCTTCAAATTTATTAAGATATTGTTGAATATCATTTGTGTTGATCTGATATGGGTTTTTATTTAATATAAATAGTTCTATTTCTTTCAGATAACAATTCACTGTCTGTTGAGAATTATATTTTTTTGTTAAGAAATTTTTACAAATTTCAATAAATTTTGTATTTTTATTCATGTAATATATTAATTATTAATAATCTAAAACGGGTGACATATACCCAACCGTTATGCCCAATTTTTAATAGCACTTGCTACAGTCAGCCAATACCATTTTTTACTATCAATCGAGCTAACTTTATCTTTGTCATAATACGGCAAAGCATTTATATCCTTAATCAAGTCATTTGCATATCCAATAGCTGTTTTTTCAGCATACTCTTTGCCGTATTTTTTTATCATAAGGTAGGCTTCCTTTTCCACTTCTTGAATAAAACTGGGCATAACAGCACCTATATTCAATTGCGGGTTTTCTGCTTCATTCAAATTTTCGTTTTCTAACATAATTTTGTGGTTATTTAAAGTTTTCGTTTTCAAAATCCGCAACTAAATATAGCTGCGAAACGTTAGTTGTAATTTTACTCAATCCCATTCTGTTTAAGATATTCGTTGAACATACCTTGTAATGTGAAAAACGAGTTCATTAGTGTTTCGTGATTACTATCACTAATATTTGTCATTATTTTAGTTGCATTAATATTAGACATTACAAGGTATGCCTGTTTATTAATATCTTCTCTACAAATAGAACTACAACTAACATCAGATATATGTAATTTTTTATCTGTATCGTTAAGTTCAGTGTTCTTATTATCTTTATTCATATCTTTTAAGTTTTGTGTTTCAATCTAAGAAAAAACTACATATATCTGTAATCGTTAGGTGCAATGCTATTACGCTCCGAAACATGGTTGAGAATTTTGAAGAAAAGCAAGTAGCTTTGGTATATCCTTCTCATCGAACTCGCACTCTAATCTAATTCGTTTCGCTCTGAAACCTATTGGTATATGCGAGAGTTCTTCCATATCTTTCGGATAGCATACTCTTTCAATAGATTGTTTTAGTTGCTTTCCTTCAAAATCTTGTCTTTCAATAATTGTTACTTTCATTTTATTTGAGTTTGTGAGAAGCACTGCACCTAACAAGGTATTGCCAAAAGCAGGGCATTCTCGGTTAAACAATCGTTTGTAATTCTATTGGGAATTTGTGCAAGGTTGAAACTTTTGTCTTTGAAATCCCTGCCTTCGGCAATACCCGAACCGTTAGGCGTAATGCCGAACCCTGCTCAAAGCAGAAATTCCGTGACAACTAACACCTGTGTATCCTTTCAGTTGGATTGCAGCAGCTTTATAAGCCCAATTCAAATCCAATATTTCTGCTTCTATCCAATCGCTTTCTTCCTTTGGTTCAATCTTATAAGTAAACCATACCTTTTCGCCCTTATTCAACGAATAATCTAAGGCACTACGCCTAACAGCACCTAAATCGCTATTGGCGGTTTCTTTTAAAATCAAGTTTTCGTGTTCCATATTTACTTTATTTTTAAGTTCATAATTTCGTATTACAAATCGCCAACAGCGTTTAGCTGCGGCACGTTAGCTGCAAGGCAAGAAACTAATCCGCCAAGAGCCAATCTTTAAGGCTTTTTTATATCCGTTCCTTTCGGAAAAATACATTCTATGTCGTGATGTGTCTTTCCAATGTAATCCAACACCAAAAAGCCTAAACCATCCTAATCCAGCTACCGAGTAAAATGCCCTGCAACTAACAGCACCTAAACAAGATGGCTGGTTATCGTTTTCTAATGAAGTTTTTTCTGTGTTCATAATTTTGTGTTTTTAATTAAGTTTTGTGGTGGAATACGCCACCTCGTTTAGCTGCAAAACGTTATAAGTAATTTAACTCTATTTCTTCCTTAACAGCTTCTATCGGTATATTGATGTCAGTAAAAGCGTTTACAATCTTGGTTATATCTTCAAGAGTTAAACTACTTATAACATCAGATATACGCAATTCTTTTTCTGCATTTTCCGAAGTTTTGTCTGTATTATTTAAGTTTTTCATATCTATTTAATTTTGTGTTAGAACTGCGTATATCTGTGTCCGTTATATGCCATTGCGAACACCCTCACCTAACAACTTTACTTCTCCCGCATCGTCTATTAGCTCCCAATAATTATTTACTATTTGAAGTAATGCGTGTTTTTCGCTAATTGCTTTTACTTCAATCATTCTTTTTCCAATTTCAAATCCGTAGCAACGGCTTATAACAGCAGGTTGCTTCAATGGCTTAGTTTCGTTCTTTTTTGACATATTTTCGTTTATTTAAAGTTTGTAATCCTAATTGATTTTATCGGTTAAGGTCGCCACTAAAGCAACCTGCAAAACGTTAGCGGTCATTGCCTTTCCAACGCCAATACTCCTCATTAGCTGTAATACGCGCAGCTTCATCAAATGGATATTTTTTCATTTCTTCCGAGCGTTCACGCATATATTTATATCCTGCAACAAAAGCTGCACGTTCTCTCTTTTCACATTCTGCCAACGGCAACGAACCGCTAACAAATAATTGGCGTAATGCCTTTAGTTTTTCAATCAAATATTTTTTCATAATTATTAAGTTTTGTGTTTCAAATTTACTTTTCGTTTGGCACTACGCCAATTATCAACCGTTATAAGTAATAAAATTAAACATCTTGAATAAATACCAAATCATCCGAGTGATAAATCTTTCCATCTTCAACACCAATCCAATGTCCTGCTGGTATTCCAAATTCAAAACTCTTTGCCATCTTTACATAAAAAGATTTATCACCATTTTTCAATCTAACTAACTTTATCATAATGTTTAATTTTACGTACTTATAACAAGGTATATGTGAAATACCTCATAAAGTTTCTACTAATTATTTAAGTCCTGTGGTAAGGTACTTCACATATACCCAACCGTTAGGCTCAATTAAATTATTGTTTTGTGTTTTTTATGACAGCCCCTAGAAATACTTTTCTAGTCCCATAATGTTGAACACCATCAATCCATCCACATTTATAAGTTTCGTCCTCAAATATGAAATCAATATCACCATCATATTTTTCCTTGATTAGTTCAACAATATCTTCTTTTGTTAATTTTATTTGTGTTGTAATTTCCATAATTTATATTTTTTAAAGGTAAAACAATAATTTAACTAAACCTAACAAATGATAAACAACATTAAAACGATTGTTTATCATCGGACGTTATAGGTAATAAAATTTAAAACCAAACATCGGTAGGTTTATAAATCTTAATTGCTTCTATAAGTTCATCTATTGTATTTAATTTGATAACAACATTTGCTTGATGTGTTGTTGTTATATCAGATTCATCAGCTCTTCTACATATACCAAGAACATCAATATAATCTAATATTCCTGTATTGTAAGTAGTATTACATACGATTGTTTGTCCTTTACATTTATCACTGCCATTTATTTTTGCAAATGTTGTTAATGGAATTTGTAATGTTATCATAGTTTTAAATTTTACATACCTATAACAAAGTGTATAAGTAATGTGGCTAAATAAGTTTATTTTTAAGTCGAAAGTATGTGCAAAGCCACACTACTCATACACTCGACCGTTATATGAAATATTTTAGGGGCGCACACTTGTAGCATTTAATCTACGACTTACCTCTCTTGTTTCTGGTCAGTTTTCAGTTAGCCCTACTCACAGAAGTTAGCAAAACAAGTGAAGGGTGTGCCTTATCTGATGGTTTTCCCACGCCCCTAAAATACATCATATAACATCGTGTATGCGTAAGGCTTGCTTTACCTTTTCAATATACTCTGTCAAATTACAGTCTTGCTGTTTAACGCCTTTTTCGTAAACTTCAAACAGTAGTTTTTCTAATTTCTTGTCTTGTTTTTTGTTCTTCATTCTAATTAAATTTATCGTTAATAATTCGCCCTACGCATACACGAGAACCGTTATAAGTAATAAAATAAAAATTATGAGTTTTCATTATATAATTCAACCGCATATCCATAAGTAATTCCAAGTACAGTTCTTATTTTTTCAATAATAAAATATTTGTCTTTGTTTATGTTTTCTTTTATTATTTCAACGACTCTTTCTTTTTGATACCTTTTTATATTTTCCCAACTATCCATATTGTATAATTTTTGTTTTACATACTTATAACAGCGTATAAAAAACATTAAAACGATTTTTTATACGCAAAACGTTAGCATTCATTGCTTAGTGAACAAATCTAAGTTTGCATCTATCCACTTTCTGAATGCTTTTCTACTTTCTTCTGCTTTTTTGTGGTCTTGTTTATCAATTAGGTTATATTCCGTATCATACCAGTATTTTGCAAGTGCTTCCTCTATTCTATCACGCAACGAAATGCTAACATCAGCTATATTTAATTGCTGGCTCTGCGGGTTATCTGAGTTCTGTTCTTTGTTCATAATTTATTGTAATTTGATAGTTTAGTATTTCAAAATCAGCAACTAAACATAGCTGTAATAGTTATACTCAATTAAAAAATTATTTTGATTTGTTAATTAATTTGTAATATTCATAAGTATTCTTATTTGAACCGAATAATCTAAACCAAAACATATCTACTTCAATCGTCTCTATCTCACCATCGAGATTACCATCTATGTTTGGTGGTGTTTTAACTTCAATTATATGTTTTGGTGATTGTAATATAGCCTTTTCAATTTCCTCTAATGTAAATGTTGTTTTCATATTTTTTAATTTGTAAAATAATTTTTTAACTAAGTATAACAAAGAATATGTGTCATTAAAACGAACACATATTCTCAGTCGTTAGCTTCAATTATTCCAAGAATGCAACTTCTCAGCTTCGTATTTAGATTTACTAATCAGTATTGGTGTCCATCTACCTTTGTTTCTTAAAGCAAGTTCTTCGCTCCAAATATGTACGCTTTCAAACCTATCATCCATCTGAACATAATTTCCGTATAATTCTTGGAATAACTGGAAGCTAACAGCACCTAAACAAGATGGCTGGCTTTCGTTTTCTAATGAAGTTTTGTCTGTACTCATACTTTTGTGTTTTTAATTAAGTTTTGTGGTGGAATACGCCACCTCGTTTAGCTGCAAAACGTTATAGGTAATTAATCAAACGTAACCTCTTGACCATCGGATTTATTAACGAACTTGCAAAGTTTCTTTAAATCTTCGCTTGGATTTTCAAATCCTAATTGTAGGTTTTTAAGAATTGTAATCAAATCCTCTTGGGTTTTAACCTTATCCCAATCAATAACATAATGTTGTAATAAATACATAAATTTAAGTTTTAACTGCCTATAACAGCGTATATACGAGATACGCAAGCATCTGTTTATAATTTAAAATTTCGTTAAGGCGTACCTCGTATATACGCAAAACGTTATGTGCAAGGCTATAATCCGTACTTTGAAGTAAAAGCAACCTTGCCATTATCTATCCACTCATCAATGAGGTCGCTAACATCATTGATGTATTGTTCATCTTTACCTTCTAATTTGGTTGCTTTTAAGTTCTCCCAAAATTCACCCCTAAATTCATCCATATTGTTCATGTAGTAAACAACAATTTCAAGTTTCTCTTTTAAATTTTCCATTTCGTTTAAAAATTAAATTTAGTGCTGATAAACCGCCCAGCACATAACAGCGGTTTGGCAAAAGTTGCCATTGAAATTTGTGCGAACTTTGAACTTTCCGTTAGGCAGCCTTCGCCAAGCCGCCAAACGTTATAAGTAATAAAATAAACTATTTTATTCTGTTTATTTTTATAATAAATATTTTAGTGAAAATCACCCAAACCATAAATAAAGTTGCAGATGAAACTAAAATATTTATCAATAATTGTTTTATACTGAATCCAAAGTGTGATAAAAACCACCACCCACCAATAGAACTACCTATCGTTAAAAATAAACAGAATAAAATGAATAGTACATATAATATACCACCCAATGTTATTTTACCTTCAATTTTCATATCTAATTATTATTTAGTTTGTTTTACATACTTATAACAAATGATAAACAACATTAAAACGATTGTTTATCATCGGACGTTATGTTAATCCTAGTATTCTAAGGCTTTTTGTATAACTATAATAACTTATTGATTTTTCAGGTGTATCTAAATATTCGTAATACCAATCCACAATAGTTCCCTTTGGCTGTTTTGAATTGACATCCCAGACAATATCATTAAAATTAAAATAGAAATCATTACAATAAGCAATTCCACCTACTATATTACCTACCCAACCATTAAAATTCATTTTTTGTTTTTTACAGAATTTTGTTATATATCCATTACAGACAAATTCATAATGTTTTTTTAATTTGTTAAGTTTTATAGTTCCCAAAACCTATTTTTTAATTTATTTAAATATACAAAAAAAAGCTTGGGTGGCCAAGCTTTTAATTTAAGATTTTTTGTAAAAATATAGTTATGTAGGAGTATTACCAAGCAATATAGAGAGAGCGTTAAAATTTTTCAAATCATTAAGCGGCCCGTTTGGTTTTTCTTGAGCATTTTTTAAATTATTTAAATCGTTTTGAAATATTACTTTATTATCATCACACCATTCCCATGCTTCTCTATAATACTCAGAATCAGTTAGTTTAGTATTTTCAGCTGAATTGGTTGTTTGTTTGACTTGAATATCAACGTTATTTAGATCTAAGATTTTAACAGTATTTGAACTTAAATTTTGATTTATTCTTTCTTCAGATTTTTTAGCTCGATAAGAAATAACAACAGCAAGCTGCTCAGGGGTTGGTTCTTCACAAAATACCCACTGTGGCGATACTTCTCGACCAGTTATGTTGTTTTGTTTAACAACATAATAAGCTTTATCACCAATGTAATCTTCTTTTGCGTCTGGGTCTTGACTATTAGTGATATTAGCTGATTTAATATTAAAAATCATATTTAATTCTACACTAGAGTCTTTTTTACATGAAGATCCTAATGCGGCTGCAGCTAGAGCGGCACTAGCAACTTTTTTTGCTAGGTTTTCATTAGTTTTACTTTCATCATATTTATTTAGCTGTTGTTCTGTTAGTAACCCTGCTAGCTTTTGCATACGACGAAATTCTTCAGATAATATTAGTTTAGGCATGTTTTTATTATAAATATATATTTTTTAACTAAACGCAAAAAATTTCTTAATGTTAGGATTTAGACTTGGAAATTCCCAAGATAAATCTTTATAAAGTTCTTTTAATTTATTTAATAATAATGACTCAAATATTTCATCCACATCAATGTATGTTTTAACAAATTCTTCTATCTCAGGAGGTACTGAAGCGTTTGGTAAACCTATTGTTTCTAATTTATAAGGATTTTGTTTTAGATTAATAATAAATATTTTATCACCTTCAATAACTGATTCATATTTAGTGTCTAATTTTTTAAACTTAAGTAAATCATTATAACGTACAGCAGCTTTTGTATTGGCTGGTGCTTTTAATCTAAACGAAGAAAATATCTCACCTGCTCTAACTGGTATTCGATATGCTGATATTTGTTTTACTCCAGTTGGTTTACCTAATGTTTTGGGATCTAATGTTTTTAATGTTTTATAAAATTCAACTATATTGTTATCTATTTCGGATTTAAGTTTGCCAAATAATATATCTTTGATTAGTTGTTCACCAAACTCTTTAAATAATTTATTCATGTTAGACTTCATTAATTCAAGTCCTTTCGTATCAATAACATCTATTCTTTGGCCTTCTCTATCTACCAAATATTGAGCGTATCTTCGTTTACCTGTCCATAATGCTTTTTTTACAATATATTCTGGTTTTAGGTCAAAATAATGTTCATTACAATTTAATAATTTTTTTGCTATTACTGATTGATAGTTGTTAAGTTTTTCTCCTATTTCTTTTTGAAGGGGTTTTATCTTTTCTAAAACTTCTTCAGTATTATTTAGATCTAAATCTGGGTATTTTTTTCTTAAAATAGGTTCTAAACATATAAATGTAGAATCAGTATCCGATGCTACCGAGTG
>Ga0315904_10006594_pt1 | contig 15851 bp, 33 predicted proteins | sample LakEriMetagenome_6_FD_203529 | JGI IMG/M metagenome (GOLD analysis project Ga0315904, IMG submission 203529) | Freshwater fungal communities from buoy surface, Lake Erie, Ohio, United States - Buoy 12 MA120 | ecosystem: Environmental > Aquatic > Freshwater > Lake | place: USA: Lake Erie, Ohio... | reverse complement strand
AAGAAGCTCACGACAATCTTATGATTGCTGGTCAAGACAGATTAGAATTATTGGAGTTAAGAGAACTTAAAGAGAAAGCTTTAAGAGAGAAGGCCGAAAAAGAAGCAGCAGCTAAAATGGAATCAGAAGAGGTGTTTACTGATACCACAGACGAAATTCCTGCCACATATACTTTTATGTCAGCCAGTCAAACACCAGCGCTAGGGTTAAAGCCAAAGCACAACGACATTCAGCCAGTTGTTCCTATTGCAGGTAGAGAAGCAAACGGCCCTTGGGGGTTATTTCATCTTGGCTATCACTTTACGTTAGATTCAAAGCTCACAAAAGAGCAATACGAAAAAATTAAAGCAGCCATTATTGATGTTTTAGATAGTGAGGAGGTGTTATAATGGAAGCTTATGTTGGAATAGACCCAGGGGCCAGCGGAGCAGTTGTTGTGATTCCGGAAGATGGATCCGAACCTAGAATACTTAGGTTCGGCAATTGTACTGAAAAACAAATATGGGATTTTATTAACTCAATTGCGTTTGATTACGAATGCTTTTGCACGCTTGAACTTGTCGGAGCCATGCCAGGGCAGGGAGTGTCAAGCATGTTTAGCTTTGGTGATAGTGTAGGCTTTATAAGGGGATTGCTAACCGCAGCATCAATTCCTTTTGAAAAAAAAGTTCCTAGAGCTTGGCAAAAGGTAGTAGGCATTACTCCTAGGGTAACAGGAAAAAAGGAAGGTGAAACAGAGGAGAGTAAAACTGAATTTAAAAGAAGGGTTAGAAGCAAGGCAGAGCAGTTATTCCCTAAAGTCAAAATGACAAATGATATTGCAGATGCATTGTTAATAGCAGAGTTTACAAGGAGAACAAGAAATGAGCAGAAATAGTAAAGTAAGAACCATGGCTGAAAAGTTGCCCGCGTTCCCAAAAGTAAACAACAAAAAGATTCAGCGAGACTCCTTTGGAAGGATTATTTACGTCAATCATTTTAGAGAGTTAAAGAAAATTGAGGACAAATACACCGAACAAGGTCTTCCAAGAAACCACCCTTTAATCCTTAAAGAGTATGCAAATTACTCTAAAATGGTTATGGCCTACAACGTAGCTATCAAAGAAAAACAGAAAACAAATTTTAAAACGGTTGCTATTGTATTAATAGTGGCAGCCGCATTGTATGCATTCACATTTTTAATCAAATAACATGGAAAAACAAAATCCAGGCTTTTTAGAGAAAGCCCTCGACAACTTACCGGCACTATTACAATATGCCGAAGTTTTAATTCAATCAGGCAAATTGCCTGCCCACTTTTACGATACGGATGAATTTAAAAACCCTAAAATTGATGCTACCATGAACTACATTGGTAACGCTAATTTAGTGGTAGCTGTCATTCAATTTGGTTTAGATATGGGAATGACCGTAACCGAGAGTATTCGCCATTTGATTCCCATGAGAGGGGTTTTTGCAATGAAGGGAGATGGCGCCAAAGGTAAAATCTTTGCATCTGGTGCAGTAGAAGCATGGGAAGAAACAAATTTTGGTACCATTGAGGAAGGTACTTTTCAAGTAACCATATCAAGCACAAGAAAAAACGGAATCAAGAAAGCTCAGACTTTTACTGTGGACATGGCCAAAAGAATGGGCCTATGGGTGACAAAAGAAGCAGCAGAAAAGCATCCGTATCTTAAAAAATCCCCATGGTACAAGAATCCTGAGCGAATGATTTACTATCGCGCATTAGGATTTATTAGTAGGGATTTATACCCAGACGTTTTAAATGGTATTTACCTATCAGAAGAGGCCTTAGACCTAGAGGAGGATTATACGTCGTACAAATCTGAATCGGGTTTAACCATTACTCCTGAGAAAGAAGAAAAGGTTGAAGCATCAAACAAAAAGGTTTTAGAAGGTATAAAAGCCAAGGAAGAGAAAAGACAAGCTCTACTAGAACCAAAACCAATTGAGCAGCCAAAACCTATCAAGGAGCAGCCAAAGCAAGAAGGATCTGCGGAAGATATTCCTTATTTCGAAAAATTGAAAAAAACCTCTCCACTGGAGCTTGTAATAGAGTTCAAAGAAAAAATGCCATTTACAATTGAAAAATGGGTTAAACTTGGAGGAAAGAAGGATGCTAGAACAATTGTTTTCCTTCTTAACGCTAAACACGAAAAAAAGCTAGACTTATTGGTTGCTGAATATGGTATTGATTATTCTCAATTAATTGATGAAGCAGTCTAAGAAAGGCTCGTTATCATCATCGCTAAAAAAGCCTGACTACTCTCACCTGATTTTTAAAACAAAAAAGGGTGGAGTAGTCATGCATATTGGCTCAGAAAAAATAGGCAAGCAATGGTTTGCCTCGGTTAAAAACATGGAAACAAAACAAATAGTTGTTGTTACTATGGAGGTTTTTGAAAATTCAATTATAAAATGACGAATACACGTATCCAAAGTACTAAACCTAGAGTGCTCATTGCTTGTGAGGAAAGCGATGAAGTTCGCGGTAGATTCGATGCGCTTGGTTTTGATGCTTGGAGCTGTGATTTACAAGAAAACAGAAACCCTAAAGCAAAGCACTACCAAGGAAGTGTTTTTGATATTATTAATGATGGCTGGGATATAATGATTGCTTTTCCACCTTGCACGCATTTAGCGGTATCTGGAGCAGCTTATTTTAAACAAAAACAAGAAAGCGGAGTACAGCAAGAAGCTATTGAATTTTTTTTAAAGTTAGCGAATGCCGACATAAAGCATATTGCCATTGAAAACCCAGTTGGAATAATGAGTAAGCATTTTAGAAAGCCTGACCAAATAATTCACCCTTATTATTTTGGTGACGAAGCAAGAAAAAAAACTTGTTTATGGCTTAAAAACCTGCCGCCATTAAAACATTTAAAACAACCCAACTTATTTGAAACCGAAGTAACTCACGTTTCGCAAGGCAAAATAGTAAATGGGTATCCTGCTTGGATGTTTAATAATAACAAAAAACACAGAAGCAAAACATTTCCTGGCATAGCTCAAGCAATGGCTTCTCAATGGTCTTTTTGTATCAAATCAAAACAAAAAGCCCCGCATTATTAGTGCAGGGCTTTTTTTTATTCCAATAACTCTCGGACAATATCTTTCGTATCCGAAGCAAAATCCCCTTTGAGCATCCAAGATAAAAACCCTCGATGGTCAAAACTACTTTTATCAACCACAACTCCATTATACTTCCCAAAATTAAAACAGATTCTCCTATCCACTAATTTGAATTTGGATCCGGAATCAACAAGCTCTGCATCGTACCTGCTGTACTTGGATAAAGCAATTGCGTAGTCTGTTATGTTTGCATCAATATCTATCATAGACAAATCAGGTTGCTCAGGCACAGTTTCTTCGTCAATACCTCCAGCCGCTGCTCTAGCTGCTAATGTAAAGAAAACATCCGCAGTAGCTTTTACGTCGTTTATCGAATTGTGCGCATCCCCATAAACATCTTTAATAGACGTTCCATATATTGCCTTAAATATATGACTTAAAGTGCGTGGAATTAGTCTTTTTACCAGGTTAGATACCTCCAGCACTTCCCTGCCTTGAATCGATAGCTTGTAGCCGCATCTGTTAAGCTCTGAAATTAGCAATGGTATATCGAAATTCAAGATATTGTAACCTGCTAAAATCGTTTGCTTGTCGTTAAACAATTCGTAAATGTGTTCAGCCACAGATTCTAGAATAGGTTCATCCGCTACTCTCTCGTCCGTAATGCCATGCACGTCCGAGGCTTCCTTTGGGATTTTCATTTGAGGGTTGATGTAAATATCAAACTCCTCCTTGTTTGTGCCGTCTACTAGGATACCAGAAATTTGAACAATTCTGTCCTTCTGCGTGTCTACTCCAGTAGTTTCTAAATCGAAAAATAATACTTTCATTTTTGTTTTGTTTTAAATTGTACGCTGTGTATTTCAATTGCCATTTTGAGTTTCTCAAACATCCATTCAGGCATGTTTGGATCCACCTTTAACCAATAACCTCCAACATTTAAGTCTTTGGCAGGTTTGGTATTTACACCCATAGATGGGCTTATTTCTCCTATTTCCATAATTTTGCTGTTGTTATATATACGCTACAAAGTAGCGGGTATTAGTCTTATATTGCTGCTATGCGTGTAATAGTAGCGCATAGTCATTAGTTACAGGAAATACTACGGAACTGCATAAAACGACAATATGTGTTCTATCATTGGTAGTGTCCATCCATCTCCTAATAACGATTGTGCTTTATCTTCGTTTAAAATATCACAATAATCATCAGGGAATCCCTGCAACCTACACATTTCTACTTTGTTTACTGTTCTCATTAATCCGTTATCTAAATGAATTACAATAACTCCAAACTTTTCTCGTGTTTTTAGAAACCTTTGAGCATTATCTGAAAATTCATCAATGTAGCAAAAACTCCTACGCTCTAATAAAGTTTTACTTTTTTCTCTTGTTGTAAATCCATCAGTTAATATGTCTTGTAGTTTTATTCCTTTGTCTTTAGGTTGTGGAATATCCGAAACAACATCAAACATACTTTCTTTAGTTCTAATATTTGTCCAGTAATATCTATCTCTTAATTGTGCAGTTATTAAACTACTATCAATTCTTGACGGATATAAACCTAATGCCCTACTCATTATTCCAATGTCTTTTTTTCTTGCACTTCCTACATTTTCTTGTAAAAATTTCACATTTGGATTTAACTTTTTGCAATGTTCTAATATTTCAATAAATATCCAAAACAAACCACTATTATCAGCATTTATTCCACCTCGTTTGCCCGATGAACTCAAATCTTGGCAAGGGCTTCCGCTACCAATAAAGTCAATACTGCTCCAATCAATATCCCATTCTTTCCAATTTCTAATATCTCCAACTTGTATTACATCAGGAAAATGATGTTGTTGCAATTTAATAGCATAGGTTTTAATTTCACTTGAATAGTAGTTGTTTACTTTTATTCCCAAGTTTTCAAATGCCTGTCGTAAAGTACCCATACCATTAAAAAGAGAAACTACATTAATACCCGTACTTCCTGTAACAGCACCTACACGCAAAAAGGGGCTTTCGGCTTCGTCAGATAGTTTTGTGGTTATATTTAAGTTCATTGCTTCGTATTAAAATTTGTGGTTAAAATCCCTGCTTTCGGTTAGCTGCATCACGTTAATTATTATAATATTTATTATTCAACTTAATCCTTCTCTCTTCCGATTCCGGATAGATATTCATTGTGGTTTTATCCTGCATGGTCCAAATACCTTCGCAAGCAGCGCATAGAATAAAGTGGTTTAACTTATCCAAATACAAAGCCGCGTTTGCTCCTGCTGATATTATATGGCTCACGTTTGAACCGGTAGGGTTACTTATTACCTTTGGGCAATTTTCACAGACGCATACGCCATTATTTAGCTTTTTATTACTTTCAATGGCTTTAGCGTAATACTCTTTATTGAGCTTTATTTTTGCTCTTTGTTTGGCAGAAATTTTGACTTTTATAGGAGCGCGCTTTAGTGGTTTAGGTGCTTTCTTGTCGGGTAAGCCATTCTTAGGCCGCGGTGTATAGTCTCTCATGAATTGTGTTCATTAAAATCGTAATAATAGCTGTCAGTATCTTCCACCCAAATATTACTTATGTTTTCTACAGACATCAGTTCCGTGTCCACCTTAAACTCTTTAAGATTCTCTGGCAGAGGTTTTGTCACAAAGTTGCTATCCCTCCAAAATATTCTATTGTTAGGCATGCAAAGAAGATACCCATCGTCGGCAGCTAAAACGTGACCACACTTGTAGTCCGTTGGCTCATCTGAATAAGGATTATTGTACCAATCCACAGTAAACATATAAGTAGCCCAAACTTTTTCCTTATCTCTAAGTATTACTTGGCATTTATGCTCGGCAAGGAAATCATAAGCAATCACCGCCACATTCTCTGAAAAGCAATCCCATAGCTGTTTAAAGTGAGGATGCTCATCTATTTTTGGTTCTTTAAGATATATCTCCGAAATTGGCACCCTGCTGCGCATCATCCCGCTATCCGTTAGCACATGGAAGGTAAGAATCTTGCCAGGCACAGACTGGATGCCGAAACAAACGATATTTATAAAATCATTATCATGATCTTCGTTTTTTGTCCAATAGGACTTTCTCATCAATGCTTTGAATGATGGTATGTTACTATTTAATTTCATTTTTATCTATGTTGTATATGCGTGTATTAGTTTCGGGTATTAGCAAGTTAGGCAAAATGGCTGCTAAACTTCTTTGTCATCACACCCATCATTGCCATAATCCAACCTTATTCCGCACGTATCAAAGTGCTTGCAACCATAGCAGCCACTATCGCCTAACACGGGTTTTGTGCCATTGGCGGTTTCGTTTTTCAATTCATCATTTGTACTCATATTCAATATTTGTTTTCAATTTAACATTTGTGGTTTAAATCGCCAACGGACACAAAGCCCGAAAACGTCATAAAACATTTTTCTCAAACCAATCACACATAGAATCTTGTACAACAGAATCGGAAAATCCCCAATGTATTCCATCCTTTTTTATATGCTTTGGGAGGATATTATAATATCCTTCAACCTTATCATCCTCTTCAAGTCCAATAATATCCATTTGAAAAAGGACTTCATGAATCCCATTTTTATCCGATTCTTTTAAATCTTTGTATTCCATATCTAAAAACGTTTTATAACAAGGTATATGTGAAATACCTTATAAAGTTTCTACTATTATTTAAGTTTTGTGGTCAGGTACTTCACATATACCCAACCGTTACTTTATACAATTAGAATAATAGTAGCTATCTTCCCAAACACAACCTTCCGTATTGGTATAGGTTACGGCTGTGTACCTACCGCTGTAGCAGTAATAAGTGTAGGTAATTGAGTTGTACCCAGTAGAGCTATACTCACTTACATTGTCTGCTGTACCGTATGGAGCAGGTGGAAAGTTACATTCTTTTTCGCAAGAAGTTAGCGCAAATGCTGCAATAGCAGCTAATAAAATAATGATTTTTTTCATAAGATTTAAGGGTTTTCTGTGGTTATGTTGTAATTTTTGTAAATGTTTTCTAGAGCTTCTATGAGCCTCAAGCTAATTTCGTCGGAATGGGATGTTCCATTTCTATCTTTGATGATAATTCTTGTAGCCGGAACTGATTCGTATAAGCTATCCATTCTTTTAATGAAGTAATTTAGTTTCGGAAGCATTTCCTTAACGCATTTAGCGTCTTCCGGATCCTCAAATAAGGAATAGTTCTCCTTGACGATTTGAAGCGAAAATTTAACGGCTTTTGCTAGTGCATGGGCATTTCTTAGGTTCTCACCCATTGCCATGACTTTCTTTTTTTGTGTTAATTTCATTACTTCTTGGATTTCATTGTAATAGACAAGCCCCTAAAATTAGGAGAACTTACAAGCGACTTGACTTGCAGTACCACAGGGTCATCGTCTTGCACTTGCGATTCAAGCCATTGTACGTAAACTTGGGAATACGCAACTAAATCTGTTTTATTTGCGAGCGGACTAAGATTAGTTTGCTTTGTAAACTTGCTTTTTAAATTAACTGCCATATTTCAAAAATTGAATAAAAAGTCAATAAAATGGAAAATAAAAAAATCAACAAAATAACATAACCAGGGGTTAGGTTTGGAAGTTCATCGTCCTTCATTTTTGAATGATTTCTGCACTTACAACATACAAAGTAGCTTGTACCATTTGCAAGGTTGTAGTAGGGGTAATATTCGTGCCCTTTTAGCCAGCATTTAGTTTTTTTGATTTGTGTTTTCATTTTGATTCCTAAATAAGTCTATGAATTTCTTACCTTTCATGTACCTTCTAGCATTTATATTTGCTAGAGCTTGAATTGCCATCACGAGTAACAACCATGTTATTACCATGGATAGAAACAATAAAATAATTTTCATTTTTTGATTTTTAGTTTTTGATAAATTTTTGACTAGCATTTAAGCATTTTTGCTTTCAATAGCTTTTATGATTAGATTTTGATAGATTTTAGGTACAAATTCAATGCCTTCCGGTATGTAAGATAGTTTCTGACAAAAACCTACAACTTGGATGGCATTTTTTAGTTTTATATCCTCTTTTCCGTTGCTCATCTTATAGAACTGATCTATTTTAATTATTTTCCACTTCAATTGCATTTCGTAAATTTTTAAGTGTGTTCAAGTGTTGTGGCAATTTATACTCTAGATAGTCTAGCATTTGGCCGACAGATAACCTCTCCTCTAATTTTGGATCCGCAAGGCACTTTTGGTAGTATTCCTCTATTGAGTGAAGCCCCCATCTTTGCAAGCTCTGCTCGGTAACTCCTTTCTGTTCCACGTACAACCATGATTCTAGGCTACCATTTGCCTCAAAATCAATAATCCTATGACGCAGTTTGGCATTTTTTGCTGATAGTAAATGGCTATGCATTTTCTTTGAATTGGTGTTGCAGATAGGTATCATGCATATACCTCGTCGCACTATGTAGCGCGGTTTACTTTTGTAATGTATCATTTTTTTCCTCCTTTAATTTGTTAATAATATTATGAAGCCATTCTTCTCTTGCTTGCCATTCTCCAATCGGGAACCAATACCCCATCACTTCTCGGTCCTTTGGTTTATAAAACTGCAACAGTTGAATTGTTTCGTCGCACTCCTCTTTAGTAATAAACTTAAACACTAGAAAAGTATCTAAAGTGGAACATAAGCCAGTAATAAAATATTTGTTTTTTTTGTCAATTATCAATTGCAAAATTTCAATCTGTCTTTCAGTTTTCATCTTCCTCTTTGTTAATTTTTACATAATCATTATTGCCGCATATTGGGCAACCAATAATATTGTCTTGGTTGTGTTCGGGTCTGTCAAAGTGTTCGCCACAATTTTTACATTCGTACATATTTTAACGATTTATTTAATTTTGTGAATGCAATTTTAACTATTTATACATATATGTTTAAATTATTTTAACAATAAAAATATATTTATCTCAAAATCAATTAATTAAAATTTATTTTTAACAAATATTTGGATATTGTTAAAGTACCCTTATTTTTGCCCTTACTAAATCAAAAATAATGAAACCAACCAACGAAATGATTACAGCAGCAACAAGGTTGTTCGCGGTAATGGCAGCGGCTGAAATTGCCACAGAAACCTACAACAGCAAGCAAACACAAATTTTAGAGCAGTTAAAACTTGTGCCAGAAGATACTAAAATGCTTGAACTATACAGGACCAAAGGAATAGAAGAACCCGCCTATATCCAAACCGATTGGGATATGTGCCTTCTTAACATTGTAGACACTTCCCATCCTGATTTTGCAGCCTCTCAATTTGGCGCATACCACTATGCAATGGACAAGGCAATGCAAGATGCGGGATTCATCCATGGCGCCAACGCGGCTGCAAGGGCTAACGCGGATGTATCTATCCACAAAGAAAAATTATTTATTGCGATGCAAAATAGTGGTCAATTTCCTTCAATAGAATGGGATGACTTGACAAGCGGGCACTTGAAATTTTACACTCAATTCTTTGATATTGCCCTGAAAATGATGGCGCCCTATGTTGATGCCCACCAAGACAAAAACAAAATAAGCATCGAGATTAGCAAAAATTATTTTTCATTTCTATTGTCTGTAAAATAAAACTACCATGAAAACAAAGCAACAAGTTAGAGAAAAGCAAGCCGCATACGGTTATGCAGCCCTAGACAATATAGAACTAGCAGCATTAGCGGGAATCAAAAATTATGAAAATTATGAAAGTACCGAGCAATTTAAGGCGATGCAACATCTAGTAGCACGCGGCACTTGGCAGCCTGAGCGCAAGATAACTTGCAGCCGCGATGCATTCAATGCTATTCCTGAGCTCCAAAACTTAGATCATGAGGAGTTTTGGATCCTTTTTCTAAATAGGCAAAATAAAGTGATAAGCCGCAAGAGGTTAGCTGTTGGAGGTGTAGCGGGTTGTGTAGTTGACCCAAAAATAATAGCTAAAAGTTGTTTTGAGCAGCCTAGAAACGTCTCAAATGTAATTATAGCACATAACCATCCTAGTGGTAATTTAAACCCATCTGAAGCGGATAAAAGCATAACAAAAAAAATAAAGCTAGGTTTGGAATATTTGGACATCAATTTGTTCGATTCAATAATAGTCGGACATAATAATTATTATTCGTTTGCTGACGAAGGTATAATGTAATTTATAAAAAAAATAACTCGCTAAAATTCAGCGGGTTATTTTTTTGTTTTAACACAAATGTTGATTTTGTTAAAATATATATATATTTGCTCTACAAATCAATTAATTATCAAATATGAAAGCACTAAAAACATTAGTAAAAGCCTACGGGTTTACAACAGATTCAGAGTATTTTGAATATTGCATTAACAGCTATTTAAATGGCAATATCAAGCAAGCAAAAGAATTGTTCAATCAAATGAAATTTGAGGACAAAAAACGATTTATTTTAGAGTATACAGAATATTACGACAACCCAAGCCAACAAAATAGTTACAAATTTTTTATTAATCTTATTTAACCAGGGAGCAATCCCTTATAAACTAACCAACAAAAAATATCACAAAATGGAAAATTTACAATTAGTTCCCCAAAGAATCGAGCAGACACCACAGCAAGCAAAAGAGTATAGAATTAATGCTCTGCACATGAAGATTAAAAACAAGGTAAACTACATGTTCGCCAAGTACGGAGATTTAAGCGTAAAATTTGAAACTTCAAGTTGCGCTCCGGCTTATGGTTGGTCCGTAGAAGAATATAACTATATGCCCATTGTTGCTGACAGATTAAGAGAGGAAGGGATGAGCATATCAAGCAGCGTAAATCATGGTGTAACAGATTGGTTAATTAGTCAATAACAATAACATGAAACTAACAACAAAAGCAGAAATGCTGCAATTAATCTACGCCCATGGCGAAAACAGACAACCAACAATAGTGAGGCACGAAGACCCCGCGCATGGTTGGTACCAAATACCTTTAGCACTGGCAAAGGAATTGCAAATTGACGACAAAATAAGCAGTTACAGCTATATGGATGCTCATTTTGTTTACCTAGAATATGACTGCGATATTATGTTGCTACTTAATGCGCTAGAGTTATATCCGCAAACAAATAGAGATAATTTAGTTATGTTTTTGGATTTGGTTCCCACAGAATTTAAGGAAAAATCACCAATCAGAAAGAAGGAAAGGTATAAGTATAATGGCTAATGTTTGTACTGCTTATGTGACGTTTCAAGGAAGCGAAGCAAAATTAAACAAACTACTTAGAGACTTAAATCTAGCAAAAAGGCAAGACCAAGGCTTTACATTGCCTTGTGTTGGCACCCCGACAGATGGTTATATTTTTGATGCAGATATTGAGCGAACAGAAGATTCTTTGATATTGTCATTCTGGACTCGATGGGCACCAATAAACGACTCAATTGGTAAAATGTGCTATCATTACAAAGTTGATGCGTGCTATCAATATGAAGAGTTGAGTAATGGTATATTTGGGACTTCAGTACACAACCCAAAAGAAAGCAAAGACTACCAACTTGATGTTGACGATGTTTTTGGAAGGCACTCAATTCAGCATCTAGAAAAATTGATGAAGGAAAAATTTAATCTGTGATCATTCCTATTTTTTTTTAGTAGGGGCTAGACGTTTGTTTAGCCCCTTTTTTTTGTACTCAGCCCAAGGAATTGGCTGCTCCAAACCGTTCAAATAGCGCTCAATGGATTGCATTAAGTCATTGTATAGGTTTATTCCTTTCTCAGTCAGTACAAGTTGCTCCCAAGCCTCTTTAATGTTATTATGAAGCGGTTTAGCGTATCCTAAACGAAGTAAAGCATTTATCCTAATAGTCCATCCATTACTAATTAAAAGCGCTAATTGCTGCCTATTATAACCCAAATGGATGCCAATAATAATACGAATGTAAATATGTGGTCTCCTTCTTATTTCATTGTGACAAGCATCAACGTGTGACTTCAGGACAGAACACAACAAAGTATTAAAGTCGGTAAGAATAAGAGCAAACAACAATTGAGGTGAAGGCGTAAATAAATTCCCTTCAATAAAATCGTTTTGCGAGGTTTGGATGGCGTTAACTTGTTTTGTCATGCAGCAAATATAAACAAATGCCGCAAAACCGCACCAAACCTACGCAAAAGGCGATAGGGTAGGGGAGTGACAACTTGGCTACTTAACATAATGTTAATTATGAACGAGAAATTGCCCTTGCGAATGGATGGCAGCAGCAACGCAGCTATTGCCCGCGGGTTGTATGCAGAAAGTCAGCCAATGCGCAGCCAGCGTGGCGCCCATGCATGAGCCAAAGCTCAGACACCCCCCTCGGGTTCGGCAATTCGACTCCGGATCCGATTTCGACCCCCACCCAAAACTATAGTGACTCGCACTATCAATTAAGCTATAGGAAACCCTTAAAAAAGCATCCAAGTGCGATTTGCTCACCGTACAAACACCCGTAAATAAAGGCTTTCTATTAAAATGGACACAAAAAAAGAGGGCATCACCCCTCCTTTTGTTTAACAAAAACACATAAATTGTTAAAATAGGCTATATTTCCGACTACCCAAATCGCCTCAAACCCTTGATGCTTCCCGAGCCAAGACAGATTAGTCTTTCAAAAACGTCCCTTCAACTGTCTTTCCGGTTCTATTTTCGATTATTGAATAGGCGTGCTCGATGCAGTCTTCTATTTTGAGGTTATTTTGGTCGCAATAGATTGTGAGGACTACTACTATGTCTCCTATCGCATCAATCTTGTCTACAATGTTGCCTTTTAGGTGTGCGTTAGCAAGTTCACCTACTTCCTCCTGGAGCTTGATTAATTGTTTGTCCTGATTGCTGATGTTTCTTGCCAATCCCCATTGGCGGATCTTGTTGAATATTGTCATAATTGAATTTTGGTTATTGAATACATTATTTGATCGTCGTTTTTAATCATTCCTATTTCTATGCCTTGCGAGACAAACTGTTCTATTTTGATTATTTTCTTTAGTTCTTCTGAGGATGCCAAGTTTCTCATTCCAGTCATGTGTTTTCCAAATACTCTTTCGTTTATAGCTATTGAATACTTTCTGTAGTCTGGTTTAGGAATTACTTTTTTTATTGCTGCGTTCATTGGTTTAAACTCGTCTCCTGCTTCTATCCTATCAAACATAAGAGAATCTGTTATAAAGGTAATTACTTTAGCGTATACCATTGGATTTAGTTCCAAGGCTATTGCTATCCAAACATAAGGGTCACACATTACTGTTTTGTTTTGTCTGGCGCCAGTTGTTTTCCATAGATTAAGTCCTTTGAGAACTTTTGTTATACCATGCTCTTTGCACATTTCGATAAAAGCGGATAATTCCGTTTTTATAACATCCCTATCCTTAAGGACGTAGTAAATTCTTTCCTTAAACTTTTGGGATTGCATTAAAGAGGATATGTCTGCCTCTGACCATCCATATTGCCATCTTGCTATTTCGTAAGCTTTTTGGAGTTCTGTTACGGACAAGAAATTGTTTTTTGTTTCCTGCTTAATTACAATGCCGAATAACTCTCGGTCTTTGCTTTTCATAATTACATTTGTTTTCATGTTTAAGATATTTCATACAAATGTATTGACATAAAGTTAAAATAAAAATTTTATTTTAAAATAATTAGCTTTCCTTTAATGTTTGAATTTTTTAAATATTGAGAGTTTTCCTTGTTGTAGGATACCAGACATGAAGGGGCGCCGGCAGAATCGCCTTGTTTCCCTGATACGTGGTATAATTTTAGCCTTCCTTTTATGAATAGGATTGAATCGGCTTGGTTGAATACGTTTGCGTGGAAGGATGCTGTATCGGTTCTAGCGAATATTAGGACCATGCAGTTTTGGTGTAGGGCTGCTTTTTGCAACCATAAGTCAATTTTGTTTCCGTATGGTGGGTTTAGCCATACTCTTCCGTTCCAAGGTAGTAATAGGCCGTCGTCTTGGATGGTGTAATGGTTTTTTGCTGTATCCCATGGGCGGTTTATTGGTGAGCATGGGTCTAAATCAAATTCTCCTAAAGATTTGATTATTTCTGGAGGAGTTAACCATTCGTCTTTTCCTGTTTCTGTCTTTCCTTCGAAGCTTGTGTTCATGATTAGTTTATAAAACCTCTCCCACTACATTTAAAGCGAGAGAGGTGATTGGTTTAAAGTAATGAAATCCTTCTGTCTAGGACGCTAAGGTAGGCATCCATGTGGTGTAATTGAGAAACGAGTAGAGTGTGGTGTTCCTTACCCACTGTGTCAATTGCTTTTTGTTTGTCGAGTAGGAATGAGTGAAGTTTTTCGTACTTTGACTTTAGTTCGTCTCTTTCAATCTTTAAACGGTCAAGGAATGTTTCCTCCTTAATTGGTTCAGGTGTTTCCTCTACTAGTGCGGATTCACCGACAAGGTCTGATGCTTCCTCGGTTGGCTCTTCGATTGGCTCGCTAGTCCATTCTGGTAATGGATCGGGAGCACTAGAACTAAGCAAAGGAGTTTCCATTTCTGCTAGAGGTTCTTTAGATTTAGCTGTTTTTTGTTTTGCCATAATATTTGTGTTCAGTGTTACTGCTGTCCCCCAGAAAATTTTTGTAATAATTATAGTGATTTAATAAAGTTGTACAATTCTTTGTTCCAGCGAGCATCAGCCAAAGCGTTATGCTCATTGGTTTGTTTGGGGTAATCATCCCTATTCTTTATGTAGGAAATATTTTGGTCTAGTGTTCTATCTGTAAAGTACAAAACAGCTTTCCTATCTAACTCCTGCTTTAAATCTGTCGTAATCATCGGAAACCCTTTCGGTAGGTCTATCATCTTGCCAAATAGCCAGCATAAAGCAACGTGGTCGTATGCTGAGTAGTAGCCGTACAGTTCTATGGGATTGTGTTGCACGTTATAGTATTTAGCCTTTTTAATGCTTAATGGGTCGTTAGTGCAAAACTCTTTTACCTTTTCAGCTATTTCTGCATTGGTGTAGCCATACTTGTTAATAAGGTATTTAAGGTTTTTGTAAACCCATTTAGGGTTATTTGCTCTATGTATTTCGCCTATAAAGTTATTGTAATTACCGTACACTTCCTCAGTAAATGCAGGACTTTCTTTGCAACATAACTCCCAATAAATAGGCATAAGAACATTCTCTCTTATCCAATAATCTTTAACTAAATAAGTATCTCCTAAATGGTTTCTGGCATCACCAGAACGATATTCGACTTTAATATCATGCCTTTCCCAAGCCTCTCTCAGGTTAAACTCTTTGGAGATAAGGTATAATTCCCTGCCATCCTCAGCTACAATTCCTATGCTTACAAGGTCTATTGTCGGTTTGGTCTTACCATAAGGTATTCCTAAGAATCTCTTTGTTTGCGTTCCCTCTAGGAACTCTGTGTCGTAAAAATATTTCATGATGTTAGTTTTATAAATGAGGGTCTGTTACTTGGTCAATCTCTCTGTTTGTTGATATTATTTCCTTTGCTCTTTCCTTCCAGATATCATCAACCTCGTCGTTTATGTGGGATATTCCTAGCATGTCAGCGACTCTTTTAATCTCTTCAATGTCTGTGGTGCACGAAGCTTTTTCTGCGCGTTCAAATAGCGTTTCTTGGGCAAATATTCTTAAAGTTTCTAAATTACTATTCATTGTTACCTCCGTATGTTAATTCTTGCCCAGTTAATGCAAAGTATAGGTTTTGTAATTGGTGAACGTATTTTATAAATATAGCTTGTGGCAACTGTTCACACCACAACTGAAGATATCCTTTTGTTTTGTCGCACTCAA
>Ga0315904_10006591_pt1 | contig 15857 bp, 12 predicted proteins | sample LakEriMetagenome_6_FD_203529 | JGI IMG/M metagenome (GOLD analysis project Ga0315904, IMG submission 203529) | Freshwater fungal communities from buoy surface, Lake Erie, Ohio, United States - Buoy 12 MA120 | ecosystem: Environmental > Aquatic > Freshwater > Lake | place: USA: Lake Erie, Ohio... | reverse complement strand
AAGCAGGCCGCGGTGGGGAAGAATCCACCTCCGTCCGCCCCCGCAGCGAACGATACCAAGTCGAACGCGGGCGGCGAGACTCGCACCGGCAACTCGGCGAAAAAACCTGCATTGCAGGAAAAAAAGGGGACCGGAAAAACAGCTGGAAAGCCGAAGGGAAAATCGAAGAAGCAACGTCCGAAATGGGTCATGCCATCCTTGATCGCCGGATCAGGTGTTTTGCTACTCTGCCTTCTGGCGATCTTGCGAGGCGCGTCTCCAAACGTCGTAACGATTGACAACACGCCAGCCAAGTCGAAGAGTAGCGAGTTGGCGCAAAATGAAGTTGCCCCCGGGAATACTCCCTCGGTCTCTTCTCCACCAACCGATCCTCGCGTCGAACCTTTCGATATCCGCGCCGACGACGGTCGATTGCCCTGGGCCCCCCCCACCACGGGCGAACCGTACTCGACCGAACTTCTTCCGATGGGGATCGAGGCTCTTGTCTACATATCCGGGAAAACATGGCAGCATCAAGGACCGATCCAGCCATTGGTCACGTGGTGGAACACCATCGCTTCGGAACCGCAACCGGCGTGGTGGCCCACACTGTCCATACCTTCGGACAGCATTGAGCAAGTTGCGGTTGCATGGTATCCAGGCGTACAACCTGGCACGGCTCGTTACGCCGTTCGGTTCGGACTTCAGCAACCGCGCAAGGTATCTGAGATTCTATCCAGTGGTGGCTGGTCCCCAAAATCAATCACGGGTTCAACAGCAACCGACAAAGGCTCCATCTGGATCCACAAGGACAGCAATGACCTCGGCGCAATGCTCTGCGACGGATTGTCCGAAACGGCCGACAATACCACCAAGTACGTAACGTTTGGTCCTGCCGATCTGCTGGAGACCATTCTCGCGTCCCGAGAATCTCCATTCGTCATGCGCCGCCAATTGGATCAACTTCGTCAAGTATCCGATTCTTCAGCAGATGTAACCATTCTGATCGCGCCAAGCTTTCTCTATGGCGACGGCAAAGCTATCCTCGGACCGCAAAGCCCGAAGTTGCTGGAATTGATTCGCTCGGTAGTGAACGACAAAGTCCAGGCGGTAATGCTTCGTGCACAGTGGGACCAAAACTGGTATCTCGAATGGCGTTCTCTCGGTAACGATATACAGGCAGCCGCGAAGAATGCATCCGCGATCAAGTCGTCGATCGAGGCGGCATCGAACCAAATCGAGGCCGCTTTGGTGAACCAACCCGCCGATCCTTACTGGCGAGCGATCGCGAATCGATTCCCGCAAATGCTACGATCGCTCGCCAAGTGGATCCGCACCGGCGCCGAAGACGGGCAGGTCATCGTCAACGCCTACCTCCCGCCAGAGGCGATCTCCAATCTGATCATCGGATCCTGGATGGCCTCCCAACGGGATTGGAACGCCGTTGCAGCTGGGCCGCCGAGCAAACCTACCGCACCCGCAAAGCAGATCGAGGAGTGGCTGGCAACGCCGATCACGATTCGCATTGAGCAGGATTCTCTCGAGAACGTCCTGCAGGCGGTCGCCACCGAACTAAAGGATGCCAGCGGATCGGCCACGGACCCCCTGCCGATGGCTATCCAAGGCGCTGCCTTTCAAAAAGACGGGATCACGCGAAACCAGCAAGTTCGGAACTTTGAATTTACAAATACTCCCATTCGGCAAGTCCTGACCGGTCTCGCCCGCCGGGCTAATCCGGTGACGACCGTCCAATCCCCCAACGAAAAAGATCAGAAAGTGGTCTGGGTGATTCTCGACGATCCCGCAACTCCCAGCAAACGGAAGCTGGAGTTCACGACCCGAGCTTGGGCCCAAGCCAACAGTGCCCCACTGCCGAACGAATTTCTTCTTCCGCCAAACTGAATACCACCATGGACCAGACCGCTTGCAACCTTGACGGGCGAGCTCTGGTATATTCAGGCGTCTGACATCGAAACCATGATCAGGTCGAGGCAATCGAATGGAAATCAATCCCTACGCAGCGACTGCCATGAGCGGGGAGACGGGCTCGACAGAGAGTCACGACGCGGAACTCACACGTCGCAAGTACTTGTCGCACGAGGCCTCCATCCAATCGGTTGGACTTCTGTATATGGTAGGTGCTGCGTTCAGTATGCTTTACGGAGTTGGAATGGTCTTCGCCATGCTGTATTCGCAAACCGCGCCGGCGACGGGAAACCCAGCGAGTGTCGATTATGCCGAAATTGTAATCGGGCTCGTCGTTTTTGCGGTTGGAATGTTGCAAGCCTACGGTGGTTGGTCATTGAGAACACTCAACGCCAGCGGGAAGCCAATCGCGGTACTGCTATCCGTTATCGGCTTGTTTGGAATTCCGATCGGGACCTTGATTAGCTTGTACATTCTGTATCTCCTTCTCTCCGAGAAGGGCCGTATGGTTTTCTCTCCAGAGTACAAGGCTGTCATCGCGGCGACTCCTCACATACGCTATCGAACGTCCTTGCTCAATTGGATCCTTTTGTTTGTATTCCTCGCCGTCGTGGTCGGTCTTGTGGCATTTGCGGTGCTAGGGACGAAGGCAGCACCCTAAAATCGTTTTTTAGTTTTCCTCGTGGCATGCGGAGGCAACGAAACACGTCGTGTCGGACATCGATCATCTTCAACATGTGATTCAAATGCATGACGAATGCTCCCAAGAAGAGCCCACGTCCCTCCCGGATATTGCGGACGAAGACCGCCATGCCTATCTGCAATTGACCTTGGTGCCCGGCATTGGTCCTCGCATCATGAGTCGTCTTCTTGCTCATTTCGGTACCGCCTCGGCGGTACTAGGCGCAACCCTCAAGCAACTGGGCGAGGTAGAGCGGGTTGGCCCGAAGCTGGCGATTAGCATTCGCGATTCATGCACAAACGGATTGGTGGAGAAAGTCCTCGACCATTGCCTGGAGCACGAGATCGATCTCCTGTATCCGAACGATGGCCGCTATCCCCATTTGCTACGCGAAATCGCTACCCCTCCCTTACTTCTGTACGCCAAGGGGAGTTTCTCCAAGTCGGATGACTTCGCAATCGCGATGGTTGGCACCCGACATGCCACACACTACGGTCGTGTGATGGCGGAACGTCTTGCGCGAGGACTCAGTTCACTCGGTGCGACCATCGTCAGCGGGTTGGCGCGAGGAATCGATGCGGTATGCCATGAGACCGCGATGAATTCCGGGGGACGAACCATTGCGGTCCTGGGAAGCAGCATTTCCGACATCTACCCGCCAGAGCATCGCAAACTGGCCGAGAGAATCGTTGAGCAAGGGCTGCTGCTCAGCGAAACCCATCCCTTCGCCCAGCCCAAGGCGGGCGTATTCCCGCAGCGCAATCGAATCATCAGCGGCATCAGTCTCGCTGTGGTCGTCGTAGAAGCTGCCGACCGCTCCGGGTCATTGATCACGGCATCGCACGCGGGCGAGCAAGGGCGCGACGTGTTTGCGGTGCCAGGGCCTGCCACGTCGCGAACCTCCCGGGGCTGCAATCAATTGATTCGCGATGGCGCAGTGCTGATCCAGGATGCCCAGGATGTCGTGGAGCAATTGGGACCGGTCGCTAAATCGTTCCCGTCTTCCAGTGGCCTCGAAGTGAAAACGCCCGCCGAACTCCAGCTCAATGACGTTGAGCAATCCGTACTGGGGGCAATCGAATCCCTGCCAACCGATATCGATGCCGTGATTGCCCGCTCCGGACTGCCGGTTCCGAGAGTTCTAAGTACACTGAGTGTTCTCGAGTTGCGGGGCTTTATCGTCCGAAGCGGTGGTCGCTCGGTCGCACGACGACACTAGAAGACTTGGTATATGAAATCTGGCCTGAGGATCGGTGATGTTGGCACGTTGGCATGGAACGTCGATGCGTCGATGGTCATTTTGCTAGGGGGCGATCCACGAGCCGCGGTATTTTCCACCCCCAACATGATCCTCCTCATGGAGCGATCGGCGAGGGAAGCTCTTCGTCCCTATCTTGAGCCAGGCGAGGAATCCGTTGGCACCGATGTCCATGTGCAGCACCTGGCCGGTGCTGGTCTAGGGGCATCCGTTCGCGGTGAAGCTCGGGTTACTGCAATCGAGGAACGCAAAGTTCATTTCGAGGTCGCTGCATTTGACGGGGATCGACTGCTCGGTCGCGGCACGCATTCGCGCGCCTTGGTCCGGTTGGATCGCCTGTTGGAAAATCTCGCGAAGCTTTCTGGTAACGGAGAAGGAAAAATGCCTCACCCATCGAATACGGGCCCGCTGCCCCACTTCAACACGGTAAACCTGGAAATTTCAAACCGAATCGCCACGGTAACCCTCAACCGCCCTCGCGTTCTCAATGCCGTCAACGCGGAAATGACCAGTGATCTCGAGAGAGTCATCGCATGGCTTGGCGGTCATCCCGAGGAAGTTCGTGTCGTTCTGCTTCGAGGAGCCGGGGACGCGTTTTGCGCAGGAGACGATGTCAAAGAACTTCCTGGATTCAGCGCTGAATTCGCCCGCGAGCTGAGCCATCGACAAGCCGAACTCTACCTCGCCTTGGAACGGCTCCCGCAGCCGGTCATTGCGCTCGTTCATGGGGATGCATTTGGCGGAGGTTGTGTGGCCGCCTATTCGGCCGATCTGCGCATCGCAACGCATGACGCACGATTCGCGATGCCAGAAATCAAATTGGGCTGGCCCCCTGGGTATGGGATCGCGCAACTGACCGCCCTGATCGGCAAACCGAGAGCCCTCGAGATGTGCTTGACAGGTCAGCCGATCAGCGCGGCACGGGCGCTCGAATGGGGCCTCGTCAACGAGATCACCGCGGGAGCGTCCTTGGTGAGGCGAGGAGTTCAGATCGCGGAAAAGATGTTGGCCATGCCAGCCGAGGCACTCCGAGCTACCAAACGAATCGTCCACTTGGACGAAGGCTCGCAACCCAAGATTGCCTACCGCGTGGACACAGAGGCCTATGTCCGTTGTTTGCAACTCGACGATGCCCGGGAAGGGATCCAAGCTTTCCTCGAAAAAAGAAGCCCTCGCTTCCAAGGCTCATGAAACGCTGCAGTCTCCCCGAGCCAAGCTTTCATCGATGGTGGCACGGAGACTCACCGACTGGGAGACTCACCGACTAAACGTGAATACTTCCCAGGACCGTAGCCAGCACCTGATCAGCAGCAAGGCTCGCTTTCGGCTTCTCGTCGTTTGCGTTTCCATTCCAATCCATCAGGAATGGGCCGACTGCATCGGCCGACATCGACTTCGAGTAGTAATCTCCTTGACCGAACTGAATCCCGAGTTTTCTCACAATGCTCGCCTGCCCTTCGGTCTCCACTCCGTCCACAATGACAGCCAGATTCGATTGCCGGGCCTGCTGAATCAATAGCTCGATCAACTGCGCAACTTTTGGATTTCCCTCTGCGTTTTGTATCAAGGAAGGGGACAACTTGATTCCGTCGACCGGAAACTTGTCCATGGACAGAAATGCTGGAAACATCGTGCCGAAATCATCGATCACCAGCCGGATACCAGAATCCCGCACTTTGCGCAGGGTGTCGATCATCCCGATGCGGTCCTGCATCACCTCCGATTCGGAAATCTCGAATTGCACGCGGTGATTGAGCAGTCCGAATTGCTGAATCGTTTCCGTGAGAGTCAGCAGGAAATGAGGATTCTGTAGTTGCCTGCGGGTCAAATCGATACTGATACGTCGCGGCGCATGGGCAATCAATTCTTGTTGCCACTGCGAAAACTGGCAACATGAGTTGAAAAACGCCCAATTTACAATTTCTCCGAGAAAGCCGTTTTCCTCTGCGATCGAACGAAAGGGCTGAAACGGATAGACCCCTTGGTTGGTTCGGTTCCAAGAAATCATCGCTTCCGCAAACTCGCACTGTTTGGTTGGCAAGTTGAAGACGGGTTGATACTCGAGGGTCAGCCCGCGATTTCTCATCGCGAGTCGAAGCTCGTCCTCCAACTTGAATTTACGGCGAATCGTATCTTCCATCGCCGGAACATACATTTGCACATGGCTGCATCCGGCACGTCGCGCATCACGCAGAGCAATATCCGCGAATCGCAGCAGATCAAGAAACTCCACGTCTGGCTTGCTCGCAATCGCGATCCCGATGCTTACCGAAACGAAAAGCCTCTCGTCTCCAACCACATACTCTTTCGATATCGATTCGGCGAGGTTCGACGCGAGCTTGGTCAATGCCCGATATCCCTCGACTCCCGATAGCAGAAGCACAAAGGAGTCTGTGTTCACCCGGGCAATGAAACATTGCGTGCAGCAGCGACCAATTTCCGAGGAAGGCGACAAGACCAATTGGATCGAGGTAGCAACCGATCGGAGCAGCTCATCGGTCACCCCATGCCCCATCATATGAGCGATCTGATTGAAGCGATCGACTCCGATAACCAGAGATGCATAAGGCCTGAGAAACTCCGAGGGGTTGTCCTTGGCCCGTTGAATCCAGTTCATCATCCCATGGCGATTGTGGAGTCGGGTAATCGGGTCGTGCAGGGACAAATACCGAAGACGATGCAGCATCGTCTGATTCCGAAGAAAAGACTTGATGCGTGCTTGCAGCTCCTCTGGATGAAGCGGTTTTCGAAGGACATCAACCGCTCCCTCGAAAAACGCCTCTGGGATCGTTTCTCCCTCCGTGTCCTCAACCAAAAAAACCACCGGAAAGACGTCCGTCTTGAGTATTCCTCGCAGTTGACGGAGAGTCTGGAGCCCGCTGGTATCGGGCAAGTTGCTGGCGAGCAAAATCAGGTCGTAATGGTGGATCGTCGCCGATGCGATTCCATCTTCGCTCGTCTCGGCTGTAGAAAACTTGATCCCCGTGTTTTCCAACGCCTGGGCAAGAAGTCGGTGGCTTTCCGGGTTGGCATCGATCAGCAAAAGCCGGGGCGAGGGCGTCTCATTCATTACGATCAAACCATGGAACAGTGCTAAGTCCTTGGGATTTCGACTCTCAATGGAAGTTATAGCTCACTATCACGGTTTGGCCTGAAAAGTTTCAAATTCGAAATATTTTCGCGAAAAAGGATCGGCTTGCGTCCTCTCGGGAAACGAAAAGTGGCGTCCGTGCCACCCGAGGCTCCGAAGAGCCTCGGCACCAATCCTTGGAGTCTTCGTTACCGTACAAACAAACGAAGAGCGTGCCTGTTCCGCAAATGCAGGTGGGATCCTGCGTTATGCAGCGGAGAGCGCGAATTTGCCGGTTCGAGCGGCGGTCCCCTCGATAAACTCCTCAAAAATCCGAACGTCCAGCGCGCTGGCAGCCGGGGACTCGGGATGGAACTGGCAACCGACGACGAACCAATCGTCGTACTTGTTCTCGACCGCTTCGATAATCCCGTCCTGGCACCGAGCTGTGACGCGGAACGAGTCGGCTAGTCGATCAATCGCCATGTGGTGGCGACTGGTCACCCGAATTTCTCCCTCACCATAGACACGACCGACAATGGAATCGGCTTCGACGACGAGGGAGTGCCGATGCTGAGGATCATGCGGATCGCGATGCTGAAGTGCATGCGGGACATCGATCGAAATATCGTAGAACAGACTGCCTCCCTCAATGACGTTCAACAACTGCAATCCCGCACCAATGGCCATGACGTTCATCCGGCGTTGGGAAATCAAGGCGGCCAGATGCCGATCAAAAGATTCCCGACGCGGGTCCATAGGCCGCACGGAGCTGTGGAGCATATAACCGTCGTTCCGGGGATCCAGATCCGCTCCCCCAACGAGCACGAAACCGTCGAGCAAGTCCAAAATGCGATCGATGCTCGAGAGATCCTTCGACGGGGGCAGCAAGACCGGAATGCCTCCTGAATTCGTGATCGAATCGAAATAGCCGGCGGCTAGATAACAGTACGCCGGAGTGCCTTGATGCACTCCACGGTAATCGCAATTCAGTCCAATCAGCGGCTTGTCTGCCATCGGTCAGGATCCTCCCAAAAAAATAATGAACAAGTGACTTCGATCTTCGAATGCCATCGGCTGTGGTCTGGACAAATCCGATTTCGCTGTTCGAGAGCACCTCGTCCGCTGGTCCCATCCGCTGGTCCCATCCGCTGGCATCATCCGACACGTAGATAGCCGAAGGGCTGTGTCGCAACGATTCCTTCGTTGACTCGACGAGTTGCTGATCCTTGACGAAAAGTGGAACGATCCTTCGCACCGGCTTGCCCAACGCGGCCGTTGCCGCATCAGTCCACCAAAAGTTCGCGTAAGTTAGGAAAGTCGCATCACGAAATCAAGCAAAGCACCATATTTAGCACACCCTGGAAATGCTAGCTCAAGATCCCGTGCTAGCGTTCCCTACAATCCTTGGGTTGCACGGTTCGGCCGACCTGCTCGCCAGGCACTCCATCGCCACATTCTTCGTCAGGATCGATTCGCGCGGAACAGTTCGTACATAGGATCGGCCAACGTATCCGCGGAGGATTTCGTCATCTCTTCCGCCAAGAGCTGATCGAATTGATTCTGAAAGATCTTCTCCGCCTGGCCGCCATGCAGGTAGGCAGGAGCTTGCTGTGTCGCACGCATGGAGGCGATGAGGCGTCCGAACAGTGTCTGCCCCACGAAATCCGTGAAGGCTTTCCTGACTTCGGGGTCGTCGGATTCCGCGGCATTGCTTTTCGCTCGGTTTTGTTCGTCGCGAAGTAGCGATCGGAACTGGCCCATGAAATCCTCGCTGGGGAGTCTCGCTGCGGTCTCGGTAGACAGCTTCGATGCGGATGCGATTGGATCGTTTCCTGGCGAAGGAAGTGGCTGGATGGTCATGGGTAGGGTTCCCGAGCGAGGGGCTATTCAAAAATAACTTCGCCGTACAGATTTCCCTGCCGTTTCAGGGTCTTGATGATGGCGATTTTGTCTTCGGTCGCCACGTTGAGCACGTTGAGTGCATCGACAAGGTTTTTGAGGGTGGCAGGTGGGTTCGCGCCATCGCGTGAACTAATTCCCACGAACTCTCCGGAAATAGGAGCGCGTGTCGTGATGCTCAATTGGTTCTTATGCGAGATCGCAACTGGGGCAACCAGCACATCGGCCCCGATGATCATGGTCCCCTCGCGCTCATTGATTACCACGCGGCGGGAGCCTCGCAAATTGATGATATCGATATCGAGAATGAGCGACACGAATTGTACCGGCCGCTCACGATACGGAGGTGGAATCGTGACTTCCACATGGGTCTGGTCCAGCGCTTTCGCAAAAAGGCTTCCGTCTCCGGAGGATGGGGTTCCGGAACGGGAAAAACCGCGACTTCCCGGCCGAAGATAGTCGTTGATTACATCCTCCACGTACTGAGAAGTGGTGAACGAAGCATGGTCGGGATCCAGCACGAGCGTGATTTTGTCGTTCAAGGTAAAGCCGGTTCGGATCGGTCTCTCGACTTTGCAGCCGTTGACAACTTTTGCGGTGGTTGGAAATCGCCGATCCTCCACCGCGACCGCCCCTTGGGCGAGCGCGTAGGTTTCCGGTCGATCGGCTCGCGGTCCGAGGAGATGGGTCAGAAGCAGCGTGCCTCCTTCGAGGCTTTTCGCGTGGGTGGCGCTCACGGTGCAGTTCAACGTATCCCCTTGCTCCGCGCCGGAGGGAGGGATTTTGACGGTCACGAAAACCATCGCTACGTTCTTGGCATTCGCCATCTCCTTTTCCACCAATCGGCCGTCGGCGTCCGAGGCAACTGGGGTTCCCAGGTTTTGCAGGGCGCGGGCCAAGGCGCGCATCATCGGTTTGTTGCTGTCCCCATCCCCGGTTCCTTTGAGCCCGACGACAAACCCAACCCCCTGGAGCACGTTCTCTTCCTGGCCTTTGAGCCGGCATAGATCGCGCACTTTCAGCTCGGTCTGGCCCTGAACCGGCAGAGCTGTCCACGCCAAACACCAGCAACTCAATGCGAGGAATGCACCTCGAGGACCATGCATATTTCTAGCTCCTTCGAGCAACCAAGGGATCCCTGCCATTTCGCGGGACCATTTCGCGGGATTCGGGTGGGGAATACCAGAAAGCCCCGGGAAGCTGCCAGAGGAAGTGGCGAGAGCTGGCAATCTGGGAAAGACAGGGTGGCTTTATCGGCTAGAATGAAAATTCCGGTCGTCACGCGGAAATCGCGCCGATGGGACAAAGACGATTCCCACGATCTTGGTGTCGGAGACACGCCATGGCTTCGGATGCACGGCTCAAAGAACAACTTCCTCGACTCACCGACGCGATCGTCAGGACCTACCATGCGTCGGATCGTATCAATCATCTAGGTCATTGTCCGCTTCCGAAGTACGAGGTCGTGGTACAAATCCTCGAGGACTTGAAGGATATTCTCTACCCGGGCTTTCGTCGCCGCGAGGGCCTACACGCTGGGAACGTAACCTATCACGTGGGCAACCTTATCGACGCCCTCCACGACCGGCTAACGACGCAAGTCACGCGGGCCTTGCTGCATGCAGACCGCGTCAACAGCGTCCGGATCGACAATTGCCACGAAGCCAACGACTATGAGGCAAAGGGGCAGGAAATCGCAATATCCCTGCTGGAACGCATCCCCGACCTGCGCACCGTGCTCGCCAAAGACGTGGACGCCGCATTCGCGGGGGACCCGAGCGTGACCAACCGAGACGAAATCGTTTTCTGCTTTCCCGGCCTGGAAGCAGTCACGATCTATCGTATCGCGCACGAGTTGTACCGTCTGAAGGTCCCTTTCATCCCGCGTATGATGAGCGAGTGGGCACACAAGCAAACCGGGATCGACATTCATCCAGGCGCTCGGATCGGGGAGTATTTCTTCATCGATCACGGCACGGGCGTGGTGATCGGAGAAACCTGTGAGATCGGTGATCATGTCAAAATCTATCAAGGAGTTACGTTGGGAGCACTCAGTTTTGCGACCGACGCCAACGGCGAACTCGTCCGCGGAACAAAACGCCATCCGACCATCGAAGACCACGTCGTCATCTACGCGAACGCCACGATTTTGGGTGGACAGACGGTCATCGGTCACCACAGCGTGATCGGCTCAAGTGTGTGGGTCACGTCCTCGGTCAATCCCCACTCAACCGTGGTCTTGGAGAAGCCAAAACTGAGGATTCGCAACGGTTCGGTGGATGAGTCGATGTTCGACTTGAACTACCAAATCTGAGCCCGTTTCGCGGCGCTAAACCGATACACTTCCCGAGATCGCCATCTGCATGGTGCGATATTGCGACTTGAGGAGCGCAATGGCGGTGGAGTGCATGGTTTGGTTCTTTGCGATCTCTGCGATTTGGGTTTCGAGATTGTCGTCGCTCCCGTCGTGATAAACCACTTGCGTCGATGCATCGCGCACCTCGCGAACGGCTTGCTCGCGAGCCAACCTGGGAGATGAACTTCCCGACTCCACATCGAAATTTCGGTCCCCGGGGGACGGAGGTGTCGTTCTCGTTTTTTCGGCCGCCATCATTTGCTTGAGACTCGCCTGAAATTCGGGAAGCGATAGGTCGCGGGTCTTGTAGCCCGGCGTATCCATGTTGGCGAGATTGCCAGCGAGGATCGCATGCCTTCGCTCGGCAAATGCAATGGTTTCCTCGAGTGCTCGGGCGACTCCGGGGGTGAACATGGCTTGCTTTCCTTTCTTGCATGCTCGGTCGCCAGGCCGGCACGACCAATGCAATCTCGCGGGTCAACCGTCCAACGACAAGGATTCGTCTGCATCGCTGGCGTTGGCCTCGTCAAAACCATACGCTCGGGCTAGCCGCATGGAGTCTGCGGATTGCAACAAGTGGCCCGCGATCGTATCGCGTTGGGCGGTCATGCTCTCGGTCGCCCGTTGCTCCATCACCAGGATTTCCTGGATCCATTGGTCGCAAAGCCTTTTGATTTCCTGACACGCGCGTCGTCGCTCCGGATTTGACCAAACGCGGGTTTCCGGATCCTCGCCCTGAAAACTGAGCATCTGCTGCTGAACGATCATAAGCCGATCCATCATCGCCTGCTTGCGAGCCAGCAGGGCGAGCAACTCGCTGACATCCTGCTTATCGATCGCTTCGGCCTGCGAAACACTCAGGCCTCGCAACTCGGCGAGCAGCATGCGTTTGGCATCCATCAGCGAGAATAATTGCTCCGTCCTGGCAAATGGTTCATGTGCGGCGGCGGAATCGGTGATTTCGACGGCCATTTTCCCGTTTCTCCTTCCCCGGAAATGCTTCCGCCCAGGTGTCTGACGGAGTGGTGTACGACGGAGGTAGTGCCTGACGTAGCGATTCCAACGAATGCAATGATGAAAGGGATTACCAAAACCATGCCGGTATGCCAAGTCCGGTCTGAGTTCAGGGTGCTACACTGCCTGAGGGGGAAAGGATGCGGTACAATAAGTTTGTCCAGGTTACGCAAATCGTTGTACGAGTGCGGGGGGTGAGGTCCCGATCCCCCCGGTTATCCGGTCAGTGAGGAAAATGAACCAAAAACCGAACGACTCCCAAGGTCCGAGCTTGGCTCCCCAATCCGTCCGACGACCGAACAACGCGTGGTGGATTCTGCTCATTCTGGTGACCTTGTTCGCCATGCTTTTCATTCGGGGCACCCCCCAGACGTCCCGCGTTGACTACAGCTTTTTCCTGGAGCAACTCGAGCGCGAAAATATCCGCCGGGTAACCGTCTACCCCGGGTCGATCGAAGGAACCTTTACGGTCCCGCCGGACAAGCCCATCACCTACGACGACCAGGACAAGCCGATCAAGCCGCGGACGATGGCGGACGGTTCGACCGAAAAACTTAACCGGCGATTCGAGACGGCCATTCCCGCCGAAGGGGAAGTCCGTCGGGAATTGTTCGAAAAGCTCGACTCCCTACGCGCTAAATCCAAGCAAGCGTCGGATCCGGAGTCGGCCGCGGAACCCTTTGTCTACGACGTGGTGTCTACCACGGGGGCCAGCACGCTCTATCTAATTCTGTCATTCGCTTCGCTGGGATTGCTCGGCTTTGCGATCTACTTATTCATGCGACGAAGCCGCGACAACATGATGGGAGGTGGCTTCCTCAATTCCTTTACCCGCTCGACAGCCAAACGCTTTGAGCCCAGCGACCAGCATATCACCTTTGACGATGTCGCAGGTCTGGAAGGGGTGAAAGCCGATCTCAAGGAGATCGTCGACTTCCTCAAAGCCCCCGAGAAATTCCAAAAGCTCGGCGGTCGCGTTCCCAAGGGAGTTCTGCTCAACGGACCACCAGGGACCGGCAAGACCTTGCTCGCGCGGGCCGTCGCAGGGGAAGCAGGGGTTGCATTCTATTCCGTCAACGGCAGCGAATTCATCCAGATGTTCGTGGGTGTGGGTGCGTCGCGGGTGAGAGATTTGTTCGCCACGGCCAAAGAACAGGGGCGCGGCATCATCTTCATCGACGAGATCGATGCCGTTGGACGACAACGTGGCGCCGGACTGGGTGGCGGACACGACGAACGGGAGCAGACGCTCAATCAGATCCTGAGCGAAATGGATGGCTTTGCACCCAACGAATCGATCATCATCATCGCTGCCACCAACCGCCCCGATGTGTTGGACCCCGCTTTGCTGCGTCCTGGTCGTTTTGACCGCCACATCACGGTAGGCCGACCCACCCTCAAGGGCCGCGAGGAAATCTTCAAAGTACACGTGAGGGAGGTACCTCTGGATCACGATGTCGACTTGCATCGACTGGCCGAAGCGACTGTGGGACTAACGGGCGCGGACATTCGAAACATCGTCAACGAAGCGGCCCTCTGGGCAGCGCGGCACGATAAGACACGCGTGGCAATGGAAGATTTCGACTACGCTCGCGACAAAGTATTGATGGGAGCCAAGCGCGAGGAAGTGATGCTCCCTGCCGAAAAAGAAAAGACCGCTTATCACGAAGCCGGCCACACCCTGGCGGCATGGTTTCTCCCGGGCGCCCAGCGAGTCCACAAAGTGACGATCGTTCCGCGCGGCCAGTCGCTTGGCTCAACCCAAATCCTCCCCTCCGAAGATCGCATGAACATGTCCGAAGGTGAGATTCGAGACCAACTCGTGGTCTTGCTCGCAGGACGAGCCGCCGAAAGAATCATCTACGACGAAACCTCGGTCGGTGCTGAAAACGACCTGGAACGAGCGACCTCGTTGGCCCGACGCATGATATCGCATTGGGGCATGAGCACCAAACTGGGACCAGTCTCCTACAAGCTTTCCGACAGCGATCCGTTCCTCGGCCGCGAAATCCACCAGCAGCGCCTGTTCAGCGAGCGAACGCAGGAAATCATCGATGCGGAAATCGGCGATACCCTGCGTGCTGCCGACCGACGCGCCCTCGACACTTTGCATCTCCACCGAGAAGAACTCGAGAAACTCAAGGAAGCCTTGATGCAACGTGAGGAACTCAACGAAACCGAAATCGGGGAACTGATTGGTCCGAGCGTGCACGATTCCAAGAAGGTCGTCGCCTCAGCTCAAGCGAACGAGCCGATCGTCGCGCAATAACCCCTATGCCCTCCAAGAAACCCAACAAACATCGGATCGAGTTTCGAAAAGGGCACCAAGGCCAACCCCGTCGCGGCGATCTGACCCGCGAGTATGGCGAGGCCCGCGAAGAAATCGATACCGTCGGCTCGCAACGCGTCAGCGGCAAAGGAGACTTGACACGCCGCCGTACCGTCCGCGGCACACTCGGCGAAGGAAACGCCGACCCGATTCAAAATATCGACCTCGAAACCTCCGATGGCACCATTCTCGGTACCGTCCTACGCGTCCACGGTCTCGAATCGATCGCTCGCACCGATGATGGGCGAACCCTGCGCTGCGCCGTTCGCCGCGTGCTGAAAAGCGTCTCAACCCAGCAACGGCATATCGTCGTCACCGGCGATCGCGTCGAAATCGAACCCCACGGTCAGGAACAAGGCTGGATCCTCAAGGTCGAACCTCGCCGCTCCGAACTCAGTCGAACGAGCAAACATCGCCGACACGTCATGGCGGCCAACATCGATCAACTGCTCATCGTCACCAGCGCAGCCGAGCCGGTTATCAAACCAAATCTCATCGACCGCGTCCTCGCCACCGCCGAACAAAACCAAATCGAAGCGATCATCTGTATCAATAAATGCGACCTCGTTGATCCCGGCTCTCTTCAGCCGCTTGTGGGGAATTACGCCCAGATGGGATACAGTGTTTGGATGGTCAGTGCAGCGAAAGGATGGGGCATCGAACACCTCAAGCGAATGACGCACGGCTGCGTGAGCGCGGTGATCGGTCAGAGTGGCGTCGGAAAATCCTCCATCCTGAACGCCATCTCACCTGGATTGAACCAACGAGTCCAAGAGGTCAGCTCGGAAAACCAAAAAGGCAAGCATACGACCACGACGGCCGAATGGTTCGAACTTCCGGACGGAGGAGCCATCGTCGATACGCCCGGCGTGCGGCAATTCCAACTCTGGGATGTCGTCGCCGAAGAACTGACCGGACTGTTCCGCGATATCCGTCCGTTCGCTTCCCATTGCCGATACCCGAATTGTTCCCATCAGCATGAGAACGACTGTGCCGTGAAAGATGCCGTGGCCGACGGCAGACTCGACCCCCGCCGATACGACAGCTACCTCCAGATGCTCGACAGCCCCTACACCGCCGACTCAAGCGACGACGACCCGGACACCGCCATCTGAACGGCTGAATCAGGCCCGACGGGTCGACACAAGGAATGCCGGGGCGACGAAGTCCCCCGGATCACTATACTCCCAACGGCTGAATCAGACCCGAAGGGTCGACACAAGGAATGCCGGGGCGACGAAGTCCCCCGGTCACTAAGCTCCCAACGGCTGAATCAGGCCCGAAGGGTCGACACAAGGAATGCCGGGGCGACGAAGTCCCCCGGGGCACTATGCTCCCAAC
>Ga0315904_10006589_pt1 | contig 15858 bp, 11 predicted proteins | sample LakEriMetagenome_6_FD_203529 | JGI IMG/M metagenome (GOLD analysis project Ga0315904, IMG submission 203529) | Freshwater fungal communities from buoy surface, Lake Erie, Ohio, United States - Buoy 12 MA120 | ecosystem: Environmental > Aquatic > Freshwater > Lake | place: USA: Lake Erie, Ohio... | reverse complement strand
GCTGCTCAAGAACGAGAAAACAGCCAAGCTCGGAGTGAAGAACAAGCGGCTTTCAGCCGGATGGGACGAAGACTACCTGCTCAAAGTCCTTGTCGGCTCATGACATATGGTGCAATCGCCCTGGGTGTGGGTGGCCTTCCTGCGTCTGCACCACCGGGCGCCCCACCTCGGCTCAGGATTGCCCATTGAGAAACAGAAAAACCCCCTGGCGGCTCTGGGCAAGGAGAAGCCGGTTGCCGGTGCCACCGAGCTTGGGGGCGACTGTAGGGCTTTTGATGCCCCGGAGGCCCGGTCAGGGCGGGGGTCGGCTCAAACGGGACGCCCAGAGCTGGCCAGAAAGCCGGTGGGACTCTTTGCTCTTTTGGGACTCATTTCCTGACTCCTCATCCCGCGTCAGGACTCGTTTTTGAGCGTCAGCAGGACTCACTTCCGGGTGCCCGAAAGGCAAAAAGCCCAGGAACCACTTGGATTCCGGGGCTTCCTGCGGAAGGGTAGTGGGCGATATAGGACTCGAACCTATGACCCCTAGCTTGTCGAGCGGCGGCACCGTAGTTCCAAGTGCTGACGCTGCTCGACTTACGGCAAGCGACGCCGAGCGTTGCACTAGCCGTTGCACTGAAACTGCCGACCGGGCTGACGAACTGGCCCGGCTTATCGCACTCGTCGCCCGGCTGCCGGGCGACGACGCCGAGCGTGCCGGGCTGCTTGCCCGGGCTGTCGAACTGCTCGGCAAGTGACCCCCTTGGAGAACGCCAGTATGGGCAAGCACGGCCCCCGCAAAATGGCCCGAGACAGTCACGGCATCCCGATGGCACCGGCCCCGTCGGGCGTCGCTGCCGCTGCCATTGAGAAGCCGCAGCATGTAGCCGACGACGCCGTTGCAAGCGACGTGTTCGACAAGCTCGTCGGCTACCTTGCCGCACGGGGCGACTTGCGGAAGTCGCACGAACTGCCGCTCGGGTTGCTCGCCGGCGAGTGGAGCCGGCACGTCACGGCCGCGCGTATTGCTCGGGAAACACCGATTGTCGACGGCCCCCGTGGCCCGAAAGCCCACCCAGCCGCCGGCATCGCTGCGGCTGCGGCCCGGGTGGCCCGTGACCTGCTCGCCGACTTCGGACTGACGCCGGCGTCACTGGCCCGAATTGACGTGCCGGCCGCGCCGGCGGGGCCGTCGCTGATCGACCGGTTTCGGGCCAAGCGAAACGGCGACCGCGTCACGCCCGACGATAGTGACTTGTCCCCCGAGCAACGCCATACGCTGCTCTACGGCACCGAAGCCGGGAAAGCCGCAGTCGTCGCCGACGTGGTCGAAGACCGCAAGATGTTCGCGTGACGTTTCGCACCGCCGCCCCCCCGGGGCTATGCAAATAGTGCGGGGAAAAGGCGGAGGAATACCGGGGGTAATGCCCCACGCGAGCGCGTTGCCGTTCAGAATCGGCGTCATGGGTGCCGGGGGGTGACGGGATAGTAAACAACACCCCTTGTCGGGAACTGCAAGGGTGGGGGGTGCCACGGGCAGACTCCAAGAGTCGACACGAAACGACGTTCGTTTCGCGTCGCTTCACTTGGAGAACTCGACATGTCCCCGCACCTTGCCGCCGCCGGCCCCGACGCCAGCGGCACCCGGGCGACGGCTTCACCCGTCATGCTCGACATTGAGGCTTTCGCCGGATTGCTTGGCGTCAGCACTCGACACCTTCGCCGGCTGGTCGATGCCGGCAAAGCCCCGCAGCCCGTTCGGCTTGGCGGGTGCGTTCGCTGGCCCCGGGCTGCGGCCGAAGCGTGGATTGCCGACGGCTGCCCCTCGAACTGCCGCAAGCGGCCGGGGGTGACCCGATGACACGGCACACCCGCAAGAGTCTCGTCGACGTGCTCAACGGCACTTCCCGTGACCAACTCGCCCGCCAGTTCGCCGAAGCCGAAGCGGCCGGCGACATGCTGCCGCTGCCGCGCGGCACCTATCGGTGCCGTGTGACCGACGGCGAACTTGTCACGTCGAAGTCGGGCACGCCCGGCTACACACTCACGTTCACCGTCGACGACGGGGAGCACAAGGGCCGGCGACTATGGCACACGGCTTGGCTCACTGAAGCCGCGCTGCCGATGTCGAAGCGTGACCTTGCCAAGCTCGGCGTCACGTCGCTCGACATGCTCGACCGGCCGCTGCCGGCGGGCTTCGTGTGTGACGTGAAAGTTGCCTTGCGTGTCGATGACGACGGCGTTGAGCGGAACCGTGTGGTTTCGTTTGCCGTGGTGGAAGTGCTCGCCGACCCAACGGCCGACGACGCTTTCGCTTCCCCCTTGCCCGCCACCACCCAGGAGAACGCCAAATGACACGCACGTCACAACTTCAGGCGCACTATGCCGTACTGCAAATCGACGCGCGGCTCGACCATGCCGTGATGCACTTCCGCAACACGGCCGAGTTGCTCATCGAAGAGTTTTGGGAATATCACCCGGAGTGCAGGCGGGATGCCCGGCGGCTCGACCCCGCCGGCAAGTCGGCCCGGTCCGAACTTGTCGACTTGCTGCGAAAGATGCGGGCGAACGATTTACGCACTGCCCGCACCCTTCTCGCGGCTCGGGCACGGTGCGGAAGAGATAAAGACGATTTGCCGGAACTCGACGAAGCCGTGATGAAAGAGTTTCGGCGGCTCGCCGATGCCCACCATGCTGACGAACGCGAACGGCAAGCGGCGGCAGCACTCGACGAGCGGCGGCGGGCGGCAAGGGCCGACGACGACGCTTTCGACGATGCACTCGAACGGCATACCGAAGGGCTGTTCGACTATGCAAATGGCGAAGGGCCAGGGCCGTGGTTTGCCGCTGCTCGGGAAGGGGGTGCGACATGAGTGCTATAACGCACCCCCACGGCTTTCGGATTGTCGGGCCGTGCACGGGCGACCGGCGAAGAGTCGATGCCGTCGCGGCGTTCCAAGCGTACTGTGCTTGTGATGCCCGGGCTGGCGTCGAACAGGAAGCCTACTTGTCGGCTTTCCAGTTCGACGACGGCTTTGCCGAGCACCTTGCCCGCACGGGCTCGCCGGCCGGCTTCACTGGCTCAACGTGGTCGCCGTTCGTATGGCTTGACGTTGACCGTGACGAGTCGGCCGGCGGCATCGCCCGGGCACTTGCCGACACCAAGCGGCTTGTCGACACGCTCGACGAACGCTTCGGCGTGCCCCGGTGCGTGCTTGTGCCGTTCGTGTCGGGCGGCAAGGGGCTGCACTTGGGCATCCCGACGGCGTTATGGGCACCGACGCCGTCGGCTGACTTTCACGCCGTCGCGCGGCAGTTCGCCGAGACTGTCGCCGCTGCGGCTGGCGTGGCCGTCGACGTGGGAGTGTTTGACCGGGTGCGGGCGTTTCGGGCACCGAACAGCCGGCACCCAAAAACCGGGCTTCACAAGCGGTTCGTGCCCGTCGAGATTCTCGACACCGTCACCGTCAACGGCGTGCTGTCACTGGCCCGCACGCCGGAAGCGTTCGACGTGCCGAGTACCAACGGCGTCGAGAGTGCCGACATGCTCGTCGCCGTGTGGGAAAAGGCCGGCCGTGCCGTTGCCGACAAGGCTGCGGCCGTTGAGCAGCGGCGTTGTGAAGTTGCCAACGGCGACCGGGCCGTCAGCTTGAACAAGCTCACCCGGGCTTTTCTCTCGGCCGAAGTGGAAGTCGGCGACCGGCACCGGCTGCTCTACTCGGCTGCGGCAAACCTAGCCGAACTCGGCTGCCCGTTGCCGGCGTGTCACGCCATCCTCACCGAACCGGCTCTCGACCTGGGGCTGCCGCCGAAAGACGTGGCCCGGCAAATCGAGTGCGGGTTCGCTGCGGCTCACCCGTTGGTGAAACACACTGCCGAAGTGTTTGGCGGCACCGTCACCAACGTCGAGCACCCCAAGCCGGAAGAGGGTGCGACGTGACCCGCAAGACGACGCCGACGGCGAAGTATGTCACCGGCGAAGCCGTGTTCACCGGCTGGCGTGATGACGTGCTGACGGGCAAGGGGCCGGTCGTGTTCCCCCATACGCTGCCCGTGCCCGAGATAAGCCCCGGCCACGTCACGCTACTTGGCGGGGCACCCGGGGCCGGGAAAACGGCACTCGTCATGGCGTGCGTCGTCGAAGCCCTGCGGCACACACCGACGCTGCGGGCACTCGTCGCCAACGTGGAAATGTCCCCGGCCGCGCTGCTCGACCGGCAACTCGCCCGGCTGTCTGGCATTGAAGCCGAAGTGATACGGCACCGACGCTTCACTGCCGAGCACGCCGACCGGCTCGACGCCGGGCTTGCGACGGTCGAGTCGTTTGCCGACCGGCTGGCGTTTCTCGAACCGCCGTTCGACTTGGCGAACGTGGCACACGCTGCGGATGCCCACGGTGCCGACGTGGTCGTGCTCGACTACTTGCAACGGATTTTGCCGCCCGGCGACGTTGCCGACCCCCGGCTGCGGGCGAACGCCGTCATGGGCATGCTGCGGCAGTTCGCCGGCCAGGGGTGTGCTGTGCTTGCCTTGTCGGCCGTCGGCCGCAGCCGTGACAACGCCGGCCGGTCGACCTACGCCGCCGGCAGCATGTCGCTGGCGTCGTTTCGTGACTCGGGCGAACTCGAATATGGGGCCGACGACGCTTTCCTGCTCGCCCCCGTTGAAGATGCCGACCCGAGTGTCGTGCGGCTGTCGCACTTGAAGTGCCGGCACGGGGCGCAGCGTACCGTCGACCTGCACTTCGACCGGGCACGCCAAGCGTTCAGACTGCTCGACGATGCCGTTGACGCCCGGCCGGCCCCGACGCCGGCCCGTTCCAAGCGCGGCCGAAAGCCGAAGGGGGCGACGCCGCACCCCGAGTTTTCACCCGAGCGGCTTGCCGCACTTTGGCAAGCGACGCCAGCGGCCCCCGCCGACGCCGTCGCCGATGACGGGGGTGACGAGTGACACCGTCGAAAGTGCTGCCGCCGGGGGCCGTGCTGCCGCCCCTTGTGACGCCCGACGCCGGCGTGGGTGCACTGGCTCACCCGGCCGTCCGGAAGGGCGGGAGAACGCACGCACGGCGTTCCCGTGGGCACTCGGGCCGGTTTGCCGTGCTCAACGGCTTCGTCGACGGCGTCATGGGCACACTGCCCCGGGCGGCTGCACTGACTTGGGTGTGCTTGTGGCGCGACACCAAGCCCGACGGGCTGGCCCGCACGGCCGTCACCGACTTGGCCCGGCGTATCGGCGGCGACCGGCGAAGCGTGCTTCGGGCACTGCGGCTGCTCGACGACCGGGGGCTGCTCGAAGTCGCGCGGCGGGGCGGCTTGGGGCGTGGCGTGTCGGCGTATCGGGTGAAAGTAGGGTGACATGGGTGTCACCTTGCTAGGTGACATTTTGGTGCTTTTCTCGGTGACACCGGTGTCACCTATCCCATAAGGAATAAATGCCGTGTGCGTCACACACGCACGAACCGAACGAAAGAAAACGCTTGCACCCGGCCGATAGGGTGTGTAAGGTAAAGGACATGCAAATGCCACAAATGACACTGACGAAAGATAAGCGACGGGCCGTGTGCGTGCACGAAGCCGGGCACGCCGTTATCCATGCACTCGGCGGTGCAATCGTTCACCGCGTGGCAGTCGCCCCGGAGGGGAATGACGGCACTTGGATAATCGAAGCCCGCAAAGGGGGCACGCTGACTGACTTATGGGGCGTGTGTCAGGCGAGCGACTTTTGGGAAATGGATAGGGCGATGAAATGGAACGAAGACGAAATGACTTGGGAGTGCGACCGAAAGCGGTTTACGGTTCAACTGCGGGAAGTCGCAGCACAACTCACCAAGCACAACGCCCCGTACGCTCGGCGATACATCGCTGACTCTCGCCGCATCGTGCGGGCGCATATCTGCGCCGGCGTCGCGGGGCCGGCTGCCGAGCAGATTTTCACCGGCGAGGAAGTATGGCTCGACGAGCCTGACTACGGAAACAAAACCGAAGACCTTGTGCTCGCCGAAGCTCGTTCAAGGCTTTTGCCATACCGCAACGAATACGGGCACGCTTGCCAAGTTACCGAAGCCGCACTTCGACGCCCCGATGTTTGGGAGCATGTCATGCGGCTTGCTGACGAACTCGAACGTGTCGGCGACATGGAAGACTTTGAAGGTTTTCTGCCCGAGCAGTTGCCCGGGTGGCCGTCTTCGCCCGGCAGCCGGGGAGGCCGAAAGTCGACATGAAACGAAGCACGACCGGCACCATGACCGAACTCTTGCGGGCCGCACTGCTCGCCGCCCCGAGTCTCAACGCCATCCAAAAGGCGACAGGCGTGCGGCGGCAAACTCTGGCGGCTTTCATGCGGGGCGAACAGGTTTCAATCCACTTGGCTTCGGCTGACGCACTCGCCGACTACTTCGGCATCGTGTGCACCATGCCGGCGAAGCCGAAGCGTAAAGGGGGCTGACCTATGGGCACCGTCTTCAAGCCGTTCGTCACCCGGCCGCTGCCCGACGGGGCACAACTCGTCACCCGGGCCGGCAAGCGTGTCGCCGTGTGGACTGACGCCAGCGGCAAGAAACGCCAAGCCCCGGCGACGGCCGGCGACACGCCCCGTATTCGGGTGCGGGGCGGCACCTACACGGCACAGTTCAAGGATGGCACCGGCGTCGTGCGACGGGTGCCGACGGGGTGCAAGTCGCTCGACGCTGCCCGGGCCGTGCTTGGCGAACTCGAACGCCGTGCGGAGCACGTCAAGTCGGGCGTGCTGACGCAAGCCGAAGCAAACGTCGCCGAGCACGCCGACACGCCGGTCGTCGAGCACGTCGAAGCCTATGTTGCCGCACTGGCCCGCAAGCGGGGCAAGGGTGCCCGCCGCACTGTGTCGCCCGAGCACGTCGCCAACGTCGACCGCACACTGCGGCTCATCGTTGTCGAGTGCGGATTCAAGCGGCTTCGGGACTTGAACCGTGACGCCGTCGACCGTTGGGTGTCTCGGCTGCTCGAACTGCCCGACTCCGCAGTGCTCGACGCCGCCGGTGCCGTTGTGACGCCCGCCCGCCCTGCTGCACGCACAGTGAACGCCAAGCTTGCGACGGTGACAGCGTGGGCGAACTGGCTCGTCGATAACAAGCGGCTTGCCGTCAATCCCTTTGCCCGACTCCGCCAGAGTGTCGGCGTGGACGAAGCCGACGACACGCGCCGCCAGCGTCGAGCACTGACGGCCGACGAACTCGACCGGCTGCTCACCGTGGCCCGGCTGCGGCCCGTGGCCCAGTTCGGCCGGCCGACGGTGCGGATTGTCGACGACGCCCGGCCGGCGAAGTCTCGGGCAACGTGGAAGCGTGCCGAACTGACGTTCGACACGATTGTCGACGCTGCCGAGCGGGGCCGTGCCCGCATGCAGCCGGAAGCCGCCGAGCAGTTCGACCGGCTGGGGCGGGAGCGTGCCCTTATCTACCGCGTGCTCGTCACGACCGGGCTGCGGCGGGGCGAACTGGCGGCACTCACCGTGGGCGACGTGCTGCTCGACGCCGGCCGGCCGGCAATCGTGCTGCGGGGTGCCGACGCCAAAAACGGCAAGCGGGCAACGCTGCCGCTGCGGGCTGACGTTGCCGCCGAACTAGGGGCATGGATTGACGAGAAAGCCGAAGCGGTGTGCCGGCAGCGTGTCGGCGTTGCTGGCGTTGTCGGGGCGGTCGACGACGTGCCCTTGTTCGACGTGCCCGACAAGCTTGTGCGGATTCTCGACCGTGACCTAGCCGCCGCCGGCATCCCCAAGCGGGACGACCGGGGCCGAACTGTCGACGTGCACGCCATGCGGGGCACGTTTGCGTCGCACCTTGCGGCGGCTGGCGTGTCGCCCGTCACGCTCAAAACGCTTATGCGACACGCCCGCATTGAAACGACGTTGAAGCACTACGCCGACCCGGCACTGCTCGACGTGGCCGGGGCCGTGGAAATGCTGCCGGCCATGTCGGCGGCATCGGCTTCGGCCGTGGCAACGGGCACTGACGCCGTTGCACTAACCGTTGCACTAACTCCCGGCCGTGCCCGTCAAAACGTGGCACTTTCTGGCAATCGTGCCGACGCTTGGCGGCGCGGCTCGAAGCCCGTGCTTCCCGAGCGTTCCCCGGGAAACACGGCACTTTCGTCAGTGGGCGATATAGGACTCGAACCTATGACCCCTAGCTTGTCGAGCGGCGGCACCGTAGTTCCAAGTGCTGACGCTGCTCGACTTACGGCAAGCGACGCCGAGCGTTGCACTAGCCGTTGCACTGAAACTGCCGACCGGGCTGACGAACTGGCCCGGCTTATCGCACTCGTCGCCCGGCTGCCGGGCGACGACGCCGAGCGTGCCGGGCTGCTTGCCCGGGCTGTCGAACTGCTCGGCAAGTGACCCCCTTGGAGAACGCCAGTATGGGCAAGCACGGCCCCCGCAAAATGGCCCGAGACAGTCACGGCATCCCGATGGCACCGGCCCCGTCGGGCGTCGCTGCCGCTGCCATTGAGAAGCCGCAGCATGTAGCCGACGACGCCGTTGCAAGCGACGTGTTCGACAAGCTCGTCGGCTACCTTGCCGCACGGGGCGACTTGCGGAAGTCGCACGAACTGCCGCTCGGGTTGCTCGCCGGCGAGTGGAGCCGGCACGTCACGGCCGCGCGTATTGCTCGGGAAACACCGATTGTCGACGGCCCCCGTGGCCCGAAAGCCCACCCAGCCGCCGGCATCGCTGCGGCTGCGGCCCGGGTGGCCCGTGACCTGCTCGCCGACTTCGGACTGACGCCGGCGTCACTGGCCCGAATTGACGTGCCGGCCGCGCCGGCGGGGCCGTCGCTGATCGACCGGTTTCGGGCCAAGCGAAACGGCGACCGCGTCACGCCCGACGATAGTGACTTGTCCCCCGAGCAACGCCATACGCTGCTCTACGGCACCGAAGCCGGGAAAGCCGCAGTCGTCGCCGACGTGGTCGAAGACCGCAAGATGTTCGCGTGACGTTTCGCACCGCCGCCCCCCCGGGGCTATGCAAATAGTGCGGGGAAAAGGCGGAGGAATACCGGGGGTAATGCCCCACGCGAGCGCGTTGCCGTTCAGAATCGGCGTCATGGGTGCCGGGGGGTGACGGGATAGTAAACAACACCCCTTGTCGGGAACTGCAAGGGTGGGGGGTGCCACGGGCAGACTCCAAGAGTCGACACGAAACGACGTTCGTTTCGCGTCGCTTCACTTGGAGAACTCGACATGTCCCCGCACCTTGCCGCCGCCGGCCCCGACGCCAGCGGCACCCGGGCGACGGCTTCACCCGTCATGCTCGACATTGAGGCTTTCGCCGGATTGCTTGGCGTCAGCACTCGACACCTTCGCCGGCTGGTCGATGCCGGCAAAGCCCCGCAGCCCGTTCGGCTTGGCGGGTGCGTTCGCTGGCCCCGGGCTGCGGCCGAAGCGTGGATTGCCGACGGCTGCCCCTCGAACTGCCGCAAGCGGCCGGGGGTGACCCGATGACACGGCACACCCGCAAGAGTCTCGTCGACGTGCTCAACGGCACTTCCCGTGACCAACTCGCCCGCCAGTTCGCCGAAGCCGAAGCGGCCGGCGACATGCTGCCGCTGCCGCGCGGCACCTATCGGTGCCGTGTGACCGACGGCGAACTTGTCACGTCGAAGTCGGGCACGCCCGGCTACACACTCACGTTCACCGTCGACGACGGGGAGCACAAGGGCCGGCGACTATGGCACACGGCTTGGCTCACTGAAGCCGCGCTGCCGATGTCGAAGCGTGACCTTGCCAAGCTCGGCGTCACGTCGCTCGACATGCTCGACCGGCCGCTGCCGGCGGGCTTCGTGTGTGACGTGAAAGTTGCCTTGCGTGTCGATGACGACGGCGTTGAGCGGAACCGTGTGGTTTCGTTTGCCGTGGTGGAAGTGCTCGCCGACCCAACGGCCGACGACGCTTTCGCTTCCCCCTTGCCCGCCACCACCCAGGAGAACGCCAAATGACACGCACGTCACAACTTCAGGCGCACTATGCCGTACTGCAAATCGACGCGCGGCTCGACCATGCCGTGATGCACTTCCGCAACACGGCCGAGTTGCTCATCGAAGAGTTTTGGGAATATCACCCGGAGTGCAGGCGGGATGCCCGGCGGCTCGACCCCGCCGGCAAGTCGGCCCGGTCCGAACTTGTCGACTTGCTGCGAAAGATGCGGGCGAACGATTTACGCACTGCCCGCACCCTTCTCGCGGCTCGGGCACGGTGCGGAAGAGATAAAGACGATTTGCCGGAACTCGACGAAGCCGTGATGAAAGAGTTTCGGCGGCTCGCCGATGCCCACCATGCTGACGAACGCGAACGGCAAGCGGCGGCAGCACTCGACGAGCGGCGGCGGGCGGCAAGGGCCGACGACGACGCTTTCGACGATGCACTCGAACGGCATACCGAAGGGCTGTTCGACTATGCAAATGGCGAAGGGCCAGGGCCGTGGTTTGCCGCTGCTCGGGAAGGGGGTGCGACATGAGTGCTATAACGCACCCCCACGGCTTTCGGATTGTCGGGCCGTGCACGGGCGACCGGCGAAGAGTCGATGCCGTCGCGGCGTTCCAAGCGTACTGTGCTTGTGATGCCCGGGCTGGCGTCGAACAGGAAGCCTACTTGTCGGCTTTCCAGTTCGACGACGGCTTTGCCGAGCACCTTGCCCGCACGGGCTCGCCGGCCGGCTTCACTGGCTCAACGTGGTCGCCGTTCGTATGGCTTGACGTTGACCGTGACGAGTCGGCCGGCGGCATCGCCCGGGCACTTGCCGACACCAAGCGGCTTGTCGACACGCTCGACGAACGCTTCGGCGTGCCCCGGTGCGTGCTTGTGCCGTTCGTGTCGGGCGGCAAGGGGCTGCACTTGGGCATCCCGACGGCGTTATGGGCACCGACGCCGTCGGCTGACTTTCACGCCGTCGCGCGGCAGTTCGCCGAGACTGTCGCCGCTGCGGCTGGCGTGGCCGTCGACGTGGGAGTGTTTGACCGGGTGCGGGCGTTTCGGGCACCGAACAGCCGGCACCCAAAAACCGGGCTTCACAAGCGGTTCGTGCCCGTCGAGATTCTCGACACCGTCACCGTCAACGGCGTGCTGTCACTGGCCCGCACGCCGGAAGCGTTCGACGTGCCGAGTACCAACGGCGTCGAGAGTGCCGACATGCTCGTCGCCGTGTGGGAAAAGGCCGGCCGTGCCGTTGCCGACAAGGCTGCGGCCGTTGAGCAGCGGCGTTGTGAAGTTGCCAACGGCGACCGGGCCGTCAGCTTGAACAAGCTCACCCGGGCTTTTCTCTCGGCCGAAGTGGAAGTCGGCGACCGGCACCGGCTGCTCTACTCGGCTGCGGCAAACCTAGCCGAACTCGGCTGCCCGTTGCCGGCGTGTCACGCCATCCTCACCGAACCGGCTCTCGACCTGGGGCTGCCGCCGAAAGACGTGGCCCGGCAAATCGAGTGCGGGTTCGCTGCGGCTCACCCGTTGGTGAAACACACTGCCGAAGTGTTTGGCGGCACCGTCACCAACGTCGAGCACCCCAAGCCGGAAGAGGGTGCGACGTGACCCGCAAGACGACGCCGACGGCGAAGTATGTCACCGGCGAAGCCGTGTTCACCGGCTGGCGTGATGACGTGCTGACGGGCAAGGGGCCGGTCGTGTTCCCCCATACGCTGCCCGTGCCCGAGATAAGCCCCGGCCACGTCACGCTACTTGGCGGGGCACCCGGGGCCGGGAAAACGGCACTCGTCATGGCGTGCGTCGTCGAAGCCCTGCGGCACACACCGACGCTGCGGGCACTCGTCGCCAACGTGGAAATGTCCCCGGCCGCGCTGCTCGACCGGCAACTCGCCCGGCTGTCTGGCATTGAAGCCGAAGTGATACGGCACCGACGCTTCACTGCCGAGCACGCCGACCGGCTCGACGCCGGGCTTGCGACGGTCGAGTCGTTTGCCGACCGGCTGGCGTTTCTCGAACCGCCGTTCGACTTGGCGAACGTGGCACACGCTGCGGATGCCCACGGTGCCGACGTGGTCGTGCTCGACTACTTGCAACGGATTTTGCCGCCCGGCGACGTTGCCGACCCCCGGCTGCGGGCGAACGCCGTCATGGGCATGCTGCGGCAGTTCGCCGGCCAGGGGTGTGCTGTGCTTGCCTTGTCGGCCGTCGGCCGCAGCCGTGACAACGCCGGCCGGTCGACCTACGCCGCCGGCAGCATGTCGCTGGCGTCGTTTCGTGACTCGGGCGAACTCGAATATGGGGCCGACGACGCTTTCCTGCTCGCCCCCGTTGAAGATGCCGACCCGAGTGTCGTGCGGCTGTCGCACTTGAAGTGCCGGCACGGGGCGCAGCGTACCGTCGACCTGCACTTCGACCGGGCACGCCAAGCGTTCAGACTGCTCGACGATGCCGTTGACGCCCGGCCGGCCCCGACGCCGGCCCGTTCCAAGCGCGGCCGAAAGCCGAAGGGGGCGACGCCGCACCCCGAGTTTTCACCCGAGCGGCTTGCCGCACTTTGGCAAGCGACGCCAGCGGCCCCCGCCGACGCCGTCGCCGATGACGGGGGTGACGAGTGACACCGTCGAAAGTGCTGCCGCCGGGGGCCGTGCTGCCGCCCCTTGTGACGCCCGACGCCGGCGTGGGTGCACTGGCTCACCCGGCCGTCCGGAAGGGCGGGAGAACGCACGCACGGCGTTCCCGTGGGCACTCGGGCCGGTTTGCCGTGCTCAACGGCTTCGTCGACGGCGTCATGGGCACACTGCCCCGGGCGGCTGCACTGACTTGGGTGTGCTTGTGGCGCGACACCAAGCCCGACGGGCTGGCCCGCACGGCCGTCACCGACTTGGCCCGGCGTATCGGCGGCGACCGGCGAAGCGTGCTTCGGGCACTGCGGCTGCTCGACGACCGGGGGCTGCTCGAAGTCGCGCGGCGGGGCGGCTTGGGGCGTGGCGTGTCGGCGTATCGGGTGAAAGTAGGGTGACATGGGTGTCACCTTGCTAGGTGACATTTTGGTGCTTTTCTCGGTGACACCGGTGTCACCTATCCCATAAGGAATAAATGCCGTGTGCGTCACACACGCACGAACCGAACGAAAGAAAACGCTTGCACCCGGCCGATAGGGTGTGTAAGGTAAAGGACATGCAAATGCCACAAATGACACTGACGAAAGATAAGCGACGGGCCGTGTGCGTGCACGAAGCCGGGCACGCCGTTATCCATGCACTCGGCGGTGCAATCGTTCACCGCGTGGCAGTCGCCCCGGAGGGGAATGACGGCACTTGGATAATCGAAGCCCGCAAAGGGGGCACGCTGACTGACTTATGGGGCGTGTGTCAGGCGAGCGACTTTTGGGAAATGGATAGGGCGATGAAATGGAACGAAGACGAAATGACTTGGGAGTGCGACCGAAAGCGGTTTACGGTTCAACTGCGGGAAGTCGCAGCACAACTCACCAAGCACAACGCCCCGTACGCTCGGCGATACATCGCTGACTCTCGCCGCATCGTGCGGGCGCATATCTGCGCCGGCGTCGCGGGGCCGGCTGCCGAGCAGATTTTCACCGGCGAGGAAGTATGGCTCGACGAGCCTGACTACGGAAACAAAACCGAAGACCTTGTGCTCGCCGAAGCTCGTTCAAGGCTTTTGCCATACCGCAACGAATACGGGCACGCTTGCCAAGTTACCGAAGCCGCACTTCGACGCCCCGATGTTTGGGAGCATGTCATGCGGCTTGCTGACGAACTCGAACGTGTCGGCGACATGGAAGACTTTGAAGGTTTTCTGCCCGAGCAGTTGCCCGGGTGGCCGTCTTCGCCCGGCAGCCGGGGAGGCCGAAAGTCGACATGAAACGAAGCACGACCGGCACCATGACCGAACTCTTGCGGGCCGCACTGCTCGCCGCCCCGAGTCTCAACGCCATCCAAAAGGCGACAGGCGTGCGGCGGCAAACTCTGGCGGCTTTCATGCGGGGCGAACAGGTTTCAATCCACTTGGCTTCGGCTGACGCACTCGCCGACTACTTCGGCATCGTGTGCACCATGCCGGCGAAGCCGAAGCGTAAAGGGGGCTGACCTATGGGCACCGTCTTCAAGCCGTTCGTCACCCGGCCGCTGCCCGACGGGGCACAACTCGTCACCCGGGCCGGCAAGCGTGTCGCCGTGTGGACTGACGCCAGCGGCAAGAAACGCCAAGCCCCGGCGACGGCCGGCGACACGCCCCGTATTCGGGTGCGGGGCGGCACCTACACGGCACAGTTCAAGGATGGCACCGGCGTCGTGCGACGGGTGCCGACGGGGTGCAAGTCGCTCGACGCTGCCCGGGCCGTGCTTGGCGAACTCGAACGCCGTGCGGAGCACGTCAAGTCGGGCGTGCTGACGCAAGCCGAAGCAAACGTCGCCGAGCACGCCGACACGCCGGTCGTCGAGCACGTCGAAGCCTATGTTGCCGCACTGGCCCGCAAGCGGGGCAAGGGTGCCCGCCGCACTGTGTCGCCCGAGCACGTCGCCAACGTCGACCGCACACTGCGGCTCATCGTTGTCGAGTGCGGATTCAAGCGGCTTCGGGACTTGAACCGTGACGCCGTCGACCGTTGGGTGTCTCGGCTGCTCGAACTGCCCGACTCCGCAGTGCTCGACGCCGCCGGTGCCGTTGTGACGCCCGCCCGCCCTGCTGCACGCACAGTGAACGCCAAGCTTGCGACGGTGACAGCGTGGGCGAACTGGCTCGTCGATAACAAGCGGCTTGCCGTCAATCCCTTTGCCCGACTCCGCCAGAGTGTCGGCGTGGACGAAGCCGACGACACGCGCCGCCAGCGTCGAGCACTGACGGCCGACGAACTCGACCGGCTGCTCACCGTGGCCCGGCTGCGGCCCGTGGCCCAGTTCGGCCGGCCGACGGTGCGGATTGTCGACGACGCCCGGCCGGCGAAGTCTCGGGCAACGTGGAAGCGTGCCGAACTGACGTTCGACACGATTGTCGACGCTGCCGAGCGGGGCCGTGCCCGCATGCAGCCGGAAGCCGCCGAGCAGTTCGACCGGCTGGGGCGGGAGCGTGCCCTTATCTACCGCGTGCTCGTCACGACCGGGCTGCGGCGGGGCGAACTGGCGGCACTCACCGTGGGCGACGTGCTGCTCGACGCCGGCCGGCCGGCAATCGTGCTGCGGGGTGCCGACGCCAAAAACGGCAAGCGGGCAACGCTGCCGCTGCGGGCTGACGTTGCCGCCGAACTAGGGGCATGGATTGACGAGAAAGCCGAAGCGGTGTGCCGGCAGCGTGTCGGCGTTGCTGGCGTTGTCGGGGCGGTCGACGACGTGCCCTTGTTCGACGTGCCCGACAAGCTTGTGCGGATTCTCGACCGTGACCTAGCCGCCGCCGGCATCCCCAAGCGGGACGACCGGGGCCGAACTGTCGACGTGCACGCCATGCGGGGCACGTTTGCGTCGCACCTTGCGGCGGCTGGCGTGTCGCCCGTCACGCTCAAAACGCTTATGCGACACGCCCGCATTGAAACGACGTTGAAGCACTACGCCGACCCGGCACTGCTCGACGTGGCCGGGGCCGTGGAAATGCTGCCGGCCATGTCGGCGGCATCGGCTTCGGCCGTGGCAACGGGCACTGACGCCGTTGCACTAACCGTTGCACTAACTCCCGGCCGTGCCCGTCAAAACGTGGCACTTTCTGGCAATCGTGCCGACGCTTGGCGGCGCGGCTCGAAGCCCGTGCTTCCCGAGCGTTCCCCGGGAAACACGGCACTTTCGTCAGTGGGCGATATAGGACTCGAACCTATGACCCCTAGCTTGTCGAGCTAGTGCTCTAACCAACTGAGCTAATCGCCCGCAAAGACCACGGAGAGAGTCTTGCGCGTGATCGGGCGCCAGTCAAGCGATTT
>Ga0315904_10006587_pt1 | contig 15860 bp, 14 predicted proteins | sample LakEriMetagenome_6_FD_203529 | JGI IMG/M metagenome (GOLD analysis project Ga0315904, IMG submission 203529) | Freshwater fungal communities from buoy surface, Lake Erie, Ohio, United States - Buoy 12 MA120 | ecosystem: Environmental > Aquatic > Freshwater > Lake | place: USA: Lake Erie, Ohio... | reverse complement strand
GAGAGGGGCTGCCTGAGCTTGAGCAAAAGGATCGTCCGTCTGGCTGCGAGGGCCATGCTCCAGCCGTCGAATGCCTTCAGAGCCCCAGGGATCGAGAGAAATCGCGGTCGATGGACATCAATACCGCAGACCCGCTCGTGCTCGGGCCCGGCGGTCCGGAACGTTGGTCTTAGCAGGCGAATGAGCCGATCAAACGGTGACCAGGGTTGAGGGGAGACGACAGTGAGCGGAAGGTGCTGTCCCACCCTGAACATCCTCTCTTGGATGAATACACCGGCTTGAGGTGTCATCACTGAGGGAAAGAGGCTGCTGAAGACAATGATGTGCGGATCAGGCTGCCTTGCATGAGGAGCGCATTGGATTGCCTCCTCGAGATTTTCAGAATTGAACCCGGATTCGCAGGCCGCATCCGAACGTCCTCGAAAAATCCGCCTCCATCCAGAGAACATCGGCTCGGGGCCAAACAACTCGAGGGCGCGCTGTCTGTTGAGGCGGCCAAGCTCCTGCGCCTGACGGGGCTGCTTCAAGCAGTCATCAAGCGCCCAGGCAAGCGCATCGGCGTTGCGCTCGACCACCCAGCGATTTTGCTCCACTGGCAGGCTCGCTCGCACATCGCCAACATCCGTCGCCACGACGGGCAAGCTGCACAACATTGCCTCGATCAGAGCAATCGGCAACTGCTCGGTCTGAGAGGACAGCATGAAAATATCAAGCTCATGAAGAAACCGTTCGGGGTCAGCGCGAAACCCCTCAAACAGCACGTCATCTCCAAGCCCCGCAGCCACACAATGCGCCTGCAATTCGACTGCCAGTGGACCCGAACCTGCAATCACCAAGCGGATTGGCCGGGCCGTGGTTGATCGAATTCTTGCAAACGCGTCAATCATCCGGTCAAGTGATTTTTCGGGACGCAATCCTGCAAGCGTGCCGATCACCAGCTCCCCATCACTGCGACTGAAGCAGCTTGCTCGCCCTCGCGCAGAAACGGGTTGATATCGCTCCGAAGGCACTCCATTGCGTACCAGGTGCAATCGATTCTCTGGCACGCCCCACTCTCGGCGAGCGATCTCAAAAAGCGTCCGCGACGGGACGAACATTTGCGAGCGCCCGAGCGAGAACACGATACGTCGCGCCCAGGAGCGTCTTGAATATCGGCGCACCGATTCCTCCGGCCCGAACCCATCTTCGACGGCGACATGGGGAATCCCCGTGCCCAAGGCCGCAAGGGCCCAGTCGAAGCCCCCCCAGTTGTAGGTCAGGATGCGGTCCGGCGAAAAAGCCAGGATCTCCCGACGTAGGCGCGCCCAGTGTAAAAAACCTTTGTCGTTAAACCGTCGGCCATCAAGTACCCTCACGCGATTCTGATGCACGATCAGATCCCGGGCTGAAAGATCGCCGTTGAGGCTCATGATGACATGTTCAAATTCGCCGCCCAGCCCATCAATTAGCCGGTTCAGGCGAGCCTGCGACCCGCCAAGGGCGAAAGAATGAAACACATGAAACAGGCGGGTCATGCCAAAGTGTGCTCGGAGTCGTCGTGCGACGGATTCTGCCGCAGCACAGACCTTTGCTGCGTGGCAATTGACGCAAATCCGCTCAACGGTTTGAGGCACTTGCGGCGTTCGTCACAATCAATGGCCGATTGGCCCAGCAACATATGTTTCGAGAGCAGCACCGCTCATGAGTACTGACCTGAGAGTCATCCCGCCCAGGCAAGAGGCAGGATGACTGAAAAAACCTCCTTTTTCCTTGAACCCTTCTGGCAAAGAACGTGCGAGAAGGTCTGGCCAGAATCCTTGGGATGGACCGTCTGGAGCGGAACAGCGGCCTGGGGTTCCGGGAATATGGCCAACGCCCTGCTTGGCCGACGAACGGTCACTCGGCACCATGGACTGATGTCCAGCAAGGTCGTCGCTCTCAATCAGACCGCCTTCGAACACTGGGACCAGGTTTTCATTGAATTCAATGGCTTCTTTGCTGCGCCTCGCGAGGGCTTTTCAGCGAACTTGAATCTATTGATCGAGGGTCTATGCAAGGACCCGGGCTGGGACGAGTTCAAGCTGTCGGGCCTACAGTCTTCGGAGTACGAGGCAGCCTGGGCGCTGTCCTTGAAACACGGACTACGGCCTCGTCTTCTCGATCAGCGTGTCGCTCCCTATCGAGATCTACTTGGCGATCGTCACGCGGGCACGGTTCTTTCAGGGCTCTCATCGAACCTGCGAAGCCAATTAAGGCGTTCACAAAGGAAACTGGAAGAAACGCTCGGACCGTTGAAACTCGCGCATGCGAGCGATGCAATGCAGGCATGGGAATGGATCTCACAGCTGGCGCCATGGCATGAGGCGCGCTGGCGGCATCCTGACGGCAGGAGTTCGAGTGGGTTCTCCAATCCAGTGTTTGTGCAGTTTCACCAGACACTGATCGAAGAGGCATTCGCGAGCGATGGTGTCCGGGTATGGAAGCTGCAGGCGGGCAACCATGTGCTCAGCATCATCTACAACTTTCGGACGACGACCACCGAGTCTTTCTACTTAGGAGCGGTTAATCCGGAAATTGACCCAAGATTCCAGTCAGGGTTGCTAGCTCATGCGCTGATCATGGATCAGTGCCTGCTGGAGGGTCTTCAATTTTACGACTTCATGGCTGGGGACAGTCGATACAAGAGACAACTGGCCAACGGATCTGAGACGCTTTACTGGCTTGTTTTGCAGCGGCCTCGAGTGCGGTTTGCAGTTGAAGACAAGTTGCGGCAATGGCGAGGTGTCTTCACTCGCAGCTCGTCTTGAAAAACATCCTACTCAGACGTTCTCGAGCGAGCGTCTCGGCCGACTGTGGCGGAGCGGTAGTCAAAGAGCCTTCAAGATCGGTCAGAACAACCCAGACGCAGGTGTGATCCCCTCGACCCGTCAACATGGACCAGGCTGTCCAGGCCTTGGCCATGAGGTCGGAATCAATGCGGTGGCCATCAACTTCGTACCAGACCCACATCAAACGCCGCTCCGTACCCTGCGCGAGCAGGTGCTCCTGGACTCTCGTAGCAAAGAGTAAGGAGCGATCGCTCTCGGGCTTAGGGCTCACGGATCGAACACTGATGCTCGACCACCCCGCCGGTCTACGGGCGCGGGCCTGATTTTCAGGCGAGATCATCTCGTAGCCTGAATCCTGATCTGCGAAGTAGGCTCCATGAATGATGAGCGATGCTCGATCACCGATCTCGGGGAACTCAATTTGCCGATCGATCTGAGATCGCGCGCCCTGCCAAGCGTAAGGCGCCCGATTGATGTTGGTCTCTGAGGCTGCGCTCGCCAATCGCTCAAACCCGGTGACGGTTGATCGAGGTGTGACTTTCTTGACTTCATGGGCATAAACGATAGCGCCCGAGACGACAACCAGACCAATGAACATCGTCAGGATTCCGGAGAACGAGGTCGTTGATCTGGAGAAAACGGCCTGGGTCGGACTCGCCGCACCGGCTAGGGTTCCAGCCCCAGGTGAGCCCGGGGTCACCACTGGGTCCTGTGGTGATTCAGGTGCATGTTCCTGAATGCGCCCCCCCATCCAGAACAACCCGCCCATCACCAGGCCAAAGAAAACCCAGCCATACCAGACATGGTCATCACCCGTGCCATACCGCATCTCGCTGAGATGGCCGATCATGACGACCAACCATGCCCGAGCCCAGTTTCCGACCAACGCCAGCAGCATCGCTGCAACAAAGAAGGTAATGCGCAAACGCCAGGATCGGAAGTTCATCCAGGCAAACAGCGCTCCGAGCATGGCTGCCGCCAGTACATAGCGAAGCCCGCTGCAGGCCTCAACGACCGACCACTGACCTGTGGGCAGGGTAAAGAGCATGCCTTCTCGATAGACAGGCAAACCGACCGCACGCAATGCCGCAATCGTTGCAGTTGCCGTAGCCTCCATCAGCGGGGCATTGAGCGAATCACCGGCGGGCACCATGAAAAAAAGAAACCCGAGTGCGAACGACATGGTGCGAATGACGTTCCACCCGAGCGCCATCCAAGCCAAGCCGTAGATCAGCAAGAGCAGACTGTATTGGGCGACTACATTCACGCTGGCTAGTTCAGCGACCAACCATCCGATTGAGCCGGCAACGATCAGGGGCAAACCCAACCAGGAGACCTGCGGCGCCTGGGATAGCCAACGTTCGCGATCCCGCCAGAGGAGCCACGCGCTGATCGGCGCGACGATCGCGCCGTGGCCATAGGTTTCCGATTGCATCCACACCTTGAACAGGCCTTGCCAGGTGTCAGCGAAGCCAAACGCCAGCAAGACAGCCATGACGAGCAGACGCAAACCTGCCGCCTTCCAGGCGGACTCGAGCACGGGGGGCAGAGCATTTGACGACATCAGTCGAGTCTAGCCTGCGCCTGAGCCGACAAAACGTGCAGGAGTTTGCATTCGGATCGCAATTTTTACCCGGACAGGTAGCCCCTGGTTGGATGACATCTGCCTGAGCATTGGATCGGATTGCCAGGCTCGAGCCAGAACCGCAATCGCCTGTCCTGCCAGGGGAACCCGCAGAGCCACGACATAGTCAATCTGAAGTCTGAGGATATTGGCCTGCAACAGGGTCTGACCCGACTGAACGCCTTTTGGTTGGCCCTCTTGTGCCCCTGAGACCGCCGTCTGGGGCTGGGTTTCGGTCGACCGGATTCGCAGCGCATCGTTAGGAATCTCTCGTTGCCCCCCAATGATCCTGCCCGCGTCATCGGTTGCAGGAACGGCCCAGTCGGTGAATGCGGCCTCATCGGGGGCAAGCTGAGTGATTCGCAGTCGCCCCTGGGACATTGCCTGAACCAGATGAACCCGAGTTCGAAGCGGTGCCGTTAGAGCATCCTGGGTTTGGCTCGCCCCAGCCCACCATGGGGCGAGCCCTTGCGCCAAGCCCTGCAACGCAGCTTGCGGATCGGCATGAGCCACACTCGCGGCTCGACCCGCCTCCAGCGCTCCGAGCCGCAGCGCCTGCCTTGCCTGCATCAGCAAGAACACCTGCAGGATGACCAGTCCGGCAAACAGCAGAACGGGGGCCGCGAGAAGAAGTTCAATCGTGCCCTGCCCTTTCGCTTTCTTCCTGGCGCGCGCGGCTCTCTTCTCACGAGGGCTGACCGCGGGAGGGCTGATTGAAGCCGGCGGGCGGCCTTCAAAGTGATCAACGGCAGGAAGGTCCGGCAGCGGATCGACATGAACCTGTTCAACCAAGCCGCCTCGCGCGCGGGATGGCTGAGGCTGATCCGGCCTGGGTTTTGCAATCCGACGCGGCCGGCCCGCCCAGCGATCAACCGTCCAGGGCTCGGGCGAAGCGCGGGCTGATTGCAGCAACCCAACCCCCAGAAACCACCCGAACAGGAGCTGTTGAAGCACTCGACGACGAGCTTGCGCCGCGCCTTGACTCATGCCTTGACCTCCTTCATCAGGATACGGCTACCCTCGCGCAGGCCCAGCCGCCAAGCCTCGCCCGCTGCAAACTCGATGACTGCATTTGATCTGGCGCACCAAAGAACGCGGCCTGCAGGGACATGTCGTTCGACGACCAGCACACGGCCAAAGACATCGAGAAAAACCACATCAATTGGACGCCGCATGCCCAGGGTGTGAACAGCCGCACAGGCACTCAGCAACAGACCGCATCCAGCAGGCAATTGGCGCCTACCCATGAGCCCGATCAGACGCGCCCAAGGGGTTCGGGCATGAACCACATCCACCATCACCAGCGCATTCATTGAAGGAACCCCTCCTGCACAAGGCGAACGGCAACCGGAAAGAACAGCAACAGGAACGTGCAGGGAAAAATAAAGACAAGCAACGGGAAGAGCATCTTCACGGGCGCCTTCATGGCCGCCTTTTCTGCTTTGAGGAAGCGCTCCTCCCTGCGCTGATCGGCCTGGGCTCGGAGCACGGGTCCCAGACTGCTGCCTTGCTGCTGCGCCGAGATCATGGCTGCGACCCAATTGGATATAGCAGGCAAATCCGTCCGGGTGGCGAGGTCACGAAGAGCCTGCACGCGAGCTCGCCCTGATCGAACCTCCTGGAGCACACGCTGAATTTCGTCACGCAAGGGACCTGGCGGACCCTTGCCAGCCGCATGGGCCAGAGCAGCGGCCAATGAGGCCCCCGACTCCACGCTCAAGGTGAGTAGATCAAGCATGAAGGGCAGGTCCTTGAGCAAGGCTCTCTCACGTGCGATGCGTTTGAGTTTTAGCCACCGCTCAGGCCACCACAGCCCGAGGAGTGCCGCCAGAACCGTCGCCCAGAGCACCGTGCCTGAAGGTAAAGACTGACGGGCCTGAATGGACAAGGAGTCCGCCAGCGTCGAGAGCCCCGCCGCGGCCAGGCCAAGACCGAGGACTCCGATCAGAAGACACAGCCGCCATGCCGTGATTTGTCCGGCACGGAGCTCCTCGTGCAATCCACTGCGTACGAGCAGAACCGTGTCTCTGGCCAGCAGAGCGCTTCCCCAACGTGTATCGGACCAGCGCATCAGTCGCGGCTCGACGACATTGAACAATGAACGCCACCGAATCAGGATTTTGTCTGATGAGCCCACCGGATTCGGGGCAAGGGACGAGCCGCCAGAACGATGCGATCGCACGGCCGCCCACAACAGCACCCACAGACAGGCGGCAGCAAGACCACCACCGACCAGGACCAGCCATAAACCTGAATCGAATTTCATCAGACCTGAACCTCGGTGATGCGCCGGATCACATGCAGCCCGCAGGCTTCGAGCAAGGCCACAATGACCATCAGCAACTGACCCGGCCAGGTCGTCCATAAGGCTTGCATGGCTTGCGGCTCAATCAAAAAGAGCGCGGCACCGACAGCAAATGGCAAAGCGACCATGACCCATCCCTGCAGACGGCCTTGTGCAGTCAAGGCGTCGATTCGGCCCTCGAGAGCAGCCTTGCGTCGCAGGGTGTGGGCTAGTCGGTCAAGCGTTTCTGCAAGTTGTCCCCCTGTTTCCTGAGAAATTCGGACAGCAGAAACAAAGAGGGACAAGCCTTCGCTGGGCGCTCGATGTTCAAGCTGCATCAACGCGGATTCAAGGGGCACACCCATGCGCTGCTCCCGCAGGCACAAGGCCAGCTCCTGCCCACAGGGCGCAGCCAACTCCTGACTGGCCTGATTCATCGCCTGAGTCAGGCTTGCTCCCGAACGCAAGCCGGCACTCAACAGCGTGAGCGCATCCGGCCATTGGGCAGACAACTGACGAAGACGTCTTGCAATGAACCAGCGGGAGAGCGCGACAGGCAGGACCGCGATCACCGCGCCGATCAGCAGCGCCCACTGCCACAACCCTGTCCACAGACCTGCCCCAAGCGCGAGTCCGATCACGGACAACCCATGAATCTGCAAGCCACGAGTCACATTGATGGCAACAAACTGCTCGCCTAATCGTTCGCCCATGTCGAGGCGAAAGCGCTCTGCCCACATTCTCAGGGCGATTCGCAACGACTCATGAAACAGCAATACCGCGCAGGCAACCGCCAGAAACACGGCAAGGATGACGAGTGAAAGGAGGCCCATGCCTACCTGCCTCCCTGAGTGGCAAACAAGGACAGATCCAAAGCTGAGCCCCCTCGACTCAGTTCTTCATAAAAATTCGGCACAGCATCACAGGCGCAATATCCCTCGCCCGATCGATACTCAAAGATCGTCTGCATCTGAATGCGCCCAGACTCAATCCCGGTCACTTCGGCGATGGTGGTGATGCGCCGAACGCCGTTGGCGAACCGGGCTTGATGCACGATCAGATCAATCGCCGAGGCGATCTGCTCACGCAGTGCCTGCACCGGAAGATCCATTCCGGCCATCAGACAGAGCACCTCCAGTCGTGAGGTGACGTCTCGGGCGCTGTTGGCATGCAAGGTGGTGAGTGAACCGTCATGACCTGTATTCATTGCCTGAAGCATGTCGAGCGCTTCGGCCCCACGGCATTCACCGACCACGATTCGATCCGGGCGCATGCGAAGGGCATTGCGCACCAGATCCCGGATGGTCACCTCCCCTTTTTGCTCGAGATTGGGAGGCCGAGCCTCGAGAGTCACGACATGCGCTCCGCGCAAACTGAGCTCCGCAGAGTCTTCAATCGTGATGACTCGCTCCCCCTCGGGAATCAGATTCGAAAGCAGATTCAAGAGGGTTGTCTTGCCTGACCCGGTGCCCCCTGAAATGATGATGTTTCGGCGACTTGCAACACAGACCTGGAGGAACTCCAGCATTTGCGGACTTGCACTTCCTCGGCCGACCAGATCCGAAACCGACATCAGGCTGCGAGCGAATCGGCGGATCGTGAGCGCCGATCCACGCAGGGACAAGGGTGCCAGGATGGCATTGACGCGAGAGCCATCGGGCAGACGCGCATCAACCATGGGCGAACCCTCATCGATGCGTCGGCCCAGAGGCGTGACGATCCGATCAAGCACACGACGCAGATCCGACTCGCTGTGAAAGGACAGGGTGCTACGCGATAGACGGCCCTGCCGCTCCAGCCAGATCTCGGTCGGACCATTGATCATGATCTCGCTGATGGAGGTGTCCTTGAGGAGCAGGTCCAGGGGACCCAGTCCCAGGGCCGCGTCGACCACCTCCCTCACCAGTTGCTCGGTATCAAGCTCAGCCGGCAGGTTGTCGACCCCGGCAATCAGTTGACGAACCAGATCATTGACCTGGGCGCGGAGCACTTCGTCGGTGAGCCGGCTGAGGTCATGTCGTCTCAAGTCAAGTGCCCGCAGCGTCTCACGCTGCATCCGAGCCGACCACGATTGCAACAGCGCGGAGGGGCTCCCCGTGAGTCCGGAGGCGACAGGACCCAAGGCCTGAATTGGCGCATGGACTGCAGCAGGCGTGGAAGGCAAGGAGCCGGGCGAATGGTGTGACAGCGAAGTTTCGCCGACCGCAGGCGCAGCCCAGGCTCTGGTTCGAACGGCGGGCTCCTCCGCCTGTGCACCCCGGTTCCCGGCGGCACGAATCACCAATCGAAAGCCGCCGATATCGATTTCATCTGCAGGGGTGAGGGGCCCGAACCGATCGACTCGCTGACCGTTGACCAGCGTGCCTGTGATGGACCCTGCATCTTCAAGAAGCAGTCCGCCGGCGACCTCACGGATCTCCGCGTGTCGTTTCGCGACTCGCCAGCCGGGAAGGCTGACCTCACACCGACTCGCTCGTCCGATTCGGCAGGGCAACTCACTCACGGTCAGGCAGCGGGTCGCGTGATCAGGATGCTCGATGGTGATCGTCCACATGGGCTGACTCACGGTCCGGTGGTTGATGATTCGCCCGACCGACCGGCGTCCTGAGGCCAATCGGTCTTTGGAAAGCCGGGCTGCTCTCGAAGTGCTCGACGCTGCGCCTCGGCCCGCTGTGAGGTGTCTGATCCATGGAGCGTTGAAGCTGCAGCAGCCGAGGGCTGCCCCTCAACGAAGCGAGGAGTAATGAACACCGCCAATTCGGTCTGACGGTCACGAAACTGACGAGATCGAAAGAGTGGCCCCAGCACAGGCAGATCCCCTGCGGCAGGTACTTTGTCGAGGTTGCGGCTTCCTTCATCGGTGAGCAGCCCGGCAATGACCAGCGTTTCACCTTCGCGCAGGTTCACCTCGGATTCGGCCCGACGCTTGATGAGTCCAGGCACCTCCTTGACGGCAACCTCGAAATTGATCGATGAAATCTCGGTGGCAATCCGTGCAGCGATCACACCCGAGCTGCTGGCCACCGGGCTGACATCAAACTTGATGCCGTATTCCTTGAACGCAACCGACGCGCTGCCTAGTGCGCCCGAGACTGGAATGGGCAACTCGCCCCCTGCGACGAAACGGGCTTGCCCTCCCGAGCGACAAGACAGTCGGGGCTCGGCGAGGATCACTGCATCGCCGTTTTGCACCATGAGCTGAAGACGGGAGGTCAACGACGAGGCCAGGGACAGACTCAACCCCGGGCGCCAGGTGCGGGGGCGCACCTCCAACCCAGCGCTCTCTCCTGTGCCGCCGGGTTGCAGGGCCCGACTGCGGTGCGCATCGCCCAGCACCTGAAAGCTCGGCCCGTTCATGCTGCCGTTCCAGCGCACCCCGATATCCTCGAGAAGCTCTCTGCGCATCTCGATGAACTTGACGTCCATCGCGATCATGCGTTCCATGCCAACGCGGCCTGCAAAATTAATCACGCCCGGGTAACGCCGAGTGACCTCCTGCAGCCTTGCCCCCTGCTCTTCATTGGCTGGGTCTCCCTCAACCAGAATCTTGTCTCCCACCGTGCGTACCCGAAGCCCGCCTTGCCCGGCCAGCAAGGCCTGGACCTCTTCGTAAACGCGATGCTGCTCGGCGGCAATCACCTGAATGACGTGGGTCCGGGGAGGCCCATACCGGCCCCAGACCAGCAAAGTGGTTTGCCCTGGTGACTCAGGTAGAACCAGCACTTGCCGATCGTCGAGGGCCGCTGCCTGCAGCACCTTGCCATTGCCGATCGCGATGCGCCGAACATCGGGCTCATTGAGCACATGCGCCTGCCCGACCGCTAATTGCAGGGTCTGCGCGTAACCCGAACTGCCAGATAGGCTCGAGCTGACGACCGCTCCTTGGGACGTCGGATGAATAACGACCGGTGTCGGTCCGCTGGCCAGTACCGACACACAAACCAGACTCAGACAAAAAGTCATCGCCGCTTTTGAACCTGCGCGACGCGGCGCAATCTGGAGGAAGAGCGACCTGAATTGAGGAATCGATGGCATGTATCACTCCGTCAGTTGGATCAGCGCAGAAGAGGAACCGTGGTGGGGGGGGCTAAATCCGGCCATGAGATCGGCGCAACGGGCGTTGGCTGTGGGGAAGCGCCCCTTTGAACAACCTGAGGCACAGTGCCTGACCCACTTGCACCGAGCGGATCGGTTGCCGCGATAGGAGCAGCAGGCCCAGCGATCGCGCTGCCCCCTTGGGAGACCCCGCCCGTTGCATTGGCAATCGGACCACGCCCCCCAACAATGACCTCCACCGAGAGATCATTCGGACCACGAGCCGATGGCGCTGACCGGGCGGACGTCCCTGCAGCGCCAGGCACCGAAGGAGCCCCGTCGGAAGACGACCCGGCCTGCCCGTCACGACCCCCGGATCGATATCGGTTTTGTGCCAGCGTGAAACTCTGCATCACACCAAGGCTGCCCGGGTTGGGTCGTGCAACGCCCATCACCTCATGGACATCCAGCACGCGGTCTTCGTGGGCCTCGCGATCTCCAGGGTTGCGCAAAATCGCCGTGAGCCGTCCGCTACGCTGAGCCACGATCAACTTTTGCGCCTGTTCGGGATCGACTTCAACCGTGATAGCGCTGAATGTTCGACCTGGCGCATCATCGGCGGGTGTGGCCCGTGCATTGCGACCGGTGGCAATGACCACGACATCCTGCATGACCGTCCGGGTGAGTTCGGGTAATGCAATCCCAGCCGCAGGGGTCGGTCGCCACGACAACAACAGATCAATGCGATCGCCGGGCTGCAGCAAACCAGACAGGGCATTGGTCTCGTCGACAGCAATGGTGAGCGCGCGAACGCCATGCCTGATCCGACTCGACAGTCCTGCTGATTCAGCAGCCATCACCGCACTCGCGAGCAGTGGCTCGCCGGCCTGCATCGGCCATTGCAGTCGCAGACCCTGCACGGCATCGATGCGTGAAGGTGATAACGCCCCACCAGGGATCACTTCGCGTGGCAAGGCTCGGATCGCAAGATTGTCTGATCCGAGCACATCGCCGCGTTGCAATGATCGGGCGGCCACCAGAACCTCGACCCGCTCATGCGCCGCGCCGATGCGCGATCGCTCCACGGCAATTCGCTCCTGGATATAGCTGTAGGCGCCGAGTGCCGCCAGCAGACCGAAACCGAGCATTCCGAAGAACAGACCCAAGGTGCGCCACGCCTCCAAGCGTGCTCGGAGGGCCACCCAGCCCTGATGAATGCGGGCCCTCATGGCAACGCCAGACCGCGGGCCATCCTGGCCTGATGATCGGTGAGCGAAGCGATGAGTTGATTCAACGGAGAATCCTCGACCAGACTGAACACGGCAAGGGCGAGTAAAAGCGTGAGCAGCACGGCCTCGATCGCCGCCTGTCCACGTTGCATTTGCAAACTGGAGGGACGCACTTCCGGCGCCTGATAAGTGATCGGGCCTTTTTTCATTGCGCACGACTCCAATGCATGACAATCGAAGTGCTCTGCCCCTGGGGGGCCAGGGTTGCAATCAGTTCGTCGCCGCGACGCCGCATGGCGAGGGCCTCACCAGGATCCCCGCGGTACCAGCCTGCCTGGTGCGCGGGCATCCCAAGCAATTGATCGGGTTGGTAACCTGCTCGACGCGCACGGGCTTGAATCGAGGCGGCGATCTCGGGACTCGGCCGCTCACTGATTGCCACCAGCGTGCCGGCCAGGCGACCCGCGTCGTGATGTGTGATCCTTCGCAACACCCGAACCGATTCGGGTAACCAGTCCTGAAGCTCATCGAGCGCCGTCGCAGTTCTTCGAACATGACCAGCCACCGGCACAGCCCCTGAGTCGGGTCGGGCCCAGACCGAACTCAGCCCCTCCGCCCCGCGACCCGTGCCTCGAACCTGCACGGTGTAGATGCCGTCTGGCGTGAGGGCAGAGACGATTCGCCACTCGCCACGCGTCACTGCGATCACCTGCCGGCCGGTCTCCCGAAAATGCGCCTGAGCCACCTCACTCAGACTTTGGGCACTCTGTTCGCTGCGAAACCGCCAGGTTCGCACTGACTGTCCATTGATGGCGGAGTCGCTCATCACAACCTCCTGGCGAAAGGGTTCAGGCAAGGCATCCATACGGGTCTCCATGCAGGGTTGAAATGGGAGGCAATCCATTCATGCGGGCTTTCTCGTCGCGATTGCTCATGCACCGTCCTGGATCCCGGCGCCCAGGCCAGGATCGAAAGCCGGGGGATCTGCGGGTGGCGCCAGTGGCAAGGGCCATGGACTGAGTCCAAGGCGATCAGGTGGCACGAGGTCGACATCGATGAAGTAGGGATTGAACTGATTTGCGCTCGACTCCAACCCCACCCAGGCAGCCACCTGAAGGAGGCCGCGAACAGGCCACCAGCCAGATCGCAACGCTTGATCAACAACAGGCACTCGAAGACCTGCTTCGATGCGGTTGCGCACCGTGTCGGGCGAAGAGCCTTCAGGCGCCCGAGCCATCCAGTCATCCGAGAGAATGGCGAGCTGAGCGTGAACACGCAGGGCTTCGCCGTCGGCGTTTTTGAACAGCGCATGAGGAACTCGACCGTCAAAGGGCGACCCGGGTACAGGCGCAGACACTCGGGCACGCGCCAGTCCGGCGCCCAGGGAGAGGCCGAACCGATCCGGACCTGCGAGCCGGGTCAGGAGATTGACCGCACCTGGAATGGATTGCGCAGCGGTACCACCGGCAAAGGCCAATGGCGCATTGAAGTTCAGCGTTTCCCATGTCAGTTCGACACGATCGGAATCGCTGAATGCAGAGCGCCGATGACCGTCATGCCACATCACGATGGAATCTCGACTGAACGCCTGCAGCGACATGGGGTTGGGCCCCTGGCCGGCAGGGCAGCCGCGAGGCAGCACCGTGCATTCAAACGCGGCTTCTCGAGCGGCGGAAACGGTGGCTTGCTGCAGGTCAATCAGGCGGGCCAGCCAGATCAAACCCAGCAGCAGCGGAATCAGGGCGATCAATCCAACCAGCGCCTCGATCAGTGACTGCCCAGCCTGGCGGCACGGTGTCGGGAGATCCAGTCTTCGAACCTGGACGGTGGATTTCGAACTAAGCGTTGGCGTCATGTCATCGCACCTGATTCAGCGCCAGCGCACGTTCAGCCAGGGAAGGGGCGGCGAGACGAGCTTGCCAGTAGGGATTGAAGAGGCTGGCGTACTCGGCCCGTAGAGGAGCGCCCGGTGGCCTGCGGAAATACACCTCGGCGGCCGACATCGCCCACATCCGGTGGTCGACCAATGAAGGTTCCCTGCGGGCGATCACTGCAAGACGGCCCAAAGGGAATTGGGTGTTGGCCAGCGCTTCGTAATTCAACTCACGCAGCCGAGCGATGCCCTCGTAGCTTGATTCGCTGAACATCCCCTCACTTGCCAGGTGTCTGGCGGCGGGGTTGAGCATCAGGTCGCCCGAAGTCGTCGTGACCATGTTGAGAGCCTCTCCCACCTCAGCAGCTCCCCATCCCAGCGGCAGTGCTTCGCGCTCGCGGCAACGGAACCAGGACAATCTGCGAAGGTGGAATGACAGTGTGTCCACGGCCTCCCAGCGATCAAGGTCTTCTGACAGCGTAGTGACCCCACGTTTTCTGAGCCGCATCAGATTCAGACAGAAAGAGGGGATCGGGGTGTGGATATCCTCGCTGCGCGCGCCACCGACGAACGGATCAAGGGAGGCACGCACGAGGTCGGCGACTCGTTGACGGTCGGGGCCCTCCGAAGCCCTGGCCGTAAAGCCCGCCCAAGGCTGGGCCGGATCGGGTAATACCCAGGCAAAATGTGCCGGATCGCTGGCGCGGGCCACCTCGGCCGTCACCATGTTGAGCGCAAATCCCAGGCTCGACAGATGCATCACCTCCTGGGCGCTTTGCAGCAAGGCCTTGTAGCCCACATGAGGAGCACCGCGCGCAGGAACTTCGATTGCGGCTGTTGCGTGAGAAGCCTGAGCCGCAAGCGTGGCGGCCTCGGCTGCAGCGGTCAGCAAGGGCTCCACTGGCGGGAGGTAGGCCGCAAAGGCTGCCGAGTTTCTTGTGAGGGTTTCGAAGTAACCGGCCCAGGCCACCAGCGTGACCGCCTGGGCGATAGCGACCTCGTTGGCGATGATGGCCCGGTTGGAGTAGGCGTGGAAATTGAGCACTCGTGCGCGCCAGGTGGCTGCGCTGAGCGCTGCGGCGTCCGCCGTGTCGACAAGACGCTGCCGAGCCACAATCAGCTGCCCTGACTCCATGAGTAGACGAAGCGAAACCGCCCCTAGAATCAACAGACCCAGCGCCAACACCATCGCCTGACCCCGCTGAGCAAGTGCCCCGCGGGAGCGGCGACGGCCCTGGATGCGCCTGCGATCATCCGCCGCCGCGAGGGCGTGCCAATGAGACGAACGCATGGCGCCCAATGAGTGCAAGGCCGCTCCGAACACGTTGCGCCCGGCTCAGCGGTTGGCTTCGTTGTAGTTGGACAGGCCCTTGCGCGTTGCCGCGGAGGACTGCGCGGCTGCGGCCTGCCCCTGTGAGGCGCCAATGGCAGCTCCCGCATCCTGACCGGAAACCTCCATGGCCAGGCCAGCGGTTTGGCTGCGCAAGGTCTGACCCAGCAATGAATAGACCCCGATGGCCGCCACCGCAATCAGGGCGACCACGATCAGGTACTCGGTCATCCCCTGGCCTGAAAGCCGGCGAGGCCGAGCCCTGCGCAGATGAACTGCTGGGTGACGAGGTTGGCTTTGAGCCGACAGGCCTGGGGCGGCCAAGGAAACCGAAGGGCAGAACAGGCGATGCATGGCAGAACTCCTGAGGGGTGGAAAGGAGTTCCCATGGTCCTCGCCAAAGCGGTCGCGAACCATTGCACCAAAGGCCAGGCTGCGACCCGTCGACCTAGGTCGTTCGCTTAGCTCCGACAGGAGGGCCGCTGCAGCCCGCCCGCTGTTTCAAGGAGATAAAAAAAAACCGGGCGCCTCTGCACCCGGTCTTGAAGGGCCGCAACGGCCCACTCAATCCAAAATAATTCCCGCAAGGCGGGCCGGCCAAGGGCCGACCCCCGAGCAGTGCGCCTTGATCAGGCGGCTTTCTTGTGGCCGTCGAAGAACTGCTCGTCTTCGGTCGAG
>Ga0315904_10006586_pt1 | contig 15860 bp, 11 predicted proteins | sample LakEriMetagenome_6_FD_203529 | JGI IMG/M metagenome (GOLD analysis project Ga0315904, IMG submission 203529) | Freshwater fungal communities from buoy surface, Lake Erie, Ohio, United States - Buoy 12 MA120 | ecosystem: Environmental > Aquatic > Freshwater > Lake | place: USA: Lake Erie, Ohio... | reverse complement strand
CCCTCCACCCACGAGGCCCGCGAGGACGAAGTGCAGATCCGCTCCACCGCCGTCGCCCAGAAAATCTCCTACGCCACCAACCTCCCGGCCGCCGAGGCATCCGTGAAGGCAATCCGCTCGCTCAAGTGCCAGGAACTCACGGTGAAGGCGCTGCAGGAGTATCACGGGTGATCCTTGCCCTGCCCGTGGATTTCACCTATCAGATCCACCATGCCAACGCCGGAACAGGAAGCACGCATCGAGATTGATGCCAAATTGGCGGCAGCCGGCTGGCTCGTTCAAGACAAGGAACATGTTAATCTCAGTGCCGCACATGGCATCGCAGTCCGCGAGTTTCCTTTGAAACCCGGCCACGGCACCGCCGACTATTTGCTCTACATCGATGCAGAGGCCATTGGCGTCATTGAAGCCAAACCATCTGGTGCCACTCTTACATCCGCCGAAGCTCAAGCCCAACGATATTCCGAAGGACTGCCGAACGATCTCAACGCCCACCATCGCCCGCTGCCGTTCGTCTATCAAGCTAGCGGCACCGAAATTCATTTTACCAATTTCCTCGAACAAAATCCCCGCTCGCGGGATGTCTTCCATTTCCACTCCCCGGAAGGGCTTCTGGAAATTTGCAACCAAGGTGCCCGCCAACTCCGGACTCTGGTCCGCGACATGCCGATCATCCCGGAAGCGGTTCTGTGGTCCGTTCAGCGAAACACCATTGGCAAACTGGAGGAATCCTTCGCCTTTGGCCGCCCACGGTCGCTGGTCCAAATGACGATGGGTTCCGGCAAGACCTTCACCGCCGTCAATTTCGCCTACCGTCTGCTTAAGTTTGCAAACGCCCAACGAATCCTGTTCCTCGTGGATCGAAAAAACCTCGGCAAACAGGCGGATGCGGAGTTCCAGAACTTCACACCGCCCGACGATCCCCGGCGCTTCGGCGACATCTACTCGGTCAACCGCCTCAAATCCAACTCGCTTCGCCCGTCCGACCAAATCGTCATCACGACCATCCAGCGCCTCTATTCCATCCTGCAAGGCGAGGAGGAGTTTGAAGGCGACGAGGAGCAATCCCTGTTCGAAACCGCCGAAGACACCTTCTCCACCGAACCCAAGCCCGTCATCTTCAATCCCAAGATCCCCATCGAGCACTTCGATGTCATCATCGTCGATGAATGCCATCGCAGCATCTACGGCCTGTGGCGGCAGGTGCTCGAATACTTTGATTCCTTCATCGTCGGCCTCACCGCGACGCCATCCAAGCAAACCATCGCGTTCTTCAAAAAGAACCTGGTGATGGAATACGATCACGCGAAAGCCGTGACCGATGGCGTGAACGTGGACTTCGACGTCTGGCGCATCCGCACGCAGATCACCGAACAAGGCTCAAAGCTCGAAAAGGACCCGCACATCTTCATTCCCATCCGCGACAAGCAGACCCGGGCGAAACGCTACGAGGCGCTTTCCGAGGACATCGTCTATGGTGCGAGCGAGGTCGATCATTCCGTCGTCGCCGAGGACCAAATCCGCACCGTGCTTGAGGAAATGCGCGACAGGGTCTTTCCCACCGCCTTCCCCGGGCGCACGGAAGTCCCCAAAACCCTCATCTTTGCCAAGACCGATTCCCACGCCGAAGACATTGTCCGAATCTGTCGTGAGGTCTTCGGTGAGGGCAATGATTTCTGCGAGAAAATCACCTACCGCACCGGCTTCGTGAAAGTGCCGGTTTATGAACTCCAGCCCGATGGCACACAGAAGGAAGTGGGCCACAAGTGGGAAAAAACCAGCACACTCGGCCCTGAGGAAGTCCTGGCCAACTTCCGCAATGTTTTCTTCCCGCGCATCGCCGTGACCGTGGACATGATCGCCACCGGCACCGATGTGAAATCCATCGAAGCGCTGGTCTTTATGCGCGATGTCCGCTCCGCCGGATTCTTCGAGCAGATGAAAGGCCGCGGCGTGCGGGTGATCGATTCGGAAAAACTCCGCGAAGTCAGCCCGTCGGCGAAGGCCAAGGACCACTTCATCATCGTCGATGCCGTCGGCGTCTGCGAAAGCAAGAAGAGCTACACCAGCCCGAGCAACGTCCAGCCGGGCGTGAGCTTGAAGAAGCTGCTCGAACATGTCGCTCTCGGCGGCACCCATCCGGACGCGCTGTCCACTCTTTCCTCCCGCCTTGCCCGCCTCGACCGCCAGCTATCTCCCGAACAGAAAACCGAGTTGCGCGATCACGCGAATGGCCAGCCGCTCGCATCCCTCGCCGGCAAGCTCGCCGATGCCGTCGATCCCGATGCGCACATCGCCCGCGCCCGCAAGGATCACGGGCTTTCCTCACGGCAGGATCCCACGCCGGAACAGGTCGAGGCCGCGTCCAAGGCCATGCGCAAGGAGGCGGTGAAACCATTTCTCGCCGCCGCGCTCCGCAAGCGGCTGTTGGAGATCCGCCAGCAGCTCGATCAGATCATCGACGAACTCAGCGACGACAAGATCCTCCACTCCGCCTACGATGCCGCATCCGAGGAGCGCGCCCGTTCGCTGGTGAAATCTTTCGAAGACTGGCTGCGCGAACACAAGGACGAGATCGACGCGCTCGAAGTCTTCTACGGCCTGCGCCACGGCAAGCTTAGCTTCGCGGACATCCGGAAACTCGCCGCCGAGATCAAGAAGCCGCCGCTCAACCTCACCGTTGATGCGCTCTGGCAGGCCTATGCCCGTCTTGAAAAATCCGCCGCCCGCTCCACCGGCGAGCGCCAACTCACCGACCTCGTCTCGCTCATCCGCCACGCGATCCGTCACCAGCAACCCACGCCCGGCAAGGTGGCGGAAAAGGCGGATGCGCCCGATGCCGCCGGGTTGGTTCCCTTCTCCGATCAGATTCAGGAGCGCTTCCTCCACTGGCTCGCCATGCAGGAAAGGGAAGGCGCTTCCTTCACCGACGAGCAATCCGAGTGGCTCGACCAGATTGTCCGCGTCATCTCCTCCTCGCTGCGCTTCGAGGACGAGCACTTCGACTACGACCCCTGGCTCTCCGCCCATGGCGGCCTCGGCAAGGCCGACCAACTTTTCGGAGATCAACTCCGCCCTCTCATCGATGATCTCAATGACTCCCTCGTCGCATGAGTGAATCGCTGCCGGAAAACTGGTCGGAAACTTCGATTGGGGAAGTTGTCGCCTTGGCGGGAGATCGCGCCGATCCGGCACAGGCCGAAGGTGTCCCGTTTCTGGGTCTAGAACATATTGAGGCCCATTCAACCCGAATTCTGGAACCGGGAGATGCGGCGGACATGAAAAGCTCGTCACCGCGGTTCAAAGCTGGGGATGTACTTTATTCGAGGCTCCGGCCCTATCTCAACAAGGTATGTGTTCCAGACTTCGATGGTCTTTGTTCCGGGGAAATCTATGTTCTTCGTCCGGAAGCAGGCATCGTTTCCGACTTTCTGAAGTTTCGGATCAACTCTTTTGACTTCGTCGACTTTGCGAAACACTTGGACAATGGAGATCGGCCTCGTGTGAAGTATGACGAAGTCAGTCAATTTCGGTTCGGGCTTCCCCCTAGCAAAGAGCAACAACGCATTCTATCCGTTCTCGAACCCACCCTCGCCAAGATCGACGAAGCGGAGGAGGCGCTTGAGCGTGTGAGGCGCAACCTCGACCGCTACCGCGCCAGCGTGCTCAAAGCAGCATGTGAAGGCCGATTGGTTCCCACCGAGGCGGATCTCGCCCGCCAGCAAGCCCGCGACTACGAACCCGCCTCCCAACTGCTGAAACGCATCCTCATCGCCCGCCGCGAAGCATGGGAAAAGGCGCAGCTTGAAGCTTACGCCAAGAAGGGCAAAACGCCGCCGAAGGATTGGAAATCCCGCTACCCGGAGCCCCAAGCACCAGACACATCGGACTTGCCAGAGCTGCCGGAGGGATGGTGCTGGGCGAGTATCGATCAACTCGTAGCCAAGACGAATTATGGGACTTCCGTAAGATGCGATTTTGAATCCACCGGAGTTCCGGTCTTACGGATTCCAAACATTATTAATCCGGCATTAAAATACTAGCGTCTTGTCATGCTGCATATGCAACACTAGGATGCCTGAAGAGACTTTGAATCAGCGTGGGCCTGCGTTGGTTGGATCGCATGGTCGAGTTCAGTCGGGATTTCAGTTCCTCATGGCTCGATGCCGCAGGTTGATTGCGCAGCTGGGCCTTGACTGTGTTGTTGAGATACTCGTCAGGATTGAGTTCAGGACTGTAGGGAGGCATGTAGAACAACTCAATCTGCTTGGCGCGAGCCTTGGTCCATTCCACCACCTTGACCGCCTTGTGAACCCTGAGATTGTCCACGATCAGGAAGATCTTGCGCTTGGCCGATTTGATCAACCGTCCGAGAAACCGGATGAAGGTATCCGTCTTCAAGCCTCCCTTGTAGACCATGAATCGAACGTCGCCACGATTGCTGATTGCCGAGATCATGCTGGTGGTGATTCGGCGGGCAAGCCCGCGAACCACCGGAGTCTCACCGACCGGCGCATAACCCCTCCCGGCATGATCTTGGTTGCTGATTCCGGTTTCATCGCCCCAGAGAATGTCGGCTTTTTCAGCCTTTGCGCGCTTCGCAATGGCGGGATAGGTTCTCTCCATCCACTCGCGCACCTGGGCAGGCTGGCGTTCATAAGCGATCTTTTTCGGACGCTGCGGAGTGAAGCCCCAGCGCTTCAGATACTGGCGCAACGTCCGGATCGGCAGTTGAACGCCGAAGCGCTCATGGATGTAGCGCCGGATGACCGGACCGCTCCAGAGCGCGAAGGGCAGCTTGAGTTGCTCGGGAGTCTTGTCCGTGATGGCCTTGACCACGATCTTCTCTTGTTGCTTGGAGAGCACCCTGCAGGCTCCGGCGGGACGGCCCCGGCGCTGAAGTTTCAGGGAAGCGTCACCTCCTTCACGGTAGAGCCTCCACCAGAGCCGGGATGCCGCAAGCGACACGTCAAGGGCATCGGCGATCACAAGGTGCGTGTGCCCCTGCTTCTTGAGTTCCACCGCACGACGGCGGAGTTCTTGGATTACTTCCGGACTCTCTTTGCGAACATCGCGCGTTGCCATGCCGGGTTGTAGCATAATCTCGAAAATACGCTAGTATTTTATTGCCGGATTAATAGCGCAGGTAAGGTTTCGTTTGAGAAACTGAAGTTTGCAACTGCTGACTTGGGTGTTTCAATAGACGATTATTTAGAGCTTGGGGACCTGATCATATGCCGCACGAATGGAAGCCTCCGGTTGGTGGGTAAGTGTGCCGTTTACGATACCCCCAGCACGGAAAAAACACACTTCGCATCATATCTCATCAGATTGAGATTTGTCCTCCGAGCAGAACACGGAAGGTGGATTTGGGCGATACTTTCCAGTCCAATGGGTCGCGGACAGATCGAGGCTATTGCTGCTTCATCAGCAGGTCAGCACAACATCAGCCTAGGCAATCTTCAGCAGTTCCCAGTTCCACTGCCTCCACTTTTAGAGACTTCACGTATCATCGAGAAGCTGGGGGAGGTTGAGGCATTCATCGAAACTCTTTGCAAGGCATCCAACCCACATTTGCAGAAACTCAGCACCCTCCGCCAATCTCTTCTCAAGCACGCCTTCTCCGGCAAGCTCGTCCCGCAGGACCCAGCCGATGAACCGGCTTCGGTTTTGTTGGAGCGCATCCGCGACCAGCGCAGCGAATTGGAGGGTAGCACCACGCCCCGTAAGCGGGCCATCCGCAAAACCAAAAAATCTTCATGAACGTCACCGCCTCGCAGATCGGCAACCGGGTTTGGAACATGGCCCATGTCCTCAAGGATGACGGCTTGAGTTACCTCGCCTATGTCGAGCAGATCACCTATTTACTCTTTCTCAAGATGAGCCACGAGCTCACGCAGAAGCCATACAAACGCCCGGTGGTCGTTCCGGCTCCTTACGATTGGCCCACGCTTTCCTCCAAGCGCGGTGCCGCCTTGGAAAAACACTATCAGGAAACGCTGGAGAACCTTTCGCAGAAAAAAGGCCTGCTCGGCATCATTTTCCTCAAAGCCAAGCCGGAGATTCAGGATCCCGCCAAGCTCCATCGCCTGATCCACGATCTCATCGAGCCGCACACCTGGGTCAGTATGACCGTGGATGTGAAGGGAGCCATCTACGAAGAACTGCTCTCCCGCACGGCCAAGGAGTCCCCCAGCGGAGCCGGCCAGTATTTCACTCCGCGTCCGGTGATCGATGCCATGGTCGCCGCCATGCAACCGGGACCGGAAGACACGATCTGCGATCCCGCCGCAGGCACCGGCGGCTTCCTGCTCTCCGCCCACGACTACGTGGTGAAGCACCATCCGAAGCTGAACCCGGACCAGATGCGCCATGTGAAGGAAGACCTCATTTTCGCCTGCGAGTTGGTTCCCACCACCGCCCGGCTCTGCGCGATGAACCTGCATCTTCACGGCATCGGCGGCAAATCCCTGCCACTGCTCGCCGGGCACGACAGCCTCGCCACCAAACCGGACCGCACCTTTTCCATGGTCCTCGCCAATCCGCCCTTCGGCAAAAAAGGCAGCATGATGAGCCTCGACGACGAGGGAAACCTGGAACGCGAACAACAAATCCCCGTGCGCGACGATTTCTGGATCGGCACCTCCAACAAGCAGTTCAACTTCGTCCAGCACATCCACACCCTCCTCAAGACCGACGGCGGCCGCGCCGGAGTCGTCCTGCCGGACAACGTGCTTTTCGAGGGCGGCGGCGGCGAAACCCTGCGCCGCCATCTGCTCAAATCCTGCGACGTCCACACCCTGCTGCGCCTGCCCACCGGCATCTTCTACAAGCCCGGCGTGAAGGCCAACGTCCTGTTTTTCGACAAGAAACCCGGCTCCGCCAAGGTCCAGACCAAAAAACTCTGGGTCTATGACCTGCGGACCAACATGCATTTCACCCTCAAGCAGAAGCCGATCACGCTGGCCGACTTCGACGAGTTCCTCGCCTGCTACCGCCCCGGCGCGCTCCACAAGCGCAAGCCGACTTGGAGCCAAGACAATCCGGACGGCCGCTGGCGCTCTTACGACTGGGCGGAACTGGAAAAACGCGATAAGCTCGATCTCGACCTCACCTGGCTCAAGGACGAGTCCATCGAAGACGGCTCCAACCTCCCCGAACCCGACGAACTGGCCGAAGAAATGATCCAGGACTTGCAGAACGCCCTCGAACTGCTCACCGAAGTCGCGCAAGTCGTCACCAAACGCCCGGTCTGATGTCCGAAGTCCCCGAAATCGATCCCTTCAAACTCCCTAAGCCCCCAATCGTGGAGGCGGTGTTGGATATCGACTGCGATTTGCCGCCGACTCTGAACTTCGACGAAGTCGAAAAACTCGGTGTGGAAGCCTATGGGGACCGCTATCCGATCCGGAGAAAGCAGTTCATCCAGCAGGCCGGGATGGAAGTGAAGCCTGATGCGGAACCGAAGTTTTTCGCCAGCCAGGGACTCTCCGCTTTCCAGTTTGTTTCGAACGACGAGAAGGAAGTCGTACAGATCCGTGTGGGTGGGTTTTCCTACAATCGCATGGCTCCTTACACCTCGTTCGATGACTACATGCCCGAAATATCGAGGTGTTGGGATGAGTTCCGCCGCTTGGCCGCTCCGGTCCAGATCCGGAAGATCGGTTTGCGATACATCAACCGAATCCTGATCCCTCTCGACGGCGGCACGGTGAACCTGGCCGAGTATCTCAAAGTGAGCCCTAATCTTCCGGATGGCACCGGCCTTCAGTTCGCCGGGTTCTTCCATCAACATCAGGCAGGTGATCCAGCGACCGGAATTATGGCTAACATCATCTTGGCAAACCAGCCGAACGAGGGTAGCTTCGCTTCGTTGTTATTGGATATCGAGGTATTCAAACCCGAGCGTTTCGCTCCCGCGCCACTCGCCGAGTGGTTGCCTCAAATCCATGCGCTCCGGAAAATGAAGAATCACATTTTCGAACACAGCCTTACCAAGAAATGCCTGAGCCTATTTCATTGATCGCCTTCACCGCCGTCGGCCTTGGCGGAGCAGCAGGATTGCGCGATGTTTCGAACCGCCGAAGCGGCTTTTCGGATCACGCGAATTTTCTCGCGCGCGAAGCAAAGACACTAGTGGAGCGCAATGACCGAGCTCTTTCAATACTGGGCCAGCGCAGTGCGGTTCTTTCCAAGTTGATCGATTTACAGCATGAACACAGCCGTTGTGGATGGGACGGGGCAGAAGCTCCACCCATATCCGCAATGGCGCTGAATCAGGCCCGGGAGATCATACTGACTCTGCCTGCCTCCATTCCAAATCCTGAACTGACTGTCGATCCCGATGACGGCGCGGTCTCACTTGAGTGGTATGGTGGCCCATCCAGGATTTTTTCCATAAGCGCCAGCGGTGCGCCCCGGATGGCTTGTGCGGGAATCGATGGCACGGATTCATGGCACGGCGTGGCTCGCTTCGATGGAACGAAGGTGCCGGACTTCGTGCTTCAAGGAATACAAAGAGTCTTGGCATGAGCCTGCTTCCATCGGGTCTGCCGGACGAGGTTGGCGACGGTGAGTCGCTGGGCCGTTTTTGCAGTTCTTCATCGTGGTTCGCGCGTGAAACCAAGCGAGTCAAGTACCCGGCATTCCTGCCCGCTCCGGACAATGACACTTCGGTATATCGGGTCACAGGAATGTCTCCAGAGGAGATTTGGGAACATGCGGAGCGACACTTTGTGGATGGAGAAGGACATCCCCATCATCACCATGGAGCTGCTTTGGTGGATGCGCGGCATGTGCGAACCGTGGATATTAATGTTCTCGCGCATGAGGGCCCCCCTCGTCATGCCAATCTCCGCGGTTGGCCCGTGCATGACGATCCGGTTCTCCAGAAATCGAAACGCAAGGAAGCGGCAACGAAAATCGCGGACAAGGCGACATTTCTCGCAAAATCATGATCAAAGTCAGCGCCGACTAGATCCTCCGCCGCCGAAGCCAGCGTGAAGGCCATCCGCTCGCTCAAGGGCAACAACCTCACGGTGAAGAGCATCCAAGAGTATCACGCTTGAGCGCAGGGGCAGATGCCCTGCCTGCGGGTGCGCGTGCTAACAGACGGCGTCCTGCGCGTGACCGCAAATAACGCCCGGCTCCGCGGGGGAGACGGGCGTTTTGATGAATGATGCCGGGTTTACTCGCCGAGGCCCAAGCGCACGAAGCGTGCGACGGTGAGTTTGTCGCCGAGTTCCCTGCCCTTGGCTTCGAGGAGCTGGGTGACCGACTGGCTGTCGTCCTTCACGAAGGGCTGCTCGAGGAAGCAACTCTCTGCGAAGAACTTGCCGATCTGGCCCTTGAGGATGTTCTCGATGATGTTGGCTGGCTTGCCGCTGTCCGCGAGGCGGGCGCGGAAGATGTCGAGTTCGTTGTCCACCACGGACTGCGGGATGTCGTCGCGGGACAAGCCTTTGGGCGCGCAGGCGGCGATGTGCAGCGTGAGATCCTTGATGAGTTCCTTGAAGCTGTCGGTGCCCGCGGTTTCCGCCTTGGTGGTGCCGACTTCGATCAGCACTCCGACTTTGCCCGGAGGATGTATGTAGGATGCGACCACTCCGCCGGGAGCCGCGTCATATCTCACATACTTGCGGAACTGGAGGTTTTCTCCGACTTCGCCAACCTTGGCTTTGATCGCGTCTTCGATGCTTTGCTGCCCGTGCTGGACGGCGAGCGCGGCCTCGTGATCGGCGGCATTGGCCGAGGCCAGCGTGTCGGCGATCTCGGCGACGAAGGCCTGGAAGCTGTCGTTCTTGGAAACGAAGTCGGTCTCGCAGTTGATTTCAAGCAGGATGCCGCTGGTGGCGCTGCCGTTGACGCGCGCGGTGATGACGCCCTCGGTGGCGGCGCGGTCGCTCATCTTGGCGGACTTCATGATGCCGCGCTCGCGCAGCAGTTTGATGGAGGCTTCGATGTCGCCGTTGGTTTCAGTGAGGACTTTCTTGCAGTCCATCATGCCGGCGTTGGTCTTTTCGCGGAGTTCTTTAACGATTGCTGCGGTGATCATGTGGGGAAAAGGAATAAGGTGTTGGGAGAGAAAACGGGCGGCCAGTCGGGAGACAGGCCGCCCGTGTGAGAGACAGGTTAGTTTTTGCGGGCCGCGACCATGGCATCCACCAGGTTTTGGAGGATGATGCGGATGGAGCGGATGGCGTCGTCGTTGCCGGGGATCGGGTAGTCCACGATGGCCGGGTCCGCGTTGGTGTCCACGAGGGCGACGATGGGGATGTTGAGGCGGCGGGCTTCGGCCACGGCGATGGTTTCGCGGGCGGAGTCCACGATCACGACGGCGTCGGGTTTCTTGTCCATGTCACGCACGCCGCGGAGGTTGCGCAGGAGCTTCTCGCGCTCGCGGCCGAGGGCGGCGAGCTCCTTCTTGGACATGGCCTTGAACTCGGGCTGCTTCTCGATGGTTTCGAGATACTTGAGGCGCTCGACCGACTTGCGCACGGTGGCGCTGTTGGTGAGCATGCCACCGAGCCAGCGGTGGTTGACGTAGAATTGGCCGGTGGCTTCGGCGGCCTCCTTGATGGCGTCCTGGGCCTGGCGTTTGCAGCCGACGAAGAGGACTTTCTTGCCCTTGCCGACGAGTTCGCCGAGGAAATCGGCGGCTTTGTCCAGTTGCTGGACGGTTTTCTCAAGGTTGATGATGTAGATCCCGCCCTTGTCCTTCATCAGGAAGGGCTTCATGCGCGGGTTCCATTTTTTCGTTTGGTGGCCGTAGTGGACGCCGGCGTCCACCATATCATTGATGAGTTCGTTGATCATGGATTCTGTGGTTTCCCGCCTTGAATCAGGCCGGGCGATTCTTGAAGACCCGCCGCATGTGGTTTCCCCCAAAGGTCTTCGTTGGTGCTGTGGCGGCGTAAAAGGGGAGGCGGGAGGTAGGGAATGCCGCGGGGCTTGGCAAGGGAAAATTCAGACGCCGCCGGATTGCTGGCGAGCGGCTTGCAGGGTGTTTTTCATGAGCATGGCGATGGTCATGGGCCCGACGCCCCCGGGAACGGGGGTGATGGCGGAGCAAAGCGGCGCGACTTCGGCGTAGGCGACATCCCCGGTGAGGCGGTAGCCGGATTTCTTGGTGGCGTCCTCGACGCGGTTGATGCCAACGTCGATGACCACGGCACCGGGTTTCACCCAGTCGGCTTTGACCATTTCCGGGCGGCCGACGGCGGCGACGAGGATGTCGGCGCGGCGGCAGATGGCGGGCAAGTCGCGGGAACGCGAGTGGGCGATGGTGACGGTGGCGTTGGATTTTTTGGAAACGAGCAGCAAAGCCATCGGTTTGCCGACGATCATGCTGCGGCCGATGACGACGGCTTCCGCGCCGCTGGTGGCGATGCCCGCGCTCTCCAACAACTTCATGCAGCCGGCCGGGGTGCAGGGCACGAAGCCGCTGGGGTCCTCGAGCGCGAGTTTGGCGACGTTTTCGGGATGGAAGCCATCGACGTCCTTGCGCGGATCGATGGCGCGGATGACGGCCTCCTCGTCGATGTGCGGCGGCGGCGGCGATTGGACAAGGATGCCTTGGATGGCGGGATCGGCGTTCAACTCGCGGACGACCTGGATCAATTGCTCCTGCGTGGTGGCGGCGGGCAGTTCGATCTTGCGCGAGAGGAAGCCGAGCTCGGCACAGGTCCGCGCCTTGGAACCGACATACACTTTGGAGGCGGGATCCTCGCCGACGAGCACCACGGCGAGTCCGGGCACGACGCCTTTGGCTGTTAGGGCGGCGGTTTCGGCGCGGCACTCGTCGAGCACGGCGGCGGCAAGGGCTTTTCCATCAAGGATGCGGGTCATGGGATTATGGATTTTGGATGAGATTTGATATCAGGCGTCGTCGGTGCCTTCAGTTAGTAGTTTTTCAAGAGCCAGGCGTTCGTTTTCGAATTGGGTTTCGTCCATGCCATCAGACAGGGTGATGGCTTGGGCGAAGACGACTTCGACGCGGCTGAAAGGCTTGGGGATGACAAAGCGGTCCCAGGTTTTCAAGCGCCATGCGGATGCGAAGCGGACGTGGATGGGAACGATCGGCGCGCCGGTGGACTCGGCCAGCTTGATGACGCCGGGCTGCACGATGTAGCGCGGGCCGCGCGGGCCGTCGGGTGTGACGCAAATGTCGAGTCCTTCCTGCAGGGCGCGCTTGAGGCCGACAAGCGCGGCCACGCCGCGGCGCGAGGAGGAACCGCGGACGGAACCGAGACCGAAGACGGCCATCGCGCGCGCCACCATGTCGCCATCGTGGCTGGCGCTTGTTAGAGCAACGGTCTTGCGATGGCCGTAACAGATGCGGTTCCAGGCCGGCGGCACACAGAAGAAGCGGTTGTGCCAAAGCGCGTAGATGACCGGCGGCATGGTGGTGGCGGGACCACCGATGCCACAGCGGTCGCGGATGTCGAAGCGCAGGGTGGCGGCCAACACTTTCATGGCCCAGCCCGCGAGCGTGCCGAGCAATGCGGACTTGCGGTCGCTGCGGATCTCCGTGCCTTTTTTCCTGCTCATCGGTGGGGGATCAACGGGTCGTTCACAGGAAACCCGCGGGATGGAGGGTATCGACGAGGTATTGCTGGCGGGACATCAATTCCTGATAGATGGCATGGGTTTGAGGGTCGGGATCGCAGCGCTCGACAGGATGGCCGGATACCAGATAGCGGCTGATCTCTCCGAAGCCGAGCGACTCGCCGCAGCTTTGGAAGAAGGCGACGGCGGCTTGCATGGCTGCGCCCACCGCGGCGCCCTGGCGGCTGGCCACGGTGACGACCGGCGCACCCAATACATCGGCCATGATGCGGCGGACCACCGGACTGGATGCGCCGCTGCCGAGCAAGCGCACTTCCGGCGGATCGAAGCCGAGTTCGCGCAGCCGGCTCATGGCATAACCGAAACCGAGCGCCACGCCCTCTGCGGTGGCGCGCGCCATGTGGGCGGGGGTGAAATTTTCCGGAGTGATGCCATGCAGCACGCCGCTGCCTTCGGGCAAACGCGGGATCGACTCACCCGTTAGATAAGGCAGCATAAGCAGGCCGTCGGCTCCGGGACTGACGCTGGCAACCATCTTCTCGAATTGATCCGTGCTCCAACCGTAGTGGCGGCGCAGCACTTCGGGCGCGACCGAGGCGTTCGCATGGCTGGCCAGTCCCAGCCATGTGTCAGTGGCGCTGCACAGCGGCACGATCTCTCCGCGATAGTCGATGACCGGTTGCGAGCCGACTCCAAGCATGACGCCGGCCGCGCCGAGATCCACAGCCACCGCGCCATTGGCGACGCAGCCAGCGGCAAGCGCGGCGAGCATGGGCGTGGCGCTGCCCGCGCCCACCCGCACCTGCGGGCCGAGCCCCCATTCGCCTGCGAGCCGGGGTCTTATTGTTCCGCGCGCCTGATCTGAAGGGCGCACCGGCGGCAAACGCGAGGCAAGGGCGGGATCGATGAAGTCCAACAGCCCGGCCGACCATTCACGGCTGCGGATGTCCAAAAGCCCGGTGGCGGAGGCACTGCCGGGTTCGGTCGCGCGCTCGCCGCTCAGCCAGTAGGCGATGAAATCCTGAGCTGTTAGAAAATGCGCGGTGCGTTGGAAATGATATGGCTCGTGTTGTTTCAGCCAAAGGCATTCGGCGGCGGCGGATTCAATGCCCGGCGCCTGGCCGCAGAGTTCGATGAGTCCCGGCGTGCCACCGAAGGCGCGGGCGATTTCATCCGCCTGGCGCTTGACCGATGTATCACCTGATAGTTTCGCGGGGCGCACGATGCGGTTCGCCTCATCAAGCAGCACCAGCCCGCGCTGCGGCCCGGCCACACTGATGGCGGCGATGCGTTGTTTATCGACGGATGAATCAGCCAACAATTCCCGCATCGCGCGGTCCACGGCGGCGATCCAGTCGGCGGGGTTTTGTTCGCGGTAGCCTGCGGGCAGTCCCTCGATCCAGTCATGCGGCACCCAGGCCTCCGCGCGGACCGCGGTGGCTTCGAGATCCATGACCAGCGCGCGCGTGCCTGCATGGCCGATTTCTATGCCGATGAACTGCATGAAAAAATGAAGTGCGGTATCGCGAAAACCTTTTGAAAATCCGGTGGGACGGAGTTTCTCCACAAGCCGGAGTTTGACAAGTCCGGCGGTGCGGAATGGACGCTAATCCTTGGATGCGGGGACGGATGACTGGCGATGGACTCAGAGACTGGTGTGGAATCCTTGCTGGTCACTGGCGGGTGAAGCGCAGACGGATGAAGCGCCGGGCGGGATCGCCCGAGGCAAGCGGATCACGCGCGCGCACGGTTTCCACGCCGCCGGTGGTGCCTATGACTTGCAGCGGCACCGGCGACCACGCGCCGAGGCCATCCGATGATTCGGCTTCATAGGTCACGCCGGCCCGGCCTGCCGGGCGGGTGAAGATCAGAGTGAGACCGTTTTCATCACGAGTGGCGGGCGGTAACGGGGTGAATTCCCATGGATCGGAACCCAGCGCGTATTCGGCAAGGTTGCAAAACCCATCGCCTTCCGGGTCGGCGAGATCGTCCGCAAGACCATCAAGGATTTGCTGCGCGGAGAAATTTTCTTCCTGCCATGCGGTGAACCCGTCGATGGCTTCGATGACCAAGGTTCCGTTCGCCGAGCCGGTGTAGTTCGGGTCGGTCACGGTCGCAATCACCGCATAGCTGCCGGCGGCGATCGGTGCGGTTGTGGAGTCGTTGTAAGTGACCCGCGTGGCCAATCCCTCCGGCTCGGTGGTGACGAGAACCTCTCTCGCCGTGCCGGTATAGGCTTGGTTGAGATTGCCGAGTGTGATGGTGGCCGGCGCGGGATTCACCGTGACGCTGGCGAAATCCGTGAACGCGCCGCTCGTCGCGGAAATCGAGTATGGGCCGCCCGCGTTGGTGGCGGTGAAGAGGCCGCCGGAGTTGATTGTGCCACCGCCGCTGGCACCCCATGTGAACGCGGGCGGCTGACTCGCCAGCGGAGCGCCGAACTGATCGTTGAGAACGGCGGAGAACGCCTTGTTGCCGAACACGGTCAGGGAGGCGACCGCCGGGTTCACCACCAAAGCGGAGGCGGTCTGCACGACGCGCAGGTTGACCGAACTGTTGACGGCGAGACCTTGGGCGTCGGTGATGGTGACGGAGATGATGTAATCGCCGGTGGTTTCAAATTCCGCACCCGATAACTTCGCGGCGTTGGTGCCGTTGGGTGTGAAGAAAACCGTGGCAGGTCCGCTGGCGCTCCAGGTGTAGGTGAGTCCGCTTTCACCGGCGTCGTCGGAAGCCGCGACGTTGAGCGTGGTTGTGGTGCCGCGCTCGATCCGCCAGACACTGTCATCGATATCGGTTTGGGTTTCCGTGGAGGAACTGGTCGCCGCGCTGGTGATTGCGGGCGGTTGATTGGCGACATCGCCGCCACCGATGAGCGAAATGCTGTCGACATGCCAGCCGGTGCTGGCGGTGCCGGCATTGGTGGAGAGGCACCAGCGCGCCCTGAGGTTCTTGCCGGTGAACTTCGCGGTGTCTGTTAGATTGACGATGGTTTGGATGAAGCCGTTGCTGTTTCCGGACCATGCGCTGAGTCCTGCGAACTCGTTGCGATCCGCTGGCTTGCCCTTTGAATTGATCGTCACATTGTAGCCGTTGCTGGCGAAGGCGGTGCCGGACGTTCCCGCTTCGAACCATGCGCCGTTGTTGACGGAAAACTCGAGCCTGCCGGCGTCGAGGGTGTTCTGGAGGTTGTAGTCATGCCAGAACTTGAACTGGAGGGCGCTGGCATTGGACGGGACGGGAATCGAAGGAGTTGTTAGATAAGTGGTGGTCCTGGAGGAAAGCGCGGGGGC
>Ga0315904_10006585_pt1 | contig 15860 bp, 18 predicted proteins | sample LakEriMetagenome_6_FD_203529 | JGI IMG/M metagenome (GOLD analysis project Ga0315904, IMG submission 203529) | Freshwater fungal communities from buoy surface, Lake Erie, Ohio, United States - Buoy 12 MA120 | ecosystem: Environmental > Aquatic > Freshwater > Lake | place: USA: Lake Erie, Ohio... | reverse complement strand
TTAAACAAAAAGCTCTAATTTCCCCCCTTGTAATCTTTATAATTAAGAATAGAGAAAATATTTGACCTTGTAAAGATATTTATAATAAAAAAAATTAATTATGAACGCATATTTTTTTACAGTTAGTGAAGAAGAAAGAAGTAATATTCTTGACAAACACAAAACACTATACGATGGATACTCAGTAAGAAATGAAGTACCTAATGAACAACCACTATATGTTCAAGATTTCGCCAACGACAAAGTAGGAGTAACAGTTAAATCTAATGGAGAAGTAACTGGTTACGACAATAAAATTTACATTAAAGAATCTAAATCAGTTTGTTCTGAATGTGGTCTATATGAAGAAGTATGTGAATGTGGAAGTTCTTATATGGGTGAAAACGATGATGTTGAGTTAGAAGATTTTAGTGAAGGTGACGCATTCTCAGATGAAGAAACAAATGAGGGTATTTACGATTTAGGTAACTTAGACAAAAACGATAAATTTGATTATACCGAAGAAGAATGTTATGAGTGTATGTCTGAAGATGTTAATGATTTAGCAATGGCCGAGGAAGACCCTAATTTGGCATTGGCAATGGCAAATATGGAAGAAGAACTTGATTTTGATTCTGAATACCTTGATGATGAAGAGATTGATGTTGACACACACCAAAAATTAAAAGAGTCTTTAGATATGTTCAAAAGATTCCAAAAATACCTTTAATTTGGACTTTTGATTATTTCAAGATATTTTATAGTAAAATAACAAATTATGGAAATAGTTGAAATAATCTCTTACTTTGTGAATGATTCAACAGACACAATAGAAATTAAGTTTAGACTTAATGAAGATGACGAATCTGAACTTAGATTCGATGAAATAGAATTACGTGAAGCTAAAGAATTTGGATACCAACTTGTAGTTGAAGATTTAGATTTTTTTACTGATGAAGATGAGGAAGATGAGTTGGGTGATTTTATTGACGAAGGGATAGACGAAGATGAATTATTATCGTTCATCAATGAATATTATATGATATATCCTGAAAGACTACCTGAAAAAGATTTATACTAAAAGATAAAAACCCTCTTATGAGGGTTTTTTTATGGACCTATTCTTGTTAGGTGTAATGTAATTGAAATATTAGGACCTACCTCGGCATAACCCCATTGACCTGAACTACGTAGAGTTAAACTTTCTGCTTGGTCGTCAAGTATTTTAAAAATACGTCGACTACCCTCACAATTAAAATCAATATAACCTAATTCATAATTTGAATTATGATTAATAATCCCATATAGATATTGTTTGGTCCAAATGTATTGACCAGTCATAGTATTAACAGGTTTCATTGAGATTATTTGATAATCAAAATGCCATTTGGTGAATCCAACCTCAATAGTATCCATAGGGAATCTCTCCAAGGGATTGATATAAACAGTCCCAGGTAAATAAATGGTATCATCAGGAGTGACGGCATTATCAACTTTTTCAAAAGTAATTTTATCGATAACGTATTCACCACTTAGACTAAGTAATGTTGGTTGTTCGTATTTCTCACAAGAACTTAATCCAACAATTAATGTTAAAAGGAATAATAAATTTTTCATAGGGCAAATATAGACTTTTTTTCTTTAATAACAAATATTTATAAGATAATATGAGAACAGACATCGATTACCTTATAAACTTAATGGAGAGATATACCACTAATCCTGGTATAAATACTTCTGAACTTGGAGAACAAGAAACTTCTTCAGAAACTTCGAGCGGAGAATCTTCAGGTGAAGGTGGAGATGCAAAAGCAACTACTTGGTCTGATATTGTAGGGTCGACTTTAAAACGAGGTCCTGCTAACCCAATTAAAAACGAACCAATGGCCGATAGAGTAAGTAGGTCAGGACCTGCCAATCAAGTTAGTAGTAAAACAAAACACTCAGATATTGTTAAACCAACAAGAGGACCTGCAAATCAGTTAACATAATTAATCCTCAACGTCAACAAGTAAATCTTCAATATTTAACTCCATATTTAATATGGTATCTTCACAAGAAGTTAATGAAACTAACTCATCTACAGGGTATGCGGTTTTGTCTGACATATAATATAACTCCACATCACCAACCATCTCAGAGTCAATAATAGTTTTAAACTCATTTGTTTTACAAACAAAAACCTTATCATTTATTTTGTACATCATAACCCTTATTTTTATAATACAAAGATAGTGGATTTATTTTAATTAAAAAAATAAAAACGTTATTTAAAGTATCTTTATTCAAAATAAAGATATTTTGGGTAAGTTAAAATATTTATAGTAAAAAAAAACTATTTAAAAGAATGGGGTATAATTATAATGAAGGTTTAGACGCCGCAAAAAGAGCCAAACTATTGATGAAATATTCTTTAGATAAGACTCTTAATGAAAACATTAGTGAACAAACAGTTTTAAATGAACAGGTATATGTTCAAAACAATGACGGTACATATGATTTAAAGACAGGCCCTTATAGAGGTATTGAGGCGACTAAATTATTTCCGTCTTTAAAATCCACAGATTATCCTAAAAAATTAGACAAGAATAAGAGACCATTAGGTTCTCCATCACTAGCCCCTACAGTTAATTTAACTCCAAATCAAACACAATCTTTTAGTGACAAATGGAAGTCTGATTACGCCAAAGCACATCCTGATGAGGTTTGGGACCCAAACTTAACTAGAGATGAACAATATTGGGATAGCCAAGGAAGAATACACACCAAAAAAGTTAAAACGGGAGGATTTGTTCCTTTGACTGCAGAAAATGTAGGTCTTAGAGGGACTCCTTTTGGATTCCACCCTTCAGAGTATCCTGAATATTTGAAAAAAGTTGCGGAAATTAAGAAAAAATACCCTGATGAAAATTCTGTATGGTATAATCCAACAACTTGGTTTGATGACAATACTGATGAAAAAAGAAATCAGGAGTTGGCAAAATTAAAGAAAGAATATTATCACGAAGAATTCCCATTTGGAATAACTAAGGAAGATTTTAAAGATTGGACTAAAGCGAGAGCAACTTTAAACGCTGAACAAGCCAAAGAATTTGATAAAATCACAAAAGAATTTTCGAGTAAGTATAAATCTCCGCAAGATATGCCAGGTTCCGATTATTTTTTAGACGTTCATAATCAAAATATGAAAAAACTTGAGATGATGAGAAAATCCCAAGTTTATGGTTCTTTTAAAAGTATGGATGATTACCTAAATGCGATATTTGAGTATGACCCTATTGCATATAAAGAAATGAATAAAGGTTGGCTTGAAAAATGGTGGGATAAGTATGGTGTTGTTGCCGAATTTATAGGATGGGTCATTCTTGATATATTCTCAGAGGGGTGGTTAATTCCTGTTACTGAGGCAAGACAATCTTATGTTTTAGCGAAAATTTTAAAAATAGCATTTCGTTCAGGATTACCTGTTGCGGTTGGTGTTGCTAGGTCATTAAAAGAAGGTCATATTACTGAAAACGCGGTTATGGATTTTGTTTTTGCAATACTACCTTGGGCCCACAGTTACTTCTCAATTGCAAAGACACCGTCAGTACAATTAGTTGAGTCTATAGTCTCTAAGAGAAAAGGACTTAATTTAAGAGAAGTCGGAGACGTTAGAAAATATATTAAAACTTTAAGTGAAGAAGAAAAATATTTCTTTAAAAAAGTTGCAAAATTAAGTCAAAGTGAATTAGAAAGCGCTCTTAATAAATCTTTAAAGGAGATTGATAAGATTGGTAAACAAGTTTTAAAAACTACTGGTAAGAAAATAAAACCAAGTATGGTAAAAAAAGTAGGTACTGTTTTAGGTAGAATGGCATTTATTGATTTACCTGCAATTGAAATTGCAAATGTGTTGGCTAGAAAACTTGGATTCTTGGACGAAGCGGATAAGATAAAGAGATTAGAGCAAGAGTTTAAAAATAAACAAGGTACTGATTTATTAATATTAGTTGCAAACGCTACTGAAACAATTAAAAAATACCCTAATTTATCTAGTGACGAAACAATTAAAAAAATAAATCAAAAGGGGTTTGCTAAAACTCTTGACGCGGCAATTAAAATACTAACCGATGAAAATTTGATTGATTCATTACTTGTCGATGAAAACGGAAAACCATTTAAATAATATTTATTAATATGAAAAGTGAATTATTAAACGAAATTTATAGAATACACAAATTATCGGGAATTAATGTTCCAGATACCTTAGTTGAATCTAACATAATCTTAGAACAAGGGTTAAATCAACTTGTTAGAGGTGTTGAAAAAATGTTAGATAGAGATGCCATTGAATATGCCGAAAGAGTTTTACCAAGAAGTACTGAGAGAAATATTGAAAAAAGAATTGAAACTTATATCGCTCAAAGAATTGCCACTGAGGCAGGAAAAACGGAAATTAGAAATTTTATTAAAGGTTTAGCGAAAAGTTCACCTGAATTTGCTGACAAATTTGTCAAAGCTAATAAAAGTACTTTAGACGCTATCGCAACCGCTAGAGGAGAGGCAGTTGCGGAAAGGGTTATTAAATCATCATTTGGGGAAGAAATATTATCCTCTTGGGAAAAATCAAAAACCACACAACCAATACCTCCAAAACAAAAACCAAAAAAACCTGTATCAGGAATACCAAACGAATTAAAAAATAACGAAGGTGTTAAAGATTTCCAAGATTGGTTAAATGTTAATAAACAAGGTTGGAATTCAGGTAGAAACGTATCTGTTGTAGGTAAAAGTTATGGTAATTTTGGACCTAAAACAAGTTCTGCGTGGGAAAAATATGGGGACGAGTATTTACAAGCGACTAAACCACCTATTGAATTGAGAAACACGACAGAAATAAAAGATTTCCAAGATTGGATGGACAAAAATCACCCTGATTGGATTAAGGATGCCGATGGTAATTTTGTTAATTTAAACCAAGGAAAAGGATACGGGGTTTACGGACCAAAAACAAGAGACGCCTGGGCACAATATGCTAAAGAATATAAAAAAGGTTGGGAAATAAGACAACATATTAGGGCGGTTAACTTATCTGAAGTTGAGTCACAAGGATTATCAGTACTTGAAAGAATCCTAGCTACTGAATATACTTTAACAGGTCAATTTAGAAAAATTATCTTATTAACCTTCGATAGACTCCGTATAGTATATAAAGGTGAAGGACAGTTAATAGACGAAACTTTTGGTAAATTTCAAACAGTATTAGAAAGATTAAAAAATAAAGGTGAATTGGCCGAAAACAATACTTTTTTTAGAGATATCGGAATAGGTTTAAAATCTCTTCAAAAAGGTAAATTAGATATTTACGATACGTTCTTAAAAGATATTGAACAAGTATTAAAAGAGTCTGGAAAATATAAAGTAGATGACGTTAATAAAGTAATGACTTATTTTAAAAAAGTTGACCCATTTAAAATGGACTTACCATATGGAGATAGTTACGCGTTAAAACTCTTAGATGAAAGTACGTATAATACTTTTTACAAAGAGATGAGGGATAAAAATACAACTTTATCAAAAAAAGTATTAGATTTTGCGATTAGAGCTAACGCATTTCTATGGACAGGGTCAATTAAAAAATGGAGTGAAATTACTAAATTTATTACTGAGAAAGGGCTAGGTAAAGGATTATTAGAATATTACTTTTTTATGCAAGTAGTGACTAAAGTAACTTTACCAATATTTTTTACTGTTTGGTGGTCAGTGATATCTATATTCAAAGGTATATTTTCAGGGTTCCAAAATTACAGTTTTGTAGATGAGCTTAAAGATAATTTTGAAGAACAATATAAGGATATTTTTGCAAATAAACAAGGTGAATTTACCGCAGTGTCAATTGCAACAGGGGCAATACTACCTTGGAATATTTATTGGGACGATATGATAAACACTTGGGATAAAGCGATTAGTGGCCAATACGAAGAAAAAACTAAAGAATATATTCAAAAACAAATTGACAAGGTAACTGAATACTATAAACAAGAAAATCAAAAATTAACTGAAGAGTATAAGGAATTAGAAAAAAAATTCGCAGATTATAAATCTGAAACTGAAGAAAAACTTAAAGAAAAAACTCAAGAATATAGTGTTGATTTATTTTTTACAAAATACCCTTGTTATAAAAATGTTCTGGATAAAAGCTATGGAGATAGAGGTATTATGATAAATGGCACAACACTTACTTTAAAAGTGGCTGAGACCAAGTCAACTTATGATGCAATTTTAAAACCTGATGGTAAAGTAGTTTGGAAAGAAAATGGTCAGGAATTACAATGTTAAAAAAAAAATAATATATTTATCGATATGAAAAAGTTAAGAAAAAATACTATAAATGAAGAAATGAACTTTCCTCCAAAATATTACGATGATTTAGAGAAGTTAGGTAAGGGTGAAAATATTAGTAAAGATGAATTTACTGAACAAACTTTTCCAGGACCTTCTCCTAGCCCTTCTCCATCACCTGCTCCCGCACCTGCTCCCGCACCTGCACCTGCTCCCGCACAAAACGTGTTTCCAACTTGTATTACAAGAATAACTAATATACAAATAAGTGGAAATGTTGCGAAAGTAACTCAAGATGGTGTTACAGTGACATTTAAATCAGATAAGACTTATACTGCAACTAATGGTAGTTCAGGAGGATGGGAATGTTATGGTAATGATATTATATGGACAAGTGCTCAAACAAACACTCAAGGAAATACTAATTCAGGACAACCTGGCGGAGGAACTCAATGGATTGACAGTTTCCCAACTTGTGTTAGAGGGTTAAAACAATATTATAATCCACCAAACAATTATGTAATTGGTTTTGGTACTGATAAGACAGGAGTACAATATGTTATGGCATACTTTAAGGAGAAACAAGCCAAAGGCTATATTTGTAGAATATATTCTTCAGACGGTAAAACTAATTTAGGTAATGGTTATTATAACTGTTCAAATAACGACCAACAAATAATAATTACTGATATCAATGGAAAAGTAATTACAGGTTCTGTTGTTTATGGTGGTAGTATTGACGGAGGGTCTTCATCTCAAACAACTGGTGGTGAATCAGGAGGACAAAAAGACCAACCAACAATGTTGAAAGATAGATATGAGAAATATAATATTGGTGGTTTAGAGTTATTAGATGAAGATGGTAATTTAGATGAAAATGCTTTAAACAGAGGAACTGATGTTGTTGAATATTACATTACTCAGGATAAAGCTAGGTCTTACTTCTTTAGAGTTTATCTATCTATGTTAAAAGCGTTAAGTGATTATTTAAAAGTCACTAATAAACCTGAACAACAAGCTATTGTTGATGAGAATAGAACAATATTAAAACAAATTGGTGATAAAGCCAAAAATGAATTTGCTCAGAAAGGAAATACTGAATGGGATGCTTGGTCAAATCCGTTAGCGGAAAGAATGAGTATGTACGACCAAAAAGATATTACCGCAAGTTTCCCTAACGCTAACTCACAAATAGTGGCTTACGTATTAAGAGGTGAAGGTGGTTCTAGAAAAGATTTAGAACAAAATATAACCTCATTAGATTCATTCTTACAAAGTACTGAAGTTACAGGTAAATGGTGTAAATCTACATTGAGAACCGCTGCTAACTGTGCGGCTCTAAGACAAGAAGACCCAGGATTATTTAACCAATTATTTAAAGGTGATAAAACTGACGAAATTACTGTTGGAAGTTGTAGTGGATATGATACTCGTAAGAAACAAGAAATTAAACAAAAACTTGTTGATTGTTCTAATGCAGGTGTATTTGACAAAGATAAAACATTACAAAATGTTTACAACAGATTGGCAAGTCCATCACAAGCAAGATTTAGAATTGAACCTAACGCAACGGATGCGTCTCAACAACCTGACGATGCTCAACCAAAAAAATAATTTAAAATATGAGTCTTAAAAATACTATAAAGAAAAACTTAATTGAGACCAAGGAAGTTAAAAAACAAGTTTTAACTGAATCAATGATTGTTAAAAATAGATTTAATTTCATTCTTGAGTCAAATAAAATTAAAAACAAAAAAGACCTTGATAAGGTATTTGTCACCATTTTAACTGAAATGGTTCACTTACACAAACAAGGGTTCGATAATTCTATAATCGAAGAAAACGTATCAAGTGTTTTCAACGTATTGGGTAATCTTTTTGGAGGTACCACAAATGCGGTTATTGAATTATTCAAAGAAAAAGGGGTTAAATTTATTTTAGAAAAACTTGGAATAGAAGATAATAATTTCCTAAAGAACTTTTTAATTACTGCTTTAGGGAATACAGATTTAAAAGATGTTCCTAAACTTTTCACTGAATGTGAATTCTTAACTAGAAAAATTGCAGAATCAGTACCTGAAGCATATCTAAGACAATTAGAATATGAAAAAGGTATGGGTGGTGATTTTATGGATTATGTAAGAAACTCTTTGTATGATGTTATCAAACAAAGTGATTTCGCAGACAAGATTGAAAGTAAAATTTCAGGTATTGTTTGTCCATTAGTTGAGAGAATGTCAAGTAAGTTCACTGAACAACTTGGCACTATGAAATCTTCATTGATTTCAAACCCTATGAATATCCAGGCGTAATTGCTTGTTTATTATAAATAAATATAAATAAAAGGAGGGGTAATTTTTCCTGTGAAAAAGGAGGTCATTTGACCTCCTTTTTTTATTTCTTAGTTTTTACAATCTCATCGATTATTCCGTAATCTAATGCCTCTTGTGATGATAACCACAAATCACGACTTGCATCTTTCATAACTTGTTTTGCGGTTTTACCACAATAAGAACCAAGTAATTCGAATAACGTTTCATTGATTTTTTTCCATTCTTTCATATCGATTTCCGCATCTTGAATATTTCCACGGAACCCACCTGAAGATTGGTGTAACATAGTACGAGAGAATCGTAATGATGAACGTTTACCTTTTGTACCTGCTCCTAATAGTACTGAACCCATTGATGCTGCCATACCTGTATTTACGGTACGGATATCACATTTAATGTAATCCATTACGTCTACCATACTTAAACCTGATTTAACTGAACCACCAGGACTGTCAATGTGCATTGTAATATCAGAATTGTCCGCAGAATCTAAGAACATTAACTGAGCCTGTACAATGGTTGACATATTATCATTAACTTCACCAGCGACCCATAGAATACGGTCTCTCATCAATCTTGAGAAGATGTCGATTTGAGTTGCTCTCATTTCTCTTTCCTCCAAAATGTAAGGAGTCATAGAGTTCTCAATTTGTTTTGAATAATAATCCAAATTACTTGATGGTTTATACAAGTGTTTGGTGTAATACGATTTAAATTCTTTTCCGTAATCCATAATTAAATTTTAAAATTTAGTATCAGAGGAGGGACTCGAACCCTCACGCCGTAGCATATGCTCCTAAGGCATACGTGTCTACCAATTCCACCACTCTGATATTTGGCCCCACCTGAGATTACGGTGAGTAGATATTCACAGTTTTTCCTATTGAAAAACCCAACGCGTCTTACCGCTTAAAACGTCAAACATACTCGGTGGATTTGTTACATCCAGGCTCCGACGACCCCCTCTCTAAAGTCGTGGAAGGCGACAACTATAACATCTTGAAAGAACGTTACCAAACTTTCAGAGTATCTCTTACTCTTAGTACTCGGGGCGGGAATCGAACCCGCACGGACCTTACGGTCCATCAGATTTTCTTACCACTATAGTTTTCACTACCAACCAAATTGTTGTTTGTGGTCTGGACTATACCTTAACCTTATCTTTTCAGACTTAGGTTCTCCGTGTCTAGTCTCTACACCTTCCTCTTTCGAGGCTTGGCTCGGTATTCCCATTTGAAAGGGTTCACCGAATTTACGGAGTTCTACATTGAGAATTTCTTCTCAAGCACTCAAATCCTGTTTTTACTTCTATAGGTGTCTGTCTGAGAATGACAGTTTGGACATAATAATCTTAAGTTATTCAACTTATGATTAGTACGTACACCATCTATATGGTCAAGTTCAAGACTAATTGGTTTACCATTCCACTCATTTATTTTACATTCAGAACAAACATTATTGAGAATATTTTCTCTTAACATTCTATTCTTAAGTTTAAAAGTCTGGTAACTTGGATGTTTACCTTCTAATATTTCGTCTAAAGGTATTGAAACGGATGACATATCCTTTTTTACACCTTTACCCGATTGATTCGGATTATAAACACCTAGTTTAACCGCAATACGTTTAAAAGTATTGAAGTGTAATCCAAGTTTAGCTGAAGCTTGTGCCATAGTCATAGAACTAAAAACCACTTCTTTAAATTCTGTTTCACTTATTTGTATTCTCATACTAATAAATATACAGACATTTAGAATTAAGTCTGACGTGTCTACCTATTCCACCACCCGAGCGTTTCGTATATCAAAGAACAGTACAAATGTACGGCGTATTTTTTAAACTGTCAACACCCCGAATGAATTTTTATAATCTTCCCATACCCTTTCCAAAGAATTATTTACCACGTCAATAAACAATGATGGTTCATACGGTTTTTTACGTAGAGTCATACCTGCCTCTTGAGGTGTTCTATCAGCTTTATGTAGGTTACATTTATGACAACAAGTTACAAGGTTAGTCCATTCGTTTGAACCTCCTTTAGATTTAGGAATAACGTGGTCTAAGGTTAACTGTTTAGTTGAACCACAATAAACACACTCTCCACCATCTCTCCGATATATTCTATGTCTGTTAACCCGAATATTCCTAACCCTAAATTTTACGTATTTAAACAAACGTATAATTAATGGACGTACAAAGTTTTGGTATCCTGCAATAATAGGACTTTCGGAACTCTTAACGATTTCCGCTTTACCCTTGAAAACTAGTTTAAATCCTTTTTGTGAGGATGTCACGTTTAACGGGGTATAATCTGCATTTAACACTAATACTCTTTCCATATCTTGGCAAATTTAATAATTTTTTTTCATTAAAACAAAAAAGGTCACAATTTCTTGTGACCTTTCTTTATACGTTTTAGTTTTTTGTTCAATTTTAGTTTTGTTTATCTAAATCGCGTAAGGTCACTCCTCGAACACATAACAGTGCCGACGTAATATTATCCTGTACTAAAAGACCCATATTTAATGATTTCATATTCATCACGATTTTCTTTATTTATAAATATTATTGTTTTTCAGAAACTGCCCTACCTTTTAATTCTTTCCAATCTTGTTCAGGTCTAACTTCTAAATTAGTTTTCCAAGCGGCTTCTAAAATGTTCATATTACAACCTACTTCAGATGCCATAGTTATTAACGCATTAATATCTTTTGGAAAACAAGTACCTCCAAAACCTAACTTGCCGTCAGGACCTGGAACGTGTAAATGAGAATCACCAATTCTGCCATCAGAAGCAAACCCGTATAACGCTTTTTCCCAATCTACACCAATTAATTTAGAAAGTCTATAATATTCGTTCATTAAACTAACTTTTGCAGCAAAAAAAGTATTATTCATATATTTTACAAATTCAGCAGTTTTGGAATCAGTATGAATTATATGTCTATTCATAAACCTGTTATTAAACAGACCCTCAACTTTTTTGGTTAAGTTTTCATCACCACCAATTATAATTCTAGCTTGTGTTAACATATCAAGCTTTGCAGTCCTTTCAGTTAAAAATTCAGGTGAGAATACAATGTTATGACCGTACTTCTCAATTAAAGATTCTGTAGTACCTGGAAGTACTGTTGATTTTATAATGAAAATTCTTTTTTCATCATAAATGATATTACCAAAAAAATTCTCAATATACGAGATATCTTGAGTACCATCAATATTCATTGGTGTTGGTAAACAAACAAAAATAAATTCTTGATTCATAACCTCATCTAAAGTATTTAAACTTTTTAATGGGTTAATATCGTATACTTTAACATCTGAGGTTGGACTGAATGCAAATGAAATACTTTCACCAACAAACCCATTACCTATTACTCCTACTGTTTTTTTCATATTATAGATTTACAAATAATTATAGTTATAATTATAGTAAGAATTAGAATTAAATGAATAGTGATGTAAACTACGAATCATTCGGTGGATGGGCAATTTCAAAAGAGCTTTTTGAGTGGATTTTAGAAAACTTACCAAAAGGTAGTACAATCCTTGAATTAGGTAGCGGTAACGGTACCAAAGAATTAGTAAAATATTATAATGTTTATAGTATTGAACACGACGAAAAATGGCTTGGTTTAGTACCTGAGTCAAACTATATCTACGCACCTTTAATTGATGGTTGGTATGATGTAGAAATATTAAAAAATGAATTACCAAAACATTATGATTTATTACTTGTTGACGGACCTGTTGGAGAAAATAGAATTAATATTATTAATCACTATGAAATGTTTAAACAAAACATACCTATAATTATTGATGACACTAATAGAGAAAATGATAGAAATATGTCAATATTCTTATCAGAAAAACTAGATAAAAAAATAACCTTATCAGTGGGTTGTGAAGACAAAATATTTACAATATTATTTTAATGAAGAGTGGTGAAAAATATGATTTTTGTATTGTTATAACAACATATGAAAGAGAGGATATGCTAAAACAATTATTGGACGATATTTTTAAATACACCGAATATAATATGTTTGTGGTCGTATTCGACGATGGGAGTAAACATACTTACGATTTAAGTGAGTATGATGTAAAATATATTAAATATGTAAAAAATAATGGGTTAAAAAATCTTTGGAGAGTGATAAGCGATACATTTAAGTTTAGTCAAAAAATAGATGCAAAATATTACTTTTATTTCCAAGACGATTTGAGATTAAAAGAAAATTTCTTTCAAGAAAGTGTTAGGATTTTTGAAAGTATACCTGACGATAATAAAATCAGTTTAGGAACATTAATGATTGATTCCCAAAGAAACACCCCTAAATGGACAGGAGTTTACCCAATAGAGTATGATGAATATTATAAAACACAATGGTGTGAGTTAGTTTTTATGTGTGAATATAAATTTTTTGAAGTTTTAGATTTTAAACTTAATCCAATACCAGCGTCAAGATGGGATAAAAACCCAAATATTAGTAGTGGAGTCGGTCAACAAATTAGTCTTAGATTATTTGAGAATGGGTTTAATATGTATCACGTTATTAATACGTTAACAACTCACGGTGACCACGAGTCTGTAATATTACCTGAACTTAGAAGAAATGAAAAATTAATTGCGAAATAATGAAGAATCGTGTAATATATAACATCACCAGCTATAAAAGGGAGGATACCCTAATTAATACAATCAAGTCAATTTATAATCAATGTGATGTTATTAATTTAGCACTTAATGATTATGATGAAATTCCCGTAGAATTATATGATAAAAAAATAAATCTATTCATCACGGATAATGACAAAGGAGATGCTTATAAATTTTATAAGTTAATGGATTCTGAAGGTTATTTCTTTACTATAGATGACGATTTAATATATCCTGAAAATTATACTGACTATATGATTGGTAAAATTGAAGAATATAAAAGAAAGTCTATTGTGACCTTACACTCTAGAAGTTTTGAGTCGTTCCCTATAAAAAATTTTTATGGGAGACATTCAATTGTTAATCATTTTAACTCAATCAACCCTAACGACATTAAGGTTCAATTTGGAGGGACAGGAGTAATGGCATTTCATACGGATTTGTTTAAAATAGGTATGGATTATTTTAGAGAACCTAATATGGCGGACGTTTGGATTGGAAAGTATTCTAATGAAAATAATATTGATATTATCTGCGTAAAACATAATTCAGGATTTGTTACCCAACAAAAAATAAATGAATCAATATATGAAAACGAATTCAAATCAGATTTAAAACAAACCGTAATTACTAATAATAGTTTTACAAATAAAACTGTATCAATAATAGTACCAACGTTTAACACAGTTGAATACCTTAAGGAATGTTTAGATTCAATAGTTAATTCTTGTAAAGAAATAAATAATTTTGAAATATTAGTCGGAATTGATAATTGTGAAGAAACCTTAGAGTTTGTAAAAACTAATAAATTTAACCCCTCAGTTCAGTTTTTTTATTTCAACGAAAATGTTGGTCCATACATTATAAAAAACACATTATCTAAAAGGGTGAAATCAGAAAACATCATATTTTTTGATTCCGATGATATTATGAAAAAAGATATGGTTAAAGAAATTATTAAAGATTTAACTAACTACGAATGTGTTAAACCAATGTTTCATAATTTTTATGGTGAAATTAATGAGTCCGACCCGAAATATAAAGAAAGTTCAAGACTATGGGGTGAAGGTGTTTTTGGAATTAAGAAAGAAGCATTTTTAAGGTTTAATGGTTTTGAGGGATGGAGATGTGCGGCGGATTCTGACTTTATGGCGAGAATTCAAAAAAACGGAGTTAGAACTTCTTTGGGTAAAGAAATTCTTTTTTATAGAAGAATTCACAGTAAAGGTTTGACTAGCGATGTTAAAACTAATTACGGTTCTTCTTTAAGAAAACATTACGTAGAATTATCAAGACAAAAAACTAATTTTGGTCCTTTAGATGAATTAATAACTTCCGAATTTGTTTTAATATATAATAATTTAGACTTTACCGATGTCACAGTCGCAAATCAATTAACAACCATTAAAGAAATACCAAAAGTTGATAATAAACCAAATACTCAAGTTGATGAGGTTATTAAAAAATTAGATAACACTACTGCGGTTAGAGTTGTTGAATCAAGAATACCTGAGGTTAAAAAGTATGTTAAACCTGTTGAAGAGAAAACGGTTAAACCAGAACCTGTGACTGAATTTAAATTAGAAGAAACTAATATTTCAAACAATAACGTTAGAGAAACTGTATTATCTTTGGTAAGGTCCAATACTAAAGTTGTTCGACAAGTAGACCCAAATGTTAATAAAGATGCAATAATTAATCGACGTTCTGAAACAAAACCAATCGAAAAACCAACTAAAACTGTCACAGAACCTAAAATAAAACCATTAAAAGGTAAACTTGGATTTAATTTTTAAAATAAAATTTGACTTTTTACGTTATACCCATATATTTAATTAAAAACAAATAAAACTGCAAATGAAAACTACACATATCATACTAATAGGCGGGACAGATAGAACTGAAGCGACTACTCCAATGGAGATGGTGTGATATTCCTATACTATGAATTCACTGAACCCATCTCCAAAAGAGATGGGTTTTTTGTTTTTATAGTATTAAAAATTTTGTTCTTTGAAATATTGGTTGTATCTTTGTAAAAAGATTTAAAAATGGTCCGTTCGTCTATCGGTTAGGACATATCCCTTTCACGGATAAAAGGCGGGTTCGATTCCCGCACGGACTACAAAACTTAAAAAAAAATTATTATGCCAGAATTTAGCACTTATGTTGATGTGGACGTTTTTGAATTTATTGATGAATGTTCCAAAAGTGAGATTAATGATTTAATTGATGATTTAATCGATAGAGGTTACTTAACAAAAAATAGTAAAGGAATAGGTAAACCACCACAATATTCGTTAATTGAGGAAACTCATAGAGATTATTGTGATGTTTTAGCAAATTCTTACCATAGAATGAGTAAGGAAGAGGAAGAAACAATTGCAAATATCGCGAAAAAATATTCGTAATAAAATGGGGGTGTATGTCTCAAGGCCGACGAGAATGATTTGCAATCAATCTGAGGTGAGTTCGATTCTCACCATCTCCACAATGTTACCATAACTCAGTAGGATGAGGCCGCAATCGGATTCCTTTAAACAACGCGTGAGGGGCGGCTTTCA
>Ga0315904_10006584_pt1 | contig 15860 bp, 27 predicted proteins | sample LakEriMetagenome_6_FD_203529 | JGI IMG/M metagenome (GOLD analysis project Ga0315904, IMG submission 203529) | Freshwater fungal communities from buoy surface, Lake Erie, Ohio, United States - Buoy 12 MA120 | ecosystem: Environmental > Aquatic > Freshwater > Lake | place: USA: Lake Erie, Ohio... | reverse complement strand
TTTGGCTGCTGGCATCAGGGCAAACGATCAGCTGGCCGTGGTCAATCCATGGCTGGTACTCCTGCTGTAACCGCTCGATCACGCCTGGAGTGTCGCGTGCCACCCACTCTTGGATCACATGGATGCCGTCAGCCTGCTGCACGCACACCGCCATTACGCAGCGGTCAACGTTCAAGTCCAGTCCGACCCAGAGCGTGTCGCGTTCTGTCGGGGCGTCCTGTTCGCTGCGATTCTGGTGGCGATCAAACTCTGGATACACCGCCGCTTGGGTCAACAGGCAGAACTCGCCTTCGGTGTAGCTCTTGAATAGGGCAGGAGAGTAGTTCTCCCGCATTGCCTCAAGGAAGTCAGGCGGCAAATGGGGGTTGTCGGCAGTGCGGCCCCTGTACAAGGCCCGATCGGGCTTGTCCGCTTCCTCCACAAACATGGAGTAGAGGATGCCAAAGCCCTCTGGCGTGGAGAACAGACCCAGCTGGCGGCGGTTGCCGGCTCTAAGGCGACCCAGAAACTTGTCAACGGCTCGCCTGGCGATTTCGATTTTGCTGGTGTCGATCTCGTCAGCACAGATAAAGCTGGCGTTCAAACCGATGATGCGGCTCCAGTTCTCCATGCTGCGGCACAACACTGAGACAGGACCTTCTGGCAGCAGGAGCTTGAACTCAGGCAGTGGGCTAGCTCTGAACTCGTAAGGGATGTCGTACTGCTCCAAGAAGTCTTCCATCGTGCGGATGACCACATCACGCACCAAGGGACCAGTTGGGGCAAACATCACCCCAAGAGTGTTGGGGTTATCGAGGGACAGCAGGACAGTCCAGGCACACATCGTGCGTGATTTGCCTGATCCATAGCCAGCGACCATCCCGATGATGCGATGCTCTCTGTCTTCGCAGACCGCCTGCTGGTACGGGAGGAGATCAGCGAGGATGCGCTGCCTGATGGCGTCGGAATCCTCCTTGGTGCCTCGGTATTCAGGCTCTGGTGCCTTCGCTGGATCTAAGAGCAGGCCACCAGGGCAGGCGTCAAGGATTGATGGGCTCATGCCTACTCGAACATTGCACGCAAGGCTTCACGTTCGATTGCGGCTTCTAGTTGCGGGCGCTTCTGCTCAGCCAAATGGTGACTGGTGACAAAGGCCGAAGCGCTGATGCCATCACGGGTGAGCGTGACTTTGATCAACTCCGTGTCCAGCACTTCGACTTCCATCACTTCTGGGTCAAGCCGATCAGCTCGCACTGGAGCCTGATCGCTGCAATGGCATTGGCCAGCTGGGAGCGCTCCTCGGCCTTCTGCTCGACGACGCGAAGGCGTGCAAGGGCTTCGGCCAGGAAGGCTGGGCGGGACATCTCGCAGTCCTTGTCGAGGATCTCGCGTGCGCGTTGGATGTAGGTGTCAGTGCTGCGCTCAGAGCAACCCCACAGATCCGCAGCGTGCCGCTGGATCTGCGCACGTGAATAACCCCGCGTCAGGAGGCCGTAAACCTCGTTGACGCGGAGTTTCATTTCAGCGTTGGTTGATTTGCCCGCCACTGCAGTATCTGACTGGCTTTCAGGTTAGTGGTGTGACGGTGATGAGGGCGCCTTGGGGCTCGTCGCCTGAGCAGTAGCGCTTGCTGACGTTCATAGAGACGATCTGCCTGTCGTCGTCGTAGGCGACGCCTGTCATGGCGTCTTCGGTTGAGCGAACGAGCTTGGAGAGGTCACCGTGACGGCCCGAGGTGTTGTGCTGCGGGGCTGAGGGCTTGACGCCTTTTTTGCCAAGGTGCGCGGCTGGCCTCTTGAACCTGAACACGATCGACAGGGACATGGGTGTGGTGGTGTCCCAGTCGGGCGGGAGACAGGCGAGGGCGGCGTGCTTGACGTCCTGTCGCCAGGGCTTAACGGCTTTGGAGGACTCAACGAGGATGCCGTTGCCGAGTGAGCGCTTTGAGCCCTGAGGGGCGGGCAAGCCGTAGACGACAAACGTCAAGGAGTTTGGCATCAGAAGTCAGGCTGCTCAGTGGTGATGGGCCTGATAGTCCAGGAGGTGGAGGTCTTCTTGGTGGCTAGTCCATCCAGTTGCTCAAGCTCCTGTAGCTGCTTGACGGCTGGTGAGTAGGCCCAGGTTGAGCGAGTGGTGAGGGTGGCAGAGCCGAAGGGTGTGGAGAGCTTGTCAGTGATGTTGCCTGAGTCGTAGAGGGCTTGGAGTTCAGCTTTCCAGGCGTCGATGTCAGCGGCGAGGGATTTGGCTTGAGCTTGAGCGGTGGTGATGAAGGCGACGAGCTGAGCGGGGTCAGTGGTCATGGCGTGAGGGGTTGAGAGCTAGGCAGCGGTTGAGGTGGTGGACGCAGTTGATCTGAACGGTTTCGTCGTCCAAATACGAGAGCCAGAGGTCGGTGACGCATTCGTGAGCGATCTCTGCGCTGTACGGGGCTGCAAGGGCCTCCTGCGTGTCCGTAGGGGGTGAGACAGCGGGGAGGGGCTCAGGGGCCGGTGTAGAGGCCGCTGGCGTGCGTCTGCGCAGGGCTAGGCCATAGAGGACCAGGGAGAGGCGTAAAGCGATCAGGAGGGGCAGTGCGGCCAGCGTGAACGGCAGCAGCAGCCATCGCAAGACCGAGCGCGAAGCCGAGGAGGCGGAGGTGCATGACATGGGCGGTGGTGACTGCGCAGATGGTGTCATGGGTAGACCCCCTACGCAAGGGTATGGGGTCAACTGAAGCAAAGCGCCAGCTGGTCGATGCAGGACGGCAACGGCTGGCCGCCCCACTGATCACCCATGGCCTCGGCGACACCCAGGTAGGTGCGGCTGCGTTCCTTCCAGCGGTCAGGGGATGGAGGCATCAGGTGAACGCGTGCTTCACGGCCAGTGGCGTAGCTGGTGGGCTTAAGCCGTGGCAGGTTGCGAAGCCAGAGGCATGTGGCTTTGACCTCACCGTGTCCGAACTGCCACGGCTGGATGATCTGATCAGGCGGCCTGATGGCAGAGCTGATCACGCTGACGGGGTTCTCGATGCACCAGCGGGGGATTGGTGCGTTCATGAGCAGCCGAACGAAGTCGAGTGCATCGGCCTGTTGCTGCTGCTTGCGATGGAAGTGACGAGAGCCTGAGACGGCGAGGTGCGTGCAGGGCGGGTGAGCGACCATCAGGTCCCAGCGTTGGCGCAGGACGCCTTCCACAGGCTGCTGGAGGTGGTAGGCGGGGTCAGCCTCACAGGGCAGCAGGTCGCAACTCCAAGCATCGTGACCGCGACGACGGAAGGCATCACGGACCCTGCCGCTGTACTCGCAAGCGACAAGAACGCGCATCAGAAGTCAGGCTGATTGGCCAGGAACGCGGTGCGAGCAGCGAGGTAGGTCTCGATGCAGGCAGGGGCGTCGAAGGTGGTGACGCTGCAGCTGCCGGGTTTGGCCCAGATGGCAATGCCGCGCTCGATGGTGCCGGCCAGCTCTGGATGGCACTGGTCGATGAGATTTGCATAGCCCCCTAACTGGGCGCTGATGTCCCTGGGCTTGCTGTGGGCGCTGCTCTGGGTCTTGAGGTCAGCGAGGACAAGGCGGCCGTCGTTCTGGTTCTGGAGGAGGGCGTCGAAGCTGCCGGCGATGCTGTGACGCTCATCGACAAGGCGGTGTTCAACGGCAACGGCCTTCCAGGTGTTCCACATGGGATGGCTGACCAGGGGCGTGACCCACTCGTCGTAGTCGCCAGGGTCACCGGGGTCACCAGTCGTAAGGAAGCTCTCCAGGCAGGAGTGGACCGTGTTGCCGCGTGGTTCCCATTCGTGCTTGCTGGCCATGATCTTGGCCATCTGAGCTGGGGTCTTGTCGCTGATCACGGTGGTGATCGAGTAGCTGATCCAACGTCCCCGGTAGTGATAGCGATGAATCTCGGGGTGAAAAGTCAGGCCCGGTATGGGCTGGAGCGAGATCACGGGGATCGACGAGCTGGATGGCTTCGCTGGTGTCTGGGTCACGGAGCAGGTTGCGGTAGGCGGCAGGGTTGAGATGGCCAGGCGGTGGGCTGTCAAAGTCTTCGAGGGTGCAGCGGCCTGCGTCGATCAAGCGCTGCATGAGCTTGCGAGCACCGACCTCGGTGCTGATGCGTTGCAGTGCCATCAGATCGACGCCCCGCGCCCGTGGCGCTCGTACATCAGGTCGCGTTCGTAGGTGCTGCGTTCGTCCTCGGCCATGGGGTGGAGGACAAAGCGTCCAGGGGTGACGCCTTCGACCGGGGGCTTGTAGGTGCAGTAACGACCATCGGCGTCGTAGCGACCCATCACATACGGGTAGGCGTTACGCAGGGCCTTGGCATCCAGCTGGCGCTCGGCGTCTTCCAACGATCCGGCCTGGATGCAGCCATAGGTCGGTGCAGTGCCTTCCTTGGCATTTTTGGCAACGGTGGCAAACACCCAGCCGTTGGCGTTCTTCGGATCAAACAGCTTCATCAGAGCCAGTCTCCTTGCTTTTGGGCAGGGGTATGGGTTTCAAGCAACACGGAGTAACGCCCGTCCCGTAGCCAGCGGAAGCAATCGGGGAGCTTGTAATCCCACTCGCAGTTGATGGCATCACGAACAGCTGCCTCTGCGGCCTGCACCAACCGCTCAGGCGTTTCGTGCTTGATCACCTTCTGCCATTCGTCCCAGGACTTTGCCTTCGACTGAGACGGCACCTTGCGAGGGCAAGACTGATACGCACGCCAGAACGCCTCAAACTCAGGCGTTACCGCTGCACGCTTACGCGATTTAACGCCATTTCTATTCTTTTCTTTATTAGATACTTTTAAAGAAGAAGAAGAGTTAGAAGAAGAGGGAGTCCCGGCTGCGCTCTGGACTCCCAGAGTAACTGGCTTGTCAAGCGGATCCCACTGAGATGCAGCGGCGTATTGCAGCAAAAGCCTGACCACGCCTTGCTTTGAGAGGATTCCTTCGTGTTGTGAAGCGAGCTGATCGAGGAAATCCAGCTCCTCCTGCGCGATGCGGACTGAAAGCGGTACGAGTGCCATTGGCTTGCGTGGTGCTTGCACAGCGTATCCGCTGCGCTACCGCTACGCAAGCGCATTGCGGGTGTCTATCGGGTCGCAGCATGGGACGGCAGGGCAAAAAAAGGGGCCCTCAGGCCCCCTCGTTTTGCTGCTTCAATTCGCGCTTGATCGCTTCCCTGCACCACACCGTCAACGGTTGATCTGCGGCCTTGGCCGCTGCCTTGACTGCCCGAAATAACTCGGGCGTCATGGTCACTGTGCAATGCGTTCTTTTGTCAGTCACTTGCCGAACCCCTTGCTGAGCCACACACGAAAGCTGGAGCCAACTGTGGATGGCAGTTTGTCCAGCTTCAAGTGCAGATCCGTAGAGATCAGGGCCAGTGGGATGTCGGTATTGGTGGCCTCAACGGTGACAACATTGCAGTCACCGCTTGGAGTGGACTTGGCGACCTCCATGTCGAGGTAGGCCAGTCCTTTCAGTTCTGGGCGAGCGCTGAGCACCATCGTGCGAATGAAGTGCTCCATGGTCTCGTCGGTGAGGTTGGCGAACACGCAGTGGTGGCCTTCCTCGGGCGGACCAGGCAGCTGGTCCTTGGTGACGATGTGGATGCGGTTATCAGTAGTCATTAGGGTTCCGGCAACCGAGGCCGGCGTTGAAGGACGGCTGGCCGAGGCCAGGGGCGGGAGAGGGGTGAGAGCCCTCCCGTTCCGCTTGTCCACATACTAACCCCTGCGTAGCCGTAGCGCAACAGCTGCTCAGCTTGTGCGCTCGGCGACGGCCTTGGCGATTGCCATCGCAAGCTCGCCGGCCCACTCCGCGCCCATCCGCCCCACGATCGAGGCCGCAGCCTTGGCGGGGGCGTCGGTTCGCACGCGGATGTACTGCTGGCGCATCCCTGCGGCGATAGCGGCCTGGTTCACGGTGATGTCTCCAGCCGTTAACTGAGACACCAGTTCAGCTGCCTGCCCATCACCCGCGTTAGCCCGCTTCTGCAGACGACGGCGGATGCCTCGGGCAGATTCCTGATCCCTGGGAATGTCGTCCGTGTCGCAGACGACATCTTTCGGTGGTCTGCCCGTCCGCTTCCGACCGTGTTCAGGGTCCGCCTCCCATGCCGACTGCTTGGCGGCGATTTCCGCCCAGCCCTTGGGGTCGAGGCGCTCGACCTGGGCCTGCAACTCAGACCAGCTGAGCAGCGTCGCCATCCGCAGCCACGTCTCAGGATTCCCCTTCGCCTCCTCCGGGTACACCTGCCAGGGATGCGGATTGGCGGTGAGCGCATCACGCAGGATCCGCAGCACTCGTCGTGGGTTGCTGTCCCGCTGCAGGTGATCGAGGCTGCTTTGAAGGTGCATCGTCAGACCTTCCGCCCATTCGCGGCTCCCGACTGGGTGACGGTCGTAAGGGCCGAGCATCACGCTCAGGACAAGCCTCCCGTCCGTGTCAAACCTGGCGCTCATCGGCCCATCTCCTGCAGCACTTCCTGCTTCGCTGCATTGAGTGCCTTCACCAGTTCAGCTTTCAGCGCAGGGTCCTGCACGTTGCTAACCGACAGGTCTGGGGATAGCCGACAGCGCTGCTTCGCTTTTGACTGGAGCAAGCGCACTGTTTCCCGGTAGCGGGCGGGATCGGCCGCGTAGGGGCTGATCTCGTTGGCGATCTTGTTGGCTTTGGCTCCAAATGCCTCGGCGTCATCAAGCTCGGCTCCTAGGTCTTGCACCCGTGGCTTCTTGGGCTTTGCCGGCTTTGGCTCCTCCGGGACCATCGCGTCGTCTGGGAACGCCCCGTTCCGATACATCTCGATCAGCGTGATCCGCCTGATGTTTACCGTCTCTGGCCATGTGGCATGGATGCGGGCCAGGAGGCGGTCGTAGTCGCCTTCAACCCACTTGGCGCTCTCGTCCAAGTACCCAATCTGACGCCCAGAGCCGTCTTCAATCTCCAGCGGAGCAGGGGGATCTTTTACTTCATTGATCACTTCCTCTTGCTGAGCCTCAAGGACGACTCGCTCCTTGCCCTCTCCAGAGGCAAGCGCCAATGACTCGTAGAACGCATGGTTTGCCGGATCGCAGGGGTATGCAATCTGCGCATCAGGCGCCAGTGAGCCATCGGCAAGGGTCCAGACCGTGAGCGGACGAGTGGCCAGCTGAGACTTCACAGGTCCCGCCCGGAACGTTGAGCAGTCAATCAGCACCTTGCATTCCGGGACATCAAGCCCGACTAGGCCCATCCCTTTAACGATGAGGATGTCAATGGGCTCACGGCCTTTGTCGTCGGTACGGGTGAGTCCGAAGCGATAAAGCTTTTCAGCAGCCTTTTCGTCCGGCTCGCCTGTTTCAGTGGTGCTTGTGCAAACCTCGATCAGCAGATCTTGTTCAGATAGCAACGGGTCTTCGCTGATGGCTGACTCGATCTGTCGTCGCATCTCACGGGCGTGAACGTTCGCCTCCTTGTCATCACGGCTGCCCAACTCATCGGCGGCAGTGACCACCAGCATCTTCGTGTTGCGCTCAAGCTCTCTTGATCTACGAACCGACAGCCACTCAACGCCTTTAGCGGCCAAGTGCCGACAGCACTCAGAACTGCGGACCCACCGCCCCAAATTCTTCTTTGCGACATCCAAGGAGACGCCGGAGATCGCCACGGGCTCTCCGTCAAGCACCACAGTGAAATCCTGGGGCTGAGGGTTCACACCGTGCATCCAGCCAGAGCTGAAAGCCACGTCCCAGCCCACCGTCAACCCGGTCGCCACGGTGACAATCCTGCGCTCGTTGACCTTGCGCAGTTCGTTTTTGTCGTTTCTGACCCTGACAAGCAACCCGTCAGCATCCTTGTAATAGGGGATGCCTCTTTCGACGGTGACAACCTGGCTTTTCTCCTCCCAGTCAGACAGAGGTTCCTGTTTAAAGCCGAGGATGCAAGCGTCGTCAGCACGCTTGGCAGTCCCCGTCATTGTCACGACGTAGGCGCCAGCCTGCTGAAAGCGCAGCAACGCGTCGGCCCACTTCTGGCCTAGTGCCATCAGGTGAACCTCGTCGACGATGATCACCGGACGTTTCCCGGACGACTCGTAGGCGAGCGAGACAGCGTTCTCAACTACAAACGAGTGGTAATTGGCTAAATGGATTGTCGTTGCGAGAAGGGTGTACCTGTCCGCGCCTTTCTTTTGTCGCTGCCAGTAACGAGTCGATGGCAGCACGTCCATTGCTTGACACACAAATGTGTCGTCCCAGCCTTCGGCAACCACCCGCTCCAGGTTTGCCGTGATCTTGTCTGAACTAGTGAGCTGGCTGGCCAAACTCGTCCACGGCGTCATCGCGTGAACGAAGGGAGCGCCTTGTGCTTGAAACTCGACCGCGAGAATGTGAATCAGGGTGCTTTTGCCCATTCGAGGGGGCAGGTTGTGCCCAATCGAATCCCTGCCTTTGATGTAGGCAGCGAGCGTCATGTCGGCGGCCTCAAGGATGGGCGGCCTCCCTGCGTCTTCGTACTTAAAGCGCAGGTGCGGAAATTCGTGGATCGTCATTGGAACCCTTCTTGCGGTTACAGGGCCCGCACAGCAACTGGCTGTTGCTCAGCGAGGTGCTCCCACCGCGTGACCAGGCAATGACGTGATCCACCTCAAACGGCCCATCGAGGGGGATGTAGCAACCGCAGTGCTGACAAAAGCCCTGCGCGTGCAGCCACACCTCACGACGCATCCGCTTGGATTGAATCGTTCTCACAGCTCGGCCATGCGAGTGAGCAGCTGCCTGTGGGGGCAGCGCATGAAGCATAGCCCTATCCCTACGCAGCCGTCCCGCACTTGGGACACTGGGGCATGAACTGGACCGCCCTGCTCGACCCCGCCAACGGCGGCCCCGGTGAAGCGCCTGGCTACCGCGAGACGCTGGACCGACTCAAAGAAGAGCCGTACGTGAAGCCAGCAGATCGCCCGAAGCCAGAGAAGCCCAAGCGCAAGGCAACTCGCAGTTGACAACTTGTTACAATGAGTTAGACCCTTCAAAGCACGGAGCACCATGGCCCCGTCCACCGAGGCTCAGATCAAGCAAAGACGCCGCCAGCTTGTGACTGACGGCGTACACGATCCGTTCGAGTTGTTGGCCCGCGCATTGCAGCGCAACGAGGAACTGCAAGAGCAGGTGGAGGCCCTGCAGCGCATTGTTAAGCGGCGGTGATCACAGCCCCAAAGAGGCGTTGTATGTGGCGACCTTGGATGCTTGGACATTGGACAGGACTTCGCGGAAGTTTGTGGTTCCACTCGGCCATACGGCTAGCTCCGTTGCGACTTCAACTCCTTCTTTCAGATGAGGCCACATTTCCATGGCGATAGAAGCCGGCTGATCGCCGCACCAGCCCCAAGTGCGGCTGCCGATGCGGACGCGACTGCATCGGGTTGGGTCGTAGCCGTATTTTTTGCTGTTGAAAAAGACGCCGCAAGATCCGTTCATGCAAAACAGTCGGACTTGACTTTCGCTGCAGTAAGTGAAGTCTGACGAAACGCTGAGGGTCTTTGGATGGGTTATGGCCGAGATACGCCCGTCAACGGCGCCACGCGAGACATACGGCGTCAAATGCTTTTGGCACTCTTGAATAGCCGCTTGCGCTTGTTGAGACGATTGCACCCAATCAGGCGCGGCTTGAGCCGATGCGGCGAGGGCGAGGATGGCGGCAGCGGCCGCGAGGATGGTTTTCATGACTGGTATCGGGTGACTCGGGGAGATCCCCTCCGATGCATCTGTCATAGCACTGGGGTAGACCCCTACGCAACCGCATAGGCAAGGCAGCAGTCGCAATCCGTTACACAGCTGCCCAGCGCTTGGCGGTGGACGGTGCGCAGCCCAGTCGGCGGCTAATTGCTGCCCAGCTCTGGCCCTGTTTCCGCCAGCGGCGGATGCGTTGGCCACGGCTCTCAGAGAGCCAGTAGACGACGGCGGCGACGACTGCCAGCGGCAGCAGCAGCCACCAGACAATGCAGGTGGTGGTCATGGCGTAACTCGGTAGTGCCACGGAGCTGCCTTCAGGCGCTCGACGCGGCGGATTGGGGTGCCCCTGGCGTTCGCTACTCGGAACGGTCCTGGGGCGGTAGCAACGAGGCGCCCGCTCGCATCTCGGGGCCGAGGGCCGGGATCGCTCCCGACTTCATCACTATACCACGGGGTAGACCCGTGCGCAAGCGTTAGCCGCTCCAGGGTTGACCCCGGGCTTAGGGTTGCGACACTGAGTCGCCCATAGACATGGCCGAGATCCCCGCCGAGCAGCAGCTGCATCGCGAAGCACTGGGTCGCGCCATGTCCATCTGGATGAAGCGCAACGGGTGGAGCCAGCAGACCTTTCACGACCTCAGCGCAGCCGCTGGCATCCTTGGCGGGGTCTACAACAGCCAAATTTCACTGTTTCAGCGTGGCCGCTTGGATCCCAAGCCCATGTTCTGGGTGGCGCTAGGCCGCCTGAACGCCTTTGTCGTCGCACAAGACCTATCAGCCGTCACCAACCGCAACCTGCGTGATCGCCTGACCGATGCGCAGCCGTTCCTCAACGCTGACGGCACCCCGGCCAGCGCCACTGACCTGTTCTCCATGTTTATCGGTGAGCAGCCGATCGCTGACGACTACCTGGCGCCAGAGCCTCTCCCAGTCCTGACCGAAGCCGACGCCAAGGGCATCAGCGACATGTGCCGCGACACCTTCCGCCGCATCGCCACCGCCGAAATGCTCAACCCCAGGGACGCGTGGGAGGCACTCAAGCCGCACTGCACCATGCTCAACGCCACCGAGCTAGACCGCTTCCGCGAGGTGCTCGCAGGCTGGTCTGACTGGGACGCAGACGAGGCCATGAGCCTCTCTGTACCCGGCGAGCTGGGCCGTCCTGCACAGGCGCTGCACGACTGGGGCGGCGACATCCCGACCCTTTCCCCCATTTCGCTACGCAAGGGTTGACCCTTTGCACTCGCCACCGTATGGTCAGCGAGCACATCCGCAGCGCCGATGCCGCACCGAGTCACACCGGCGGAATCCGCCGACCTCTTCTACAAGGCTGCCACCTTTGTCGAAGCCATTGACCTGGCCATCAACGAAGCTGACGCCCTGATCACGACCATCGCTGAATCCGTCAGCTGGGAGTCGTTCAACCCTGACCAACGCGCCAGCCTTGCCCAGTGGCACGGCGGCGTTCGCGAAGCACGCCTAGCCCTACGCAAATGACTGACAACCTCACCACTGCCCTTGCCAAGTTCCACAAGGCAGTTGGCACCATCCACAAGAACAGCAAGGCCCAGTACGGCTCCTTTGCTTCCCTGGCCGATGTGCTCAGCGCCATTGCCTCGCCGCTCAGCGAGTCAGGCCTTGCCGTCACTCAGACCTTCATCCCAACCGAAGGCGCCACCATCCTCCGCACCAGCCTGCGCCACAGCAGCGGTGAAACCATCGACAGCGACGTTCCGCTGATCGAGGTCAAAGGCCGCAACGCTTTGCACGACTGGGGTGGCGCCGTGACATTTCAACGACGATTTTCCTTGCTGGCCATCCTCAACCTGGCCGCCGGCATGGAAGACGACGACGGCGACAGCGCTGACGACAAGCCCGCCAAGCCTGCGGCAAAGCCTGCCCCCGCTCGAACTGTTAAAGCATCCCCTACCCCTACGCAACCGGCAGCGCAACCGCCTAAACAGGACGTTGAGCCGCCGCTAGTGAAGGACGAGCGCGACGAGATCCTCGCCGTTCTCGGCTCCCTCAAGTCGTCCAACCCCACTGCCTTCGCGCAGTTTGAGGCCGACTTCCGCGAAGCGTTCAACCTCACAGGCGCCGCCAAAATCGCACCCGCGATTCAAGAAAAGCGCCACGGCGACTGGATTCAAAACTTCCTCGCATCTCTCCCTGAAGCGTGAACCCCTACCTGTCCACCGCCCTCGCTGCACTAGAGGATCTCCGCGATGAAATCCACCATCAGGCCAACAAACAGTTCTTTCAATCCAGATCCGTCTCCTACGGCGACCTTCTGCAACAGGAAACCACCGTCCGCAATGCCCTCCAGCTCCTGCGCGGTATCGCCCATCCGCCAGCGTTTCCTCCTGAAGTCAACCATCGCGAACAGCTGGCTGGCTGATCACAGCGTCATCGAAGACGACAGTCAGCTGTTCACCGATGATCCGCTGAAGGCGCTGCGCTTTGCCTCTGTTGAAGCCGCCACCCAGCGTGCGCGGCTGGTGCTTCACATCATCCCTGATCTGGTCATTGACCTCATCAGCCTGCCGTTATGAACGATGCTTCCTTTCACGAATACATGGCGTCGGAATGGGCACGGCAAGGACGCGAGGAGGTAAAAAACCGCTTCCGCATCTCAGCCAAACTTACAGACGACACCTATCCAGCGCTGATGCAGTTCTGCAGGCAACGCAACCTTAGCGTCAACTCAGCACTGCGCCTCATCCTCACCGAATACTTCACCCGTCATGGCCACTGATTTTCCCGCTAACGCCTTCGTTCTGTTCTCCACTTTCAACCGCAGCAAGATTGCAGGCAAAGAGCAAGAGTTCTGGTCAAAGGCTGAATGGCCTATCGAGCAGATCAACGCCCTATACGCCTGGGCAAACAGTGAGGCAGCCGTCATCACCACCAACCAAAAGGGCGAAGCGTGCGTCACCGTCAGCCAGAAGCTGCTGCCACGCACCAGCAAGGCTGGCAACGACTACCTCCTTGGCGTCACCAGCGATCCGGCACCCGTCAAGCCTGAGGATCTCTTTTGATGGCTTCCGCTAGCTACATGCGCCGCGAGGCGGACAGCATTCAGGACTTCCTCAACGCCGCAGGCAAGATCCCTCTTCTCACCCATGACGAGGAGATCATCCTGGGCCGGCGGGTGCGGGCCATGCAAAGCCTGTTGGACGACAACCCCAGCGGGCCATATGACCACAGCGCTAAGCGCATCCTGCGAGTTGGCAAACGCGCCAAAGACCGCATGATCACCGGCAACTTGCGGCTAGTCGTGAACGTAGCCAAACGCTACCTGCACATCGCTCGTCACCTTGAACTGTCCGACCTTGTGCAGGAAGGTATGTTTGGACTGGTGCGCGGAGTAGAGAAATTTGACCCCGAACGGGGCTACAAATTCTCCACCTACGCATATTGGTGGATCCGCCAAGGCATTGCTCGCGCCATTTCCCAGCAGGATCGCACCATCCGCCTGCCGGTCAACGCGATTGACTGCCTCAACAAGCTGCGTTTGTGGATGCCGCAGTTCTTCCGGGATCACGGGCGAATGCCATCACCAGAGGAGTGTGCCGAGCATGTCGGCATCAGCCCTCCTGTCATGCGTCATTACCTGCAGCACCTTGTTGGCACGATCAGCCTCGACCAGCAATGCCGCAATGGCGATGACGCATCCAACATCCTCGATATGGTGGCCTCGTCTGACACCAGCCCCATGGAGGCGCTGGAGATCAGTGATGGCATCCAGGCGGTTGGCAGCTGGCTAGGTGATCTGTCTGAACACCAAGCCGCCGTCATGAGCTGCAGGTTCGGGCTAGATGGCAATGGCCCGCGCACGCAGAAGAGCACCAGCCTTGAGCTTGGTGTCAGCCGTCAGGCGGTGCAACAGGCCGAGCAGCGCTCACTGCGGAAGATGCAGCTCCGCGCATTCAGGCGGGCAGCATGACGGCATCGGAGGCGCTGCAGGCGATGCTTGATCGCGCCGCTGCTCTCAAGGCAGCAGGCGTAACGCTGACGGAACCTGTCTGGTTATCTGGATCGCGGCAACCACGCGATGCAGGATCACAGTCAGCTCTTCGTAGGTTGCCGCCGCATACGTCTGAGGATCTGACAGCTTCAGCAGCAGGCCTGGGTCAACGTCTGGCTTAGCCAGCAGCTGCTCCAACCGATCACGCTTTGCGGTGATCACCGGCTCCAGGTCTCGATCAGCGAGGGCCTGGAGTTTTTCTATTTGCTGCCGCAGCAGCACCGCTTCTGGTGGTTCAGGCTGCTCGATCAACGCGGCAAGGCGATTGGCCGCCACCTTCGGCAGCTCAGTCGTGACCCAGCGCAAGACGGTCTCCTCGCGGATGCTCTTGTAGTGCTGCGAGCAGGTGTCGCCATTGCAACGCAGGCCGGGAACGGTTCGGCCTGTGATGTATTTGAGCCTATGGCCGCACTCACTGCAGACGCACAGACCCGTCAACGCACGCACCGTCTTGCTGCCGTGGACGCCCCAGAGCTTGCGGTTACGCGCCATCACCACCTGCATCTCGGCAAAGTCCTTGTGCGGCATCAGGGCCGGACAGGCATCCCAGTGGATCTCCTTGAACTGATGGTTGGGCAGCTGCCCGTAAGCCAGCCCGCCACGAATGGTTGGGTTGAGCAGCCAGCTGCGCAGAGCCCGCACGCTGTTGAAGGGGATGGGCTCGGCAAACGCCTTGAGCGTGGGCAGCATCCGCCAGTGATGCGCCTTCAGGGCTGCCAGCAGCCGCAAGGCAATCTCCGCCTCTGTCGGCCGCAGTTCAAGCCGTAGTCGGTCCTCGCTCAAGCGATACGGCCAGCAGGGACGCTTCATCGGCTTGAGCAGCGCTTTGCCCGCCTCGCGCCCCTTGCGCACGCGCTTGCTCACCCGCATTGATTCCCCTTGGCTCATGGCCGCCTTGAGGAAGGTCATCACCAGCTCGTCAGGGCTGGAGCAGCTGATCACCCCGTCATCACGGGTGACAATGCGGCAGGCGTGCTGGTCGCAGGTCTGCACAAAGCTGACAAACTCGATTGCATCACGCCCCAGCCGCGACGCCTGAGTGGCCACCACCTGGGACACTCGGCCAGCTTTGATGCCCTGCAGCAGCTCTTGGTAGCCGGTGCGCTGCGGGTTGAGGCCTGACTCAATGTCCTGCAGGATGCAGTCGGTTGCCTGTTGCTGCAGCCAAGCCAGCTGTGAGCGGAGGGCCGAGAGCTGCTCGCCAGAATCGGTTGAAACCCTGGCGTAGGCGACGGTCTGACCCATGCTGGCAAGGGTAACCTGTAGTGAGTCGACCCTCGCGCTAGGGCAATAGAGCATCCATGACCATCAACGACATCCAGCTCACACCCGAACGATGGCTGGCGTTCTGGACCAACTTCAAGAACCAACCCCAGCAGCTGGCCGGCATCGAGGAACTACGCCAGGCCATCTGCCAAGCAGACCCTGGACTGCTCACGGAATCGGCCAGCTGGGTTCAGAACTTCCACAAGGAACAGCCCAGGCCTGCCTGGCCCATCAGCAAGGAGCAGCTGGGGCGGGTGATGGGCTGCCAGCCGCATTACCTGCCTGATGAGCTGATGGAGGACTTGGCGGACTGCTGCAGCACCTTCGGCATCACCACGCCGTTGCGTTTGGCTTACTTTCTCGGACAGGTGGGCGAGGAGTCCTGCGGGCTCCGCTACCCGTTGGAGATTGCCTCGGGCGCGGACTACGAGGGGCGCAGCGATCTGGGCAACAACCGCGCTGGTGATGGCGTCAAGTTCAAGGGTGCCGGCTTCATCCAAGTGACCGGGCGCCACAACCACCAGAAGTTCGCCGACTACCTGGCGGCCCATGGCAAGGCCGACCCGAAGATCATGGAGGTGGGCAGCACCTACAGCGGCAACCGCTATCCGTGGAGCATGGCCGGCCACTGGTGGTTCGCCAACGGCATGAACGAACTGTGCGACGGCCACCCTGAGGTGGACCGTGTTGGCCAACGGGTCAACGGTCAGTACCCACCACGTGGTGCAGCAGAACGCAGGGCCTACACCGAACGGGCCATGCAGGAGCTGGGTGAGTAATGCCCTTGCGTGACATCCACATCCAGCGGGCGGCGCGCTACGCCCAGCAGGTGTACCAGCAACCGGCCGACTGGCTGGTGCGCCAGGACCCCGACATCACCTACATCGCCATCGAGGGGTCAGACGAG
>Ga0315904_10006581_pt1 | contig 15866 bp, 10 predicted proteins | sample LakEriMetagenome_6_FD_203529 | JGI IMG/M metagenome (GOLD analysis project Ga0315904, IMG submission 203529) | Freshwater fungal communities from buoy surface, Lake Erie, Ohio, United States - Buoy 12 MA120 | ecosystem: Environmental > Aquatic > Freshwater > Lake | place: USA: Lake Erie, Ohio... | reverse complement strand
CGGCTCAAGCGGCTCAAGCGGCTCGAGCGGCGGTTTCTTCCCGGCCCTTGCGGAGCGTCGTGCGGGTCACCGATTCAGCCAAATCGATCAGCTTGTCTCCGTAATCGTCAAAGCGATAGCGGCTATGGACACGCTCAATCGATCGCGCTCGCAGGGCAGCTGTCATTTCCGGCTGCATTGAGAACATGCGAATGATCGCTGTGGTCTGCTCGTAATCGGCGTAAGGGACGACCGCGCCGACTCCGCCAGCCAGGGCTTCCGGTGCGCCGCCAGACTTGTCGAACGCAATGATCGGCAATCCAGCTGCCATTGCCTCGTGGATGACGCAGGGAAAAGGATCAACTCGCGACGACATCAGGAATAGGTCAGCGCCGAAGAAATAAGGCTCCACGTTCGCCCGCTCACCGATGAAGTGCACCCGACTCTTGGCGGTGCTCCGCTCGAGATCAAGCGTCACATAGTGATAGGGAGAATGCGTCCAGCGCGGCCCCTCTCCTACCCAGACAAAGTGGATTGGCTGGCCGGCGGTCGGCAGGTCACTGATCCGCCGCGCGACATTTGCGAAGTGGTCAATCCCTTTTCTCATGTCGAGCGTGCCGCAGCCGAGCACAACAAAGCTCTGCTCGGGCAGATTCAGTTCGCGCCGCACCTGCAGACGCGCCTGCTCCCGCGTGATGCCTTTGCCAAAATCGGGATTCAGCAAACCTTGAGGCAAGACGATCGCCTTGCCACTGGGCATTGGCGCCTTGGCATCCGCGGCCTCACGCACTGCGTGCACGGGGAAAATCACCTTCTCGGAATACTTGTAGATGTTTTGAAAGTCCTCTTCCGTATAAGAGGACGGCAACTCGTGGACCAGATAGAGCATCCGCACGCCACAGTCCGCCAACTCCTCGGCAATAAAGCGGGACTCCATGCTGTTGCAGAGGGCCAACACCGGGGGATTGCCTTTTTCCCTCGCCACCCACCGCTGGACTTTCTTTTTCAGCTCATCGCTCGGCTTGCGCGGAACATTCACGCAATCGACTTCCGAATACTTTTTAAAGTCGCCGACCAGGTGCCCGCCATTGTGGAGAATGGTCTCGCACTGAATGTCGCAGTGTTGCTGGAAATGCTTCAAAATGTTCAAGATGATCAGCGGAGCGCCCGTCCGCGTCGCTTCATGGGATACGAACAGCACGCGCTGCTTGCCGGAGCCACCGGTGGCCTGTTTCTCTGCGGTCGCCTTGAATATTCGCAACCCGTTTCTCGAGAACTTGGAGAGCATACTCATCCATGAAACTCCTGTATTTCCCAGCTGGCTGGCTGCATCCTTGCACCAGCATCGCGGCAGCGGGAATCTAGCGCCTGATCCCGAAGCCGAAATTCAAACGACCATCGCGGGTATGCTCCAATACGCAATCGGAAAATACCCGCCCATGCTAAATCGGTTCCTTGCAAGCTACTGCTTGAGAGGTGGGAATTAGCAAATCCAAACTCCCAGAGCAAGGCGGTTTTCAAAACTACCCGGGAATTACCCGAGGTTTGCTAGCAAGCTTGCTCCCCGTGTCTCATGCCGAGCGGGCGAAAAGTCCCTGAAACTCGGGCGAACGACCAGCGGCCTCTTCCCGCGGACAGTCGACGACAACCTTGCCAGCTTCCATCACTAGCACCCGGTCGGCCAACTGGAGACTCTGCGCCCGATGGGTAATCAACAGCGTCGTTCGGCTGCGCATGAACTCGCGAAGGTGGTCGTGAATCAGAGCCTCGGACTTGCCGTCGAGATTGCTGGTAGCCTCGTCCAGAATCAGGATGCGCGGGTCAGCCAAAATGGCTCGAGCCAAGGCGATTCGCTGCCTCTGTCCCGCCGAAAGCAGTTTGCCATCATCACCGACTTGAGTTTGATACCCCTCCGGGAGCTGATCGACAAAGCGGTCCACGCAGGCGAGCTGGGCGGCCCGCATGATTTCGCATTCGGTAGCCTTCCGTTTTCCGTAGGCGATGTTGTTCCAGACGGTGGTCCGAAACAGGGCTGCATCCTGGGTCACCCAAGCGAGTTGCCGCCGCAATTTCCGGGGATGGACCGAGCGGATATCGACCCCGTCAATTTCAATTTTTCCCTGATGCGGGTCATAGAACCGGAGCAGCAAATTGGCGAGTGTTGACTTGCCGCAGCCATTCGCACCCACAATTGCCACGCACTGTCCAAAGGGAATTTCGAACGAGACCTGCTTGATCACGGGCTGGCGCGGCTGGTAGGCGAATGAAACACGGTCAAAGCGAATACTTTTCGAGTGCACGGGCATCGGGAGTGGATGCTCGGGAATTCCCACCGTGGGCACGGAGCTGAATGCCTTTTCCAGATTGGTGCAGGCCATTCCGCCGCGGACAAGGTAGTTGACGACCTCACTCATTTTGCGACCCGGGTCGCTCGCCCCCGCCAACAGCGAGTAAAACAGGAGCAGTGAACTTGGCTTCAGGGGGTCGCTGGAAAACTGCAACCCGAAAATCGAGGTCTCCCGATTCAGCACCAGATAAGCTCCGGCAATAATCGAGATGGCGATCGAAATAATCCCCAAAACCTCGGTAATCGGTCGAAGCAGGGAATCGTACAGGGAAATGCGCGTCGACATCCGGCACAGACTGTCGGCAATCCGCTTGAAGCGTTTGCGTTCGGTCGCTTCCTGGTTAAATACCCGCACCGTCTTGATTGCCCCAAATGTCTCAATCAGCGACTGAAACACGGCTCCCATCCCATCAACTTCACGCTGCGTGGCCCGCTTCATCCGCCGCGAGAGACTGCGAATCGCTCCGGCCCCCGCAGGCACTACCAGCATTGATAAAAGCAACAGCGGCCAGCTGATCCAGGCGGCCAGCACCAAACAGGCAATCATCTTCAGCGGCTCGCGAATCATTTTGCCGTAAAAAACCTGCAAGCCGCCGCTGACCATCTGCATGTTGTGAGACAGATGCGTCATTAAGTTTGCGGTACCAAAAGCTTCAATCCGCCGCTGATCCATCTCCAGCGCCTGGCGGTAATACACTCGTCGCAGGTCGCGCGCCGTCCGGTTGGCCACCCTGGCCACCAAAATGGCACTGATCACCAGCAGCACCCCCTTGATGATCGATGTGGCAAGCAACCATCCGACCGCCCAAAGCAAGGTCCCAAACGGCGTTTTCGGAGCATGTCGCTGCACAAATGGCTGGACCCACTCGGTCCAAGCCAACGTTTTTTCCTCTCGCTCGCGCTTCGCAGCCAGCAGGTCACAGCGGGCCATCAACTTTTCCGCCTCCACTCGCCTTTCCGGGTCGGCGGAAAGCGACTCTGCTTCGGTGGTCAGCGATTGAATCTCATCCGCAAAACCGTTCAGCCGCAACCGGCTTTCCTGAAGGCGCTCCGCCAACCAGCTTTCTGCCGTGTTCCCCTCGAGCACAATCTCGACGAAGGGATATATGGTTGAGATGCTAGCCCCCCAGAGCAGGGCGATCAGCAACGAGCAGATAACGGCCCCGCAAATGGACCATTTATAGCGCAGCGAGGATTTGACCGCGGGCAAAAACTCAAGCATGGCTGACAACATCCGTGGGCGAAAAGAGGCCACTTTCCTGTGCCTCCGCAGCCTGAATGCTCGCAAGTATCGCTCCAGCCGTCAATTTCAATCGGCAGCGAGAATGACCTGCTCCCCTGCCGCCATGCGCGACCTTCGTACTCCCGAAATCGCAAACTTCTCATCAAGCAGTCTGCTAGCTAATCAGGCCGCAGCCCAGATCGGCCCGCCCAAAATAGCTCCCTCGAATAGTGAAAGCAGAGTCCCCGTTCCCAGCCCACGGGCGATAGCGATCGCCCCCAATCCTCACCGGCATCGGCCGACAAACCTGCTTGCAGTCGCCAGCTATCAACTTGGGGGCCGTCGGCCCAGAGCAGCCGTACCCATTTGGTAGCTGTAAATCCTGGGCTGCTTTCAATGATTGGCAGACAGCGCGGCTTAACCCACCCGCAAGCGCCGAGCCAAAAGCTGGACCGCGTCACTGACTGGAACCACTCCATTTTCCAGTTCGATATTTCCGCCAGCTTCCAGCCACTGCTGAACACGTTTCTCGGCGGCAACCACGGTGCTGTGGCTTCGTCCCCCGAAGTAGTCCCCAATCTCAGAGAGGGCGTTGGAGGTGTGCCGGCGGGAAAGCCACATCGCCAGCATCCGGGCCGAGCTGATTTTTTTGGTCCGAGAATCGGACCGGAGTTGAGCTGGAGGAATTCCGCAAGCTTCACAGACCAGCTTTTCAATTCGCGGCAGGGTGGACACTGTTTCACCCACGGAAATCAGGTCGCACAAGTCGCGCTGAGCAGACTCTCGCGTTGCCGCTCGGCCCGTGGCCAGTTCCGCAGCCCGCAAGCGATTCAGCGCACCCGCCAGTCTTCGGCTGTCGCGGTCAATTCCCTGCGCCACCAGTTCCAATACCTCGGCCGCAAATTTCCAGCCGCGTTGCTCGCAGAGCATTTCCAGAATCCGTCGCCGCCCCTCGAGGCTGGGATAGCGCAATGGACAATTCAATCCGCCGTGCAAGTGCGCCATCAACTCCTGACTGAGTTGACTCAACTCCTGCGGTTGGCGCTCGGTGGTCAGAATGACCTGTTTCCCTTCCCGAACCAGTTGCCCCAGCGTGATATTCAACTCGTTGACAGTCGCGGTCTTTCCCGCAAGGAAATGCACGTCATCAATCGCCAGCAGGTCCAAGTCCCGAAATTTCCGGCGAAACATCGGCAAACCCGATTTTTTCAGGCAGTAGACGAACTCGTTCAAAAACTCTTCCGCGGTCAAGCAGACGCAGCGACGCTGCGAATGAGCGGCCCGGAATCGACGGCAAATCGCCTCCAGGAGATGGCTTTTTCCCGAGCCGGTCGGTCCGTAAATCAACAGCGGAGAGAAATGCCCAGTGCCGCGAAAATTCTCGCGAATCGCCGTCTCCAGCAATTGGTTCTCCGGGCCGAACCAGAAACTCTCCAAGCTATGCCCCCGCCGCAACGTCGAACTGGTCGGTGTCGAACTGGTCGGTGTCGAGCGACTTGGCGTCGACTTGTTGACCGCCGCACGATTGTCGGTCGAGCCGACTGGCTCGTCAGCGGCGCGCTGCGATCGTCCCGGCTTGCCGCCGCTTGCTTGAACCCGCGCCCGCACCCCATTGATTCCCGGCACAGGAGGCTCGCCAGTTCGTCGCTCAGCAGCGTCTCCGGCCTTGGGGAGAGCCCGGCCAAAGTCTCCAGCCGAGGAGGCGGGCAAAAGTTGCTCGCACGCTTCAACTTGTGCGAACGGGGTTGCCTCGGGTGAAGCGGCGCCGGTTGCCTCGCCAGCTCGATCTTTTTCAGTTGCCTCCGCCAGATCGCCTCCAGAACGGTTCAAGGCATTCGCTGGGTCAGCCGTTTCGTCCGACGACGAACTTACCGGCTGCATGTCGTTCAGACCCGCGCTGTGAAGGTGCACGGTAAATCGGACTGGGATTGGACTACCGGCAAGGCTCTCAACGGCCTGTCGCAATTGGGTCCCGTGTTGCCGCACAACTCGGTTCATTTCAAATTCGGATGCAAAACGAAATTGCACGCCGGCTTCGTCCCAGACGACCGTTCCAGGTTCGCCGAACCAAAGCTCGCAACGGACTGGTCCCACTGTCTCGGAGATCCGAGCCAGCAGGCTTTCCAGCCGACGGTTGTCGCGCAATTCTGAATGATCCGCTGAAGCCACGTCCTGAACCATCTCCTTTTCGAGAGCTGGCCAGCCACCGTGCTCCGGCCACCAGCGTGACCCGCACAGGGTTGAACCACAGTCCGCCAATTCCACATTCCACGGAACTCCCGGGAGGGCCCTCGCTGCCAAACTCAAGCTCCAACTCCCGCGGCGCGGTTACCCGACCGTGAGGGCAGTGATCTTGAGGGCGCCGAAAGAACCGTCGAGAAGCTCGGCGGGAATCGTTTTCCCTGCGAACTGCATGCTCTCGCCGTCACACGTTCCCTGTCGGGAAAACCAGCCAAACAAGCGAGGTCTGACCTCGGCTGGAATCGGCGATTTTTCCCGGGCGAATTGAATCCTCGGAATCCACCGCACCCGCTGAATTCTTCGCAAAAAACGCGAAAAACAGCAGAGATGCGAAGCGATTCCCCCACGGCCGTTTCTTGCGGCGACCCGACCGTGGGAGCCTGATTCTAGGGCCGCTAGCAGCGCTGTCAAACCACCGCCTGCAAAAAGTTTTCACACTTGGAAGGAGGCCAAAAATTCCGGCCTTGGATTTCCCGAAAGGGAACTCGAATCAAGTAGAGGGCAGCCCCGGAAAAAAAATTTTTCAGCCCTTTTGGTCCGGCGAAACGGCAATTTCGGCATGGTGTGGAAAACTTGTCACCTTGGATGGCACGCCCGGGAAAACACGCTCATTCGGTACTCTCGCCGCCCCTCCAAACCCCACCGACCGGCAACGCTGGAACGGGTAAGTCCCTGACCGTGAACGTGCGGTCAACGGAGCGAAAAATCTCCGTCCGCAGCGCACCAGCCTTCGGCGACATCCACAGGCGAACTTCGCACGTTTGGCGAAGGCCAGCCGCGGACCCAGTGGTGCAGCGAACATGGAATGGGGGCCAAGAGTTGGGGGGCCCCCAAAGAGTTGGGGGGCCCCAAAGAGTGTAGCCGTCTCCGAGCGGGAGCCTGACGAGAAGCCCCAGCGGCTTTCACTGCGACTAAAAGCGAGTCGCTTCCTGTAGATGGCGCGCCGCCTCTTCCGAAACTTGGGCAGTACCGTTGGGATTAACCAAGTCAAGCAAAATCGCCATCCGCTGTTGTGGGAGCTCAGCTCGAATCACTGCCGGTGGCTTGAGCAACATCACGCCCTTGGTCCGTCCCCAACTGCTGCTGGTGTAACAGCCGCTCAAATTGGATCGCTTGGGCTGCATCTGATAAGCATTCTGCATCAAGCCTGCGATCGCTGTCGGATCTCCAGTCCACCCCCGAAAGCCGATCCGTTGCAGGACTTTCCCGGCATCGAAGTAAAATGTCAGCGAGCCATGAATGTCCGTCGTGTTGACTCCGCTGACGAACGCAACCCGCATCCCTCTCAGCCCATCTCCCTCTTCGATCACCGAGACTCGCTCCCAGCGCTGGGTGATCATCTCCGGGGTCCAATCGAATCGGAACACTTGACCGAGATCTTGAACCGGCATGAACTGGAGTGGCTGCGCGTTTAAGTCAGGCCCCAGTGCGGTGCCGGGATAGTAGGCTGTCACGGGTCCTGGGATCGGATAACCGGCCAGCGCAGCCGCTGTCTGGTCTTGCGTCTGAACCATCGGCAAAGGCTGTCCGTTACGGTCATTCACCAGCAACACGGGCATGCCCAACGCGCCAGCCAGCATAAACGGATAAAACAGACTGCGGTTCATAACCGAGACTCTTCGGGAAAACAGGCCGCCATCAAACCTCGCGGTTGGTATCGACTAGCCCACCCAGTGCCGTCCAAACGAAGGCCGGTCAATGCGGATGTGCAGGGGAATCCGGCGACGCTGACGGACTCATCAGGCTTAATCGTTGTAGTCAGACGGGATCGCCGGGGACGGGCCGCTCAGCTGCCGGTCAACGCCCGCGGCAGAAAAGGCCTGTCCCACCCCGGGAACAATCGCCGCTTCGGCCCCCCCAATCACACAGGCCCGCGGATGACGAATTTCCGATTAAAATCGAAGTCTCCCGGGTACACCGGTTCAACTTTGACGTCACTCCCCCGCCGCTCCATCCTTGGCTTGTATCCCTCCGCATGAGCTTTCAATTCTCCGCCGCGCAGCGGGCCACCGCCAAGGAACTGGTTGCGGCCGTTCTTCCCCGCGGCTCGCACCCGGCGACTCGCGAAGCCGCCCCATCGACCGGCGAGCCACTGGAGGAAAAGCTCGTGGCTCAATTCGAGCGGCTCGTCGCGCGGGGTCCTGTAGCGCTCCGCCGCCGAGCAGTTCAACTGCTCGCGAGAATAGATGGCTCCCTCTGGAGCCGGTTGCGCGGTGGCATCAGGGTGAGCTTTTCGAATGCGACTCCGGCCCAGCACGAGCAAGCGATCTGCAAACTCCTCGCCCGGGGAGGTGCTGCCGATCGTTTACTTTTGAGTGGGTTGATCAAGCTCATTCATTACCATGCTTATGCATCTCCGACGGATCAGCCAGAACAACTGGAAAGCGTCTGGCGATCCATCGGCTATTCGCCGCCCGTAAGCGAATTCGATCGCGGCCACTTGCCGACGGCCGCGACGGTTCGCAGCGACCAGGAAGTCTTCGCGGCGGATTATCTCGTCATTGGGTCGGGAGCCGCGGGCAGCGTGATGGCTGCGGAACTCGCCGAGACAGGGCGATCTGTGATCCTGACGGATGCCGGACCATTGCCCCACGAGTCGGAACTGGGGCACTCCGAGGCGCTCTCCAATCGGCTCTGGCTGGAATCACAAGGCACGCTTCCAACCCCAGATTTGCCGCTGCAATTACTGGCGGGTCGGGTGGTCGGGGGCGGGACCGTGCTGAACTGGGGCACCTGTCTTTCAACTCCGCCGGAATTACTGGCAGAGTGGCGGAAACGTGCCGGCTTCACTGCTGCCCAGAGCGAAGCCTGGACGCACAGCGAGTACGCCGTCAGGCGACGACTTGAGTTGACCCCGGCGAGAGACTGGAACCAGTCCAATCAGTTCCTCCAACAGGCCTCGGAAAAACTTGGTTGGTCCTATCAAGTTGCCGATCGCAACCAAGGTCACTGCCACCAGTGCAATACCTGCAGCTTCGGCTGCCCCAGCGGCAAAAACGATGCCTTGCGAACGTACCTGCTGGATGCCGAGCGGCTGGGAGTGCACCTGCTTCCCGAGTGTCGCGTTGAACTGCTCGCGGGTGAGCAGGGAAAAGTCGTCAGCGCCCGTGGCGTCTGGAAATCTGCCGACGGACAGAAGCGGGAGGTCGAGTTCCGCTTTCGGCATGTGGTTCTCGCTGCCGGCGCGATCCACACGCCCGCCCTGTTACTGCGCAGCGGCATCGGTAATCCCCATGTGGGAAGACATCTGCAACTCCATCCCTCCGCGATTGTCCTCGGCGAATTTGAGAAAGAATTCGATCCTTGGGCCGGACCTCCCCAAGCAGTCATCTGCGACCAGTTCAGCCGCGGCACTCGCTCGGCACTCGGCTTTCGGATCGAGACCGTTCCGCTTTCGCCGGGACTGCTCGCCTTGAGCCTGCCTTGGCATTCATCCAGCGAGCATTTGAGAAGCATGAGCCGCGCACGGCACCTGGCCGGCTGGCTGGTGCTGGTCCACGATCTGGACGATCGCCTGGGCAGCATCTCGTTGAACGCCACTGGCCAGCCCGAGGTTCGCTATCGCCTCAGCCGCTCGGTTCGCGAAGCGTTTGGCCGCGGCATTTCGGCGGTCCTCCAGGGGCTGCGCGCGGCAGGAGCCACCCGCCTGCTGGCCCCGAGTTGGGGGCTGGGGGACTTCACAGCGATCGCCGACGATGCCGCCTTTGAAGCCTATCTTCGGTCGCAGAACCAAGCCGCCAGTTGCATCGGCAATCTGCGTCTGTTCAGCGCCCATCAAATGTCATCCTGCCGTCTTGCCAGTTCTTCCAATCAGGGTGCGATTGACCCGTCCGGCCGATTGTTTGGCTGGGACAATGTCTACGTTTGTGATGGTTCCGCTCTCCCGACATCAACGGGCGTCAATCCCGGCCTGACCATTGCCACGCTCAGCCACTTTCTGGCTCAACAGATCAAGCGGCGAACAAATTGAGCCGAGATTCGGCTGAGGAGGACGCTGTTGAGATCGCGGCCGGCAAAATCGCGATCGGGACTGCCATCCCAAAACAAAGGCCGGAAAACAAAAAAGGGTGGCACCGAGGCCACCCTTTCACGATCTTGAGCGCTCCCTACCCCGTAAGCGCTCCCTTCCCCCTGAGCGTTCTCTTCACCCTGAGCGGGAGCATGTCCGGTGGCGGGACCTATTGCCCCATTACCGACTTCAACTTGGCGACGATTTGTTCTTTGGGCTGAAGGCCGACAATCTTGTCGACAACTTCCCCATTTTTGAAGATCAGCAAAGCGGGGATCGCATTAATCTCATACTTTTGGGAAATTCCCGGAGCCGTATCGACGTCGAGCTTGGCAATCACCGCTTGCCCCTCGAAGTCTTTGGCAATCTCCTCGATGACCGGAGCAATCTGGCGACAGGGGCCACACCAGGGCGCCCAGCAATCGACCAGAACGACTTGGTCACTCTTGAGGACGTCGGTCTCGAAAGATGCTTCACTGATCACTTTGGCAAAATGCGTCTCGCTTTCGCCGGCCGCGGCGGTCACCTGATTTCCCGCTCCTGCGGTTGTCGCTGGACCATTCGCCGCCGCCTGCTTGCCACCTTTTTCCGGAGACGCAGCTTTGTCTGGAGTCTTTGCCGCTTCGCAGCCCACCAGACCGACCATCAAGAGCACACTGCACAATCCAATAAGTTTTTTCATCTCGGTACTCACTCTTTCAGGAGGGTTGTCGGGGAACGCCCAGTGGAGCTCTCCGCCGGGCCGCGTGCCGCCCGCAACGTCCAGACATTGACTTGAGGAAAACAGTGCCAGCGAATGGGTTCATCTCCCGAAATGCCCCGGGATACCAGCAGCAACATCGGTCCGATTTTGAATTCACCGCCGGCATAGCGCACGCCGTATTTACTCGGTGATATTACTGGCCCGACGAGGGGAAAGCAAATTTGCCCGCCGTGGGTGTGTCCGGCAAACATGACATCCATCCCTCGCTTGCGGGCCCATTGAAGCTGGTCCGGACTGTGAGCAACGCAGAGCCGCAGCGCATCACCACACCGCAGCCCCTCCTCCTGCGTCGCCGCTGGCAGCCCCTCGGCCGCCTGGTACCAGGGTAAGTCGTTGCCGGTCAGAAGAATCGGAGCAGTAGGGAATTCGATTCGCTTCCAGCTGCCCGCGAGATACTCACAGCCTGCTGTCTGCAGCATTTCCAGGTAGGTCGCTTGATCGGCAATCTGCAGGTCGTGATTTCCCAGAACGTAGTATTTCCCGAGGCGGGAGCGCAAGCGTCCAAAGACGTCGGGAATCCACCCCAGGCAGGCCGTTTCGTCAACCAAGTCGCCAGACAACAGAATCAAGTCGCACTCTTGCCGGTTGACCCACTCGACAATCGCCTCGTAATAGGGCTTTCGGACCGCACCAGTCAAATGGAAATCAGAAAGATGGGCGATTTTCAAACCATCCCAACGTTCGGCGTCCGGCCGTTGCAACCGCAACTCGCCAACTCCAAACTCCATCCAAGTGCAGCGGTTCCAGGGAACCAGCCGCAGTGATTCCGCAAACCATCCCGCCGTCAATCGCTGGCCAGTCGTTCGCTCGATATCGACGACTTCCTGACTGAGGTAGTGGACTTCCGCCGGTCGGCGGCGGCTCAAGCGGCGGACAAGCCAAGCCCCCAGCAGCCAGACTCCGGTGAGCCCGCAGAAAACCCCGTAGCCGCCGAGCAGAAAGTGCTTGCCGAGCAGGGCACCGGGACTGGGCCCGCCTTCCCAAATCATCCAGACAAACCACAGCGTCAACGGCAGGAAGACGGCCGCGAGGACAAATTTCTCCGTTCCCTTTCGCCACGCGCGGGGCCAGGCCGTGGCGTGCGCGCGGTTGAAAAAGAAACACCAGAAACCGACATGTCCGAGGAGAATCAGCGGCCACATCAACCGATCCATGGTTGCACTCCGGCTTCTTCCCTGCCCCACACAGGGCGATTCCCGTGTCGAGGTTTTTTAGCTGCGATTGGGCGGTCGTTCGCCGCGAACGGTGGCCTCAACCGTGGTCAAGAGCTGATCCAACCGGAAGGGCTTGTACAAAATGGCTCCCGCCCGCAGCCCGGCTTGCCGAGCCTTCACGATCGAGTGCCCCGGATCGTATCCAAACCCGGTCATCAGAATCAATGGCGGGTTGTCCAGCATTTCCTTCAACTTCATCAGCAAGTCGTACCCGCTGATGTCAGGCAAACGGATGTCGGCAATGATGGCGTCGTAAGCCTGCTCGGGCCCGCTGTTCCGCACCAGCAAAATGGCGTCCTGTCCCTGATCGGCCGTTTCGACAATGCATCCATGCCGCTCCAGCAGCTGATGGGCACTGGTGCGAACCTGTTCATCAGCATCAATCACAAGAATTCGCTTGCCGCGCAAAACAGGGTTGGTTGCCGGTTGGGCGCTGGCTGGCAACGACTCGGCCGGCACCATCGAATCACCGACTTTTTGAATCGCCGCCTTGATTTCACGCGCATTCGCCAGAACGGATCGCAGCCGCTTGATCACTTCCGGATCGTGTCCGATGTAACTTTCAATCACCTGGACCGTTTCATTCAAAATCCGATCAATCGGGATCGCCACTGCCCCGTGAATCGCCTCCACGCTTTGCCGCGTCGCCGTGGAACGCTGGGCAACCAGCAGTTCAAGCGTGTTCAACGCGACTGCCACCCCCCGGGCGAAACTCTCCAGAAACTCCAAGTCGCTTTCCCGGAAGGCATTGACCTCGGGACTCTCCACATTGAAACTGCCGATGATCTGGTCGTGGTACTTCAGCGGAACGGTCAGCGAACTCTTGGCTCCAATCAACCCGTCGAGGTACAGCGGATCGTTGGCGGTATCCTCGCAGAGATAGCTGTGTCCGGTGGCGACGACAAATCCGGTGACACCGTTGCCTTCGGCCAAAGCATAAAGCGGCTTCTTGCTGATCTCCGAGTCAATCCCGACCGAAAGCAGCGGCTCAAGCAATCCTGTCCGCTCATCGAGCAGGCGAATTTCGATGACGTCGAAATTCAGCAGGTCTTTGGTGTAGTGCAGAATGTTGTCTTTCAGCAACTCAATCCGCTGATCGACATCCATCTCGAAAATTTCATTGGTCGTCAAATCAGCCAAGGCGAGTTCAGCCTGATGCAGGGCCTGAAATTTTTGCCGCTGCTTCGTCGCGTCCGTCACATCCACGAGCGTCACGACGAGATAATCAGGAGCCCGATCGCCATCCAGAACCGGCGCCGCGTTGAGCCGAAAAAAGCGATCGCCCTGGGCAATCGTGGAAGTCGTGACCCGCCGGTGCTTCAGGGCCGAACTGAGCGGATGAATTTCGGGGCCGGCGATCGCCGGATGCCCCACCGCCTCATAAAACGACAACCCCACCATCGGTGAACCGCTGAACCAATCTCCCAGCCTACGGTTGACCCACACGACGGTCGATTCCTTGTCGAGGATCGCGACACCGTCTGGATAATGCTCCAGCAACATGAAGCTGCAACCCAGCCGCAGTGCGAAACCCGCACCCTCCACCGCCGAATCATCGCCAGAAAAAAAGACGCCCGACCAAGTGCTCTCACCGAGCCGATTCAAGAGTTCCGAAACCGAATCGACCTGAACCCACTCCACGTCCGGTCCAAGCCCCAAACGGTCAGCCGTCCCGCCGGGCTCACCGAGACTGAGAATCTTTCGCACTGCAACGGTTCCGCTGGATTCCATGATTTCGCTCTTCTCCGTTGCAGCGGCGAGGAAAGGATCAGCCCTGTTTAAGGGCTCGACATTTCCGGTTTCGACAGGCAGCAAGCGGATTCATGATCCCATTTCCAATCAATTCGTGTTTACCACTGGTATTGTTCGATCTGTTGGCTCTCGTATCAAGAATGATTCGACCGGAAGTCCAACCTTTTGGGGCCCTGCGACCGAATGACCAACTATCAGGAGTCCTCGGAAAAACCGGCCCTTACCCCAAGCGGAGACGAGCGACCGGTTCGACCCGAACCTCGGACGCCTCGCCCGGTCTATCCTCAGGAGTTGCTCCAGTCAGTCCCCGCCCAGCTTCGGATGGCGTCCCCTGAGCCACAGAAGGGGGGCAAAGGCTCGACGTTTTCCGCTAAGGGAAATCAGCCTAAAATGTGGCGAGCCGAGGTTGTCTCCTTTTCCGCTCTCAGCCAGACTGCATCCGCGTCAAACGGCCATTATCCTGCGCATCGACCTATGCCTGCATACCGGGCAGCACTTCAACCGCACCCGTGACAAAAAAACGCAAAGAGACGCCTAAAATCCGCGCTGAATTTCGCAAAAAGTACGACCAGCGCGGGCGAAAAACCGACTTCACCAAGGACTTTCAGGCGGACCAGGGCCAACTCGACGACGTCGCCTCAGCCGAACGAATCTCCGGCAAGGGGCGGCTGACCCGCAAACGGACCGTCAGCGGGCAGGTCGATGAAACCGGCCAATCCGGATTTCAAATCGAACTTGAGATTGATCCAGCCCTTTGCCTGCAGGGCCGCGCTATCCGCGTCTCCGGACTGAAGTCGGTCGTCCGCACTCCCCGGGGAGATTTTGACTGCGCCACTCGCGGGTTGCTCAAGTCTCTGGCGACCGACCTGCAAAACGTCGTCGTCGCTGGGGACCTGGTGACTATCCAGCCGACTGGCGGCCAGCAGGCGGTGATCGTCCGCGTCGAGCCTCGACGGAATACACTTTCCCGAACCAGCAAGGGCAAGCAGCAAATCATCGCCTCGAATGTCCAGCTTTCGCTGATCGTCGCGAGCGCAGCCCAACCGGACCTCAAGCCGAACCTGATCGACCGCCTCCTGCTCTCGATCGAAAAGACGGGGATTCAACCCGTCATCGTGATCAACAAAATTGACTTGGTCGAACTCGATCAACTCATGCCCCTGATTGGCTGCTGGGCCCAACTCGGGTACCCGGTACACCTCGTCTCGGCCCAAACAGGTCAGGGAATTCCACGCTTGCGGAATCTGCTCCGCAATCGGGAGAGCGTCGTCAACGGCCAAAGTGGCGTTGGCAAGTCTTCTCTGCTCAATACCCTCGACCCTGGCTTGGGTCGCCGCGTGGGCGAAGTCAGCGCGGAGAACGAAAAAGGAAAGCACACCACCACGCTGGCCGAGTTGATTCCGCTCTCGTTTGGCGGTTACATCATCGACACCCCCGGCATTCGGCAGTTCCAATTGTGGGATATCATCCCGGCTGAAGTGGAGAGCATGTTTCGGGACATTCGTCCCTACTCGCATCGCTGCCGTTATCCGGATTGCACGCACACCCACGAAGATGATTGCGCGGTCAAGTCTGGCGTCGCCGACGGACTAATCGACCCGCGACGGTACGACAGCTATTGCCAAATCCGCAGCGACCTTTGACCGAGGGCTGCTCGTTTTCGTCTTTCCGCGGCGACGTTGCAGCCTTGATTCCAAAACGACTCCATGACCCGAATTCCGAACTTCTCCTCGATGCCCGAGCCCTCCAATCCATCTACCGAGCAAGCAGCGGCGGCTGGCTCACCCGGGGCCGCCGGAGTCGTAGCGGTGATTCGCAGAGACGAACAATTCCTGATGATTCAACGCGGCTTGAAACTGGCCCGCGCTCCGGGAATGTTCTGCTTTCCTGGAGGCACTATCGAAAAGGGGGAGACGCCACTTCAGGCCCTGCACCGCGAGATGCAAGAAGAACTCGGTATCCGCATCGAGCCTCGGTCGAGGATCTGGAACTGCCGGACCACCCGCGGCGTCGAGCTGGAATGGTGGGCGACGGAAGTATTGCCCGGAGCCGCCATTCGTCCTTGCCCTCACGAGATCGCCTGGTTCGGCTGGATGGAACTGGAGCAAATCTTGCTGCTCGACCAGCTTCTCCCGACAAATCAGGAGTTTCTCAGGCAGCTGCAGGCCGGGCAAATTCGCTGGCCTTGAGCGGTTGCTTTTGGAGTTTAGGCAGCCAATACACCCACGGTGCGGGGAGAGTTCGGCGGGCTACAAGCCGAAACGCCCTACCTGACCTCAAACGCCTGACCTCAAACGCCTGACCTCAAACGCCTGACCTCAAACGCCTGACCTCAAACG
>Ga0315904_10006575_pt1 | contig 15880 bp, 16 predicted proteins | sample LakEriMetagenome_6_FD_203529 | JGI IMG/M metagenome (GOLD analysis project Ga0315904, IMG submission 203529) | Freshwater fungal communities from buoy surface, Lake Erie, Ohio, United States - Buoy 12 MA120 | ecosystem: Environmental > Aquatic > Freshwater > Lake | place: USA: Lake Erie, Ohio... | reverse complement strand
AAAAGAGGCATTAAGAAACTTTAAGGAATCTGATGATAAAATACTTATAGGTCCTTCAATCCTTGAGGGTCTGGATCTGAAAGATGACATCAGTCGCTTTCAAGTTTTCTTTAAAGTACCTTATCCTTCGTTAGGTGACCCTTTGATTAAAGCAAAGACAAGCCATAGCAATGAATGGTATGACTGGAAAACAGGGATCTCGATCATGCAAGGAGTCGGAAGATCTGTACGCAGTGAAGAGGATTGGGCAATTACATACGTGCTAGATGCGTGCTTTAGAAGCTTGATAAATAAAGAGGGCTTCTTCCCACCTAGCTTTAAAGAGAGAATTAAAATTATAAACTAATGGGATTTAATAAAATGTATGTTCCGAAAGTAGAGGACTTAAAAAAGAGTCTCTTGGAACTGGGTAACGAACGATTCGCTGAAGTATGGGTCAGTAGGTATTCTAAGGCTGATGCTATAATCGGTTCTGAAGAATCTATGGACTTTTTAAAGCAATTTATAAACAGAGAGTACAATGGTACTAAAGCTAATCAAAAAGCTACTAAGTAAAGAAAACACTATGATGGCAGATTTAGAACAAAAGAAACAAGAGGTCTATCTTGTTTGGTCAAAAACTGAAAGGGCAGGTCAAATCGTACAGGCCGATGACACTAAAGTAGATGGCAAATGGCTCTACTTTACAGATGGTACTAAAGTTAACAAGAAGTTGGTTAATGAATACTTATTGAGAACCACTTCAATGGCAGAGGCTAAAAGTATGTCTAAAACTTTAGGATTTGAGCCAGTGGAAATGGTTGGAACTACCAATGGTGTGGCTACACCTGCACCAGTTGTTGCAGAAACTCCAATGTGGCAAGAACCGCATGTGGTGCAACCCGCACAACCAAAAGCTGAACCAGTAAATAACATCATGATGGCTATGCTTGAAAAGATGAGCAAAAAGAATACTGGGTCAATGACCGTAGAAATTAATCTACCATCCAGAGAGGTTTACGATATGTTGATCGACCAAATGGATGTTGAGGCTGATGAACTAAAAGCACAGATTGTGCTGCTTATCGAAAGCCAGATAGATAATATGAAACAAAAGTTAAACGAGCAAATACAATTATTCACTAATAATTATTACAATGACGGAACAAACACAACAAGTACCAAACAGAAGAATGCGCAGAGCGATTCAGAAACAAAACGGAATTCTAAAACTTCTTAAGAAGCTAGGATACAATCATCCAGCTTATCGTCAATTCAAAAAAGAAACTATGGAGGCTGGTCGTAAAATCCACCAGGCTAACGTAGATCGCATTGATGAACTAAACGCTACAAGATTAGAAGCTGTTTTACAAAGCTGCAAATCTACATGGTTTGGTATGGGTTACAATCAAGAAGAGGTTGCTCTTCTAGAAGAAGCATGGGCAATGACTGCTGTAAAAGACAAAGAGACTTACAAAGCAGACAAGAAAAAGGCTCGTGAATTACAAAGAGAGGCTGCTGCTTTAATGGCTGCTAGAAATAACCAATAATAAGATATGATCTCAGTCAACATTGAACCTGCTGATAACGGGCTAGTAAAACATTTGATCGATGATAACGTAAACGGTGCAGGAGAAGAGTATATCTCACGTAGAGTTTATGATTTCGAAGACAAGAGCCGCAGCAACCAGATTAAATTCTTTAGCGATCTAATCCTAGACTTAGGCATTGATGTTGGTAATGATTTAGATCGTGATAAATTATCGATCACAACCACTTGGGGCAAGAAGTATAAACCAACCCAAGATGAAATAAAAACCCGAATTAAGCAACTTGAATCAGAGTTAAAGCTTTTGACGGATGCAATTAAGTAATGCTTTTGAAAGTCGAGGGAGTCTGGTGCAAGACAAGAACAGAATTTGATAGATTTGCCAGGTCGGAGAAACACGACCTGGCAATCTCGTTTTCAGACATCCATGCTCGACTGGTTAAAAGCGATCCTTACAATAACGAGCCCTCTGATACGATCATCTCACTCTATATTATGAGGATGATCTCTAAATTGTTAGAAGAGCGTAAGATCTACGAGAATACCAGGATTCTCTATATGTTTAAAAACCTGGACCGTGAGACTGTATGTAACTTTAAAGACTACATCGGCTCATTTGAAGCTTATGAGTTAGAGTTTAATCTAACCGTAATTAATCGCACCGACTATCCAAAAAGAGGTGTACTAACTCAATTTGATAACGTTAAATTCGTAGAGAATGATTAAACATAAACTGTTTGCCAAAGGTGAACAAATTCATGCTTTAATTTCAACAACCCAACAGCCTAACGTCCTGATTCCTGTTAGGGCTATGATCTATGATGTTAAATTCGATGACGTTAATCCACAGTATCAAATTAGGATCAAGAAGTTTTACGATCAGATCTACTTTTTAAAAGCCAATCTTTTTGGCGGTAGATTCATTAAAGACTTTGAAGGCCATGACACTAAGATTAATCTGAAGCGTGACAACTATGACAAAGTTGAGCAACTTGAAGATGATGTCTTCAATGGACAGAACTGGAAAAGTTATCTAATCGTTGTGGATTCAGTCTTCTGTACTAAAACCAAAGCTGAGATGAATGTCTTGTTCGATAACATCCAATCTTTTTTAGTGCAACAGAAGCTAAAAGAAATCTTTGAGCTTACAAATCGGAACATCTACTCCGGTGAATTTAGATTCCATACAAAAGGTGAATACATTAAAGCAGTTGAACGTTTTTTGTTAGATAGATACCCTAAAGACCCAAACTGGGCAGATGAACTTCTATATCGACCTTCCGGCTCGGAATTAGATGGAGCTGAATGGCTCTAACATATCATCATACTATCTTTGCCGGATATATAGTAAAAAGAACTCTATTAAATGGCAGCATCAAATACTGAAAATGAGCCTAAAAAAGGTAACCCTGTAAAATACGTATCTAACCAAGGTCCTACTTATAAACTGGAGAATACTGCAGATGGTGTACAATTTGAGACCACTGAGGTTAATTATGTTACAGATGACACTGCAGTTTGGAAAAGAGTCGTTTCTACTCAGGTGCCTGTAAAAAAGAAGGACGCCAATGGTAAAGATGTTGAAACTACAGAGATAAAAACGGAAACGTTTTTACATGATATTACTGGTATCCCACCAATCCCACCAAGCCCTTCTAGCCCGCCGATGGTTGATCGCGACAAAGCAGATTCTAATCAACTGAGTATTTATGGTGCTTTGGAAGAACAATCCATGAATTATAAGATTGGTAATAGTTCTACTGATTCATCAAAAGGTAGAACCATCAGTGCTGGTTTAGCGATGAAGTCAGCATTTAACGACTGGACACTTTACAAATATTTTAACCAGCCTGGAATTACAGCTGATAATATGAACTCTTTCTACAAAGAGTACGGTCAAGCGGTTTTAACTAAAGGTATTTTAGATCCTTCAGCGAGAAACATAGTTGACTATGCAAATAGTCTACCTTCTAAAGGATTTGCTTATAAATTAACAGACTTTACACAGTGTGAACATTATGGTCAAATTTCAAATGACTATATGATTACCCTACGTAGGTTTGCATATCCAATTCAGGATGATATTGTAAATACAGTTGAGTTCAAAGTTGGAAATCCACAACCATTTGATATTACACAACCAGATTTGGCAAGAGCAATTACTTGGATGTCACCTGGCCTTGGCAATGACATTAAAGAGATCTTAAAGTTCAACGTTAAGTATAACTGGAAAGAACAAACTGCTGAATTACAGACCATCCAAACTGAGAGTACCACTGCAAACAAACGTGGTATGTTGGGTGAATTCTTAGACGGTAACAGTGTACTTTCATCGATTGAAGCAGGTCTTAATGGATATACTCCAGCACAAGCTGCTGTTGCAAATACACAACCAAACGGATATGACTCATTCGGTAATACATATCCGAACCACGTGTTCGGACCTCTTAACGTAATTAAAAAGGTTACAGTAAGGGACCAAGGTTTGGAATTTGATCAAGAGTTCTCATTGAAGTTCTATTATAACATTAAAGCGTATCCTAATACATCACCAAGGATTGCATTCTTGGACACTCTAGCAAACTTGTTAGCTCTGACATATAGTACAGCTCCTTTCTGGGGTGGTGCTACTAGATATGTCGGTGGTGGCGGTGGTGGTAAACGTACCGGTAAGCCGTTTGGTGACTTTAGTAAGTTAGCATCTGGTGACTATGCTGGTTTTGCTCAGTCTCTATTTGGTGACATTCAAAAGACAGTAACTGCCGGTGGTAATGACCTGATGAAAGCCCTAGGTGGTATGGCAGATGCTGTAATGAACCTGGATATTGCAGGTGTTGCCAACGCAGTAGGTGACTCTAAGATCCTAGATAACCTAGTTGGCGGTGGTCTAATGAAACTCTTCGGTGGACCTCAAGCAGCACAAGGTGGTCAGGTTGCGGCAGCCCTATTAACCGGTGATCCTGCTGGAACATGGCACTTAACGATTGGTAATCCAATTGCACCGATTGCAGTAATTGGTGACTTGGCTCTGACTGATGCCCAGTTTGAAATGGAGGGGCCATTAACACTTGAAGGTTTTCCTACTAAAATTGTATTGACTGTTAAGTTAAAACCTTCTAGACCAAGAGATAAGGCAGAGATCGAAAGTATGTTTAACGCTGGTAGAGGTAGACTCTACTTACAGCCTGAACTTGATGGTGCAAGAGATATTAATGAAGTATATGACGTAAGTGCTTATGGTAATAAGGACAAAGGCGGTAGCAAGTCTCTGAAAGCACGTATATCTAACTTTGCTGCAGGATAAAATTATAGATAAGAAATGCAATTAAAATCACTTTTATTAAAAGCGAACGATGGTGTCAAGATTTTACTTGCACAACCTACAATGTTGATCAGATTTTTAGATCGCAAGGATGAGGTTGTGACAACTAAACATACCGTTGATGCTTCAGAAGAGGGTCGACCTGATCTAATCTCCATAAAATACTATGGTGATCAGAGTATGACGGATGTACTGTTAAAGTTTAACGGCATATCTGATCCATTTTCTATTGCTGAAGGTGATGAAATATTGGTTCCACCAGATAAGATTGGTTACTATAAGTTAGAGAGACCTGCAACATCGGATGAAAACCCAATGAAGAAACTATTTATGGACACTAAAAACCTGCCTAAAGAAGATGCAGCAAAAATCGATGTCCTAAAGAGAAAATATAACAAGGAGAACCTCTTGCCACCTAACGTAATACCAGCTGGTAAGAAGGCATACAAATTTATGCCGGATGGTGCAGTACAATTTGGTATGCAAGCACAAACGGATCCTGTAAATGAAACTGGTTTAAACCTGACTGCACCTCCTGCTGGAAATGATGAGCCAACTGTTATACCTAGAGCTATTGATTTGAAAAATGCCAAGAAGGTTGAAAATGCAAATCAAAAAGCTTTAAAAGACTTCTTTGATAAGAAGTTAACCAATGGTGGTAAAGCTGATAAAACAGGTACAAATAAACCAAACGATGGAAATCCGAAAACAGGATCAGATTCTAAAAAGAATTGCGGTAATTAATTATGAAGGCAGATCACCACATATTTGCGGTTGTTGAGCCTGCGATTAGACCTGCTGAAATTAAGGTTGCTGATCTAAGTGAAAATGACGGGGCTACAGCTAGACAAACTAAATCGTTTGCCAGCCTACAACCGTTTATTAAGATCGGACCTTATCAATTTACAGCCGGTGAGGTAATGTTCTTTAGATTGACTCTAAGCGGCAAGGTGCCTTATTTTGAGGTTTTGGTTAAAGATAATAAAAGACTTTTTGACTCTGAGTTCTATCCAAGAGATGGCGACAGTGCAACTGTCTTTTTAAACTCACCAAACAATGATACATTCAAATCAATCCATATGGATTTTGAACTGTATGAAGTTTCTATGCCAAAGGACAATCAGTTCGATGTGCCTGAGATCTTTATGCGCGGTAGGGCTAAGATTCCTAACATCATGGCTGAAATGTGTAAACATTATGAGGATGGTACAAGTATTCAACATTTAGAACTAATTGCTCGCGAGTTAAAATTAGGTTTAGCAACAAATGTACCAGAGACTCAGGATCAACAAGCGAGAATTCAAGCATGGGTTGACTACCTTAAGTTTATAGATAATCTTGTTGCAGAATCATACGTGTCTGAAGAGTCATTCACAACTTGGTACATTGATCAATTTTACTATTTAAACTTTGTTGATGTTAACCGAATCTTTAACTCACCGAATCCACCTGCAGGTGAACTACAAGCGAATTATACTGCATTGAAAGCATCTATTGCTGAAAACTCAGATGTACCAGCCGAGGCTGATAATTTACCAGCTCCATTGATGCTGAGTAATGAAATGGCTTTTAGGCCTAGTAACATGTACATTGCTGAATACAGTATTGAGAATAATTCTGCGATAGTGAGCGCTAGAAATGGATATGCTAGAAAGGTTGCTTTTTATGATGATAATGCGGAAGAAGGTAGCAGATACACTCAGCTTAATATACAACCATTCGTCTCTAAGTCAATGCCGGATTCAGACAGACCTCTTAGAGGTTCTATCGCTGAGAAAGAAGACCGAACTGCAACTGAAGTTAAACACAAATGGGTTGGTAGACAGAATGTGGGTGAAGATGGACTAGGTAACGTACATCAACATGCTCTCTATTCTAAATTGATAGATCACCAGAACCAGGATGAGGTACAAAAAATGAAGTTGAAAGTAAGGTTACAAGCCTTTAATCCTTCGTTATATAAATACCAGAAGCTTCCGGTGATGATATATGAGGTACACCCTCAAACAACACAGGTTAGAGCAGAATTTAAAGAGACTGCAAAAGAAGTCGGTGCTTTAAATGATAACTTAACTAGAAAGAATAGTGATATGCAGACCACTGCGGAAGAGAGACCAAATCAGGTGCAAAACCACTTCTTGTCAGGTTACTATATCATCGAAAATATCGACTATCTTTATACAGAAGATAATAAGAAGATGGTACAAGAATTAACTCTGATCAGAAGAGAATGGCCTGGTAAAGCTGTGGATTTAGCTAAGGCTAAACAAAATGCCGAAGGCAAATAAAAAAGAGTAATATATAAGGTATGGGACCAAACGGATTTGCAGAACAAATGCAGGCTGCTAATGAGATTAAAGCGAGAACTAAGTCTAGTTACTTGCCTGATCCCGTAGTCTTTAAAAAAGGGTCAGTTCGTGTCGGTTCAATTCACGAGGAACCTACACTACTATCATTCTTTTTTGTGTTCCATTTTGATGACCCAGGTGCTGGTTCAGGTGCTACAGGTTCTGCACCGAATGCTACACACCCAGATACTTCAAGTCCTCTTTTTGCTCCAGCAGCAACCGGTTCCGGCAAGCCGATCACTTCAGCTAGAAACTTCTTTGAAAAAGTGGTTGCAAATACAGCACCGGAATATGCAGCTGACAAATTAGCAAGATTAAATTCGTTTATCTCAATTTTAAAGAAGGTAAATACCGAGATGCCTTGGTTTTTCCAATCTGTAACTGGTTTGGAAATTGCTAGACAGTTTAACGATGAAGAGCCTTGGAGGGGTGTTGATAAACCTAAAATTGAGATTGAATGTCTTGAGGAGAACATTGAGTTAACAGCGACTAAATTAATGTCGCTATATAGAAATATCGTTTGGGACGACAAGAGAAATATTAGAATCATGCCAACAAATGTCTCTAAATTTACAATGGATATTTATGTAACTGAGGTGAGAACCTTTCAGGAAAATACAGGAAGTCCACTGCTGGGTTCAAATCGCGGAACCACGTCCTATTCAAACTTATCAAACCAGAGCCAAGATTCTAGAAACGTAGATAAGGTTTATGCGCAAGGTTTCTTAGATGATAATTATACTAACATTGTGGTTGGTAAAACGAAACCTGTTTTTGCAATTAGACTTAAACACTGTGAGTTTGATATGAACTCGGGCCAAGAAGCATTTGCAGAACTATCTAAAAACCCTGAATATAAAAAACCTAAGATCGGTATTTATTATAAGGTTGCAGAAACACTTTGGGAAAATGGAGGACCTAACTTACCACTAGATTTAAAATTAAAGGAGACTGAGATTATAACGAACGAAACTCCTGATATTCTCAGAAATCCATTTGATCCGAATGATGATACGCCAAAAATTGCACAGGCACTTGTCAATATGGGTAAGGATGCTGCAGATAAAGCTATTAATTCTGTCGGTGGTGCAATCGCCAGACTAAGGAATATGACCAGGCTTACTACCGGTAATTCTGTAATTGGCAATGCACATGGAGTTAGTTTTACGGGTCTTGCTGGAAATTTAGTAGACAGGGCCACAGATGGCATTGGCGGTCTTTTTTTAGGTAATATTTATGGAATCAATACTACAACCACTCTAAGAGATGCGATAAACATTGCAAGTATTAATGCTCTAGGTGGACTCGCTGCGTTGGCAGGAGCTGCAACTACTCAGGCAGCAAGTGGCATAGAACCACAAAATATTTATGGTAATCTTAACGTCGGTGGCGGGTTAGTTCAACCAGCAAACATTAGCCCGGCAAATATTTATGAAGGACTTAACCCATCTGATTCAACTCCAGACGGAGGTAACTTTGATAATGTATATGGTGATACTCCAGCGATAGATAGTACACCAGATGGCAACCTAAACCAAAACGTATATGAATAAGAACGACATCTATGAAGATAATCTTAGGGATATGCACTGGATTGGTGAGGTTGTTGATAACCAAGACCCATTAAATAACGGAAGGTGCAGGGTAAAGGTATTTGGTAAATTCGACCTATTGCCAGATAACGTTATTCCATGGGCAACGCCAATGAACCGAGATCAAGTTGGTTCACATGCAGTGCCTAGAAAAGGTGACATTGTTGCAGTTAGATTTGATAACGGCAACTTATACCACCCTGAATACTGGTTTCAAATTGATCAAAATAAAGAATTAAAGGAAGAAGTTTTAAATTCATCAGCCGAACCATACAATGTAATGAGTATTGTTTATGATGCTGAAAGAAAAATTAGAATCTATTGGTCACCAGAAGATGGTCTAATTATAGCAACCGGTGATTCCAAAACAGAACAACCAATGATTCGACTTGCAGCCGATGGTAAAATGTATCTACATTCAGATAACATTTATATTGCAAGTTCGTATGGTGATGAAAAAGAACCAGCTGTAAAAGGTCAAACTTTACAAGATACTCTATCAGATATGTTAGATGCAATAATTTCACATACACATCCAGCAACGGGCGCGCCAATGTTACCAACAAGTTCGGTAAAGTTAGGTATTATCCAAGCTACATTAGCTAAAATCAAACAAATTAAAGTTTAAAGATGGAAGAATTAGACAAACTTATATGTGCTGTTGATGAAACTATTGAAGCCTTATCGCTACCTATTCCAGGCGCAGATGTAATTATCGGCTTGTTCGTTGGTATTGTTGCTGGCTTTGATGAAATTGAGAAGAAAGTAAAAGAACTTGCAGAAGAATATCAATTGCCGGAAGAAGACATAAAGACTATGATCAAAAAGCAAAAGGATGCTTATATAGAGCAGATGAAAACAGCTGGTAAAGCTTTCATCGATGCTAAAAGAGCAGAACTTGTCGCTATGTTATCACAACTTAAAGCAGAATGTGCTGAAATACCTAAGAGTTTGGCCAAAGCAATTGCAGATGCTGCAATGCCAACTATGATTGCACCTGGTGCGCCAAACCCAGCGTCTTCAGCACTTAGACTCTATTTAAGTCTGGTTGCAATTAAAGCAGCAATCTTATTAGTACTAGTCTTAACATCTAAAATATTACATCTTGTGAAAGATCTAGGTTTAGGTGGTTTGTCTGGTGTTGCTACAATTAAAGCATTGATCGATCCTATCTTAGCATTAAAGAAAGAGATTGAAGGTAAATTAGATGCGACGGATGCCGCAGAATGTGAAGGTGCTACGGCTGCTGATTATAAAGTAAAGGATCCAGATGGTAAAGAGATCACAGGTCTAGATATACAGGCTAAATTAAAAAGTTGGTTGGATATTCAAACATTCCCACTTTCTAAATCTAGCAAACGTAAGATTAAGAAAAAAGTTAAGAATGCAGATGATGAGAGCGACGATCCAATCTGGGGAGATATTGTACTTGGCTACTCAGACTTCTATGATAAGGCGATCGCCAAATAATCAGGATTAAGCAGATATATAATATGTTACACTTTTAATCAAAAAATAAATGAACCAAAAAAACAAACGACCAAGAGCCCCAAAAAATGTTGCTCTAGCCGAAGAGGTAATTGACAGATTACCAAATGACACAAATGACTTTGATGTCGAAAAGTTTAAAAAAGACCATCCAGTTGAAAACTCAGGTAATGAGTGGTATGATGAAGATGGTAATTTTATGTGGGCTGAATATGAAGCCACATGTCCATCAATCTTAAGAAAGCCAAATCCACACATCAAAACTAAGAATGGCGACAAAGTCTATTCTCGAGCTTCTTACGCTCAACAGTTGTATGATATGATGGAAGGTCACGTTTCTGAACAGAATCTTAAGACTCAAATTACAGAAGGTTCAATCTACGAAGGTAAGGTTTACGCAATCAACCAAGAGTGGATTACTGTGGACATCGGTTACCGCGAGTTAATTTACGTTAAATATGACCGCGAGCCAGATTTCGTTAAAGCATTAACGATTGGAGAAGAGACAGCAGTCTTAATTACAACCTTAAAACCAAACACACATGTTGTTGGTTCAATCTCAGGCGGTATCAAACAAAAAGTCTTTACAGATCTTAGAAATACGATCGAGACTGAAGATACAGCATGGATCGGTAAAGTATCACACATGATTGAAAACGGTGGTTACATCGTAAGAATTCAGGGTATTGATTGCTTTATGCCAGGTTCACTAGCAGGTATCAACAAACTACATGACTTCAACTCAATCGTAGGTGAAGAGATCTATGTGGTACCGGTAAGCTTCTCGCCAGAGAGAGGTACAATTGTGGTTTCACACAGAAAATATCTACAGGCCTTGATTCCAAATGCAATTGCAGACCTTAGAGAGAACATTGATGCTGAATACACTGGTTTCGTTACAGGAACTGCTAAGTATGGTGTCTTCGTTGAATTTAATGACTGTTTGACTGGTATGATTCACACCAATGACTTGGATGAGGATACTATGAAGAAGTTTAGAACTCGTGAAATTAAACCTGGCGATGAGATTGCATTCAAAGTGAAAGACATCGTTTCTAACACTAAGATCACATTGACACAAAAGATCAATGATGCAATTAATCCTTGGTTGACAATTGCTTCAAGATATAATATCCCAGCTACAGTTGAAGCTGAGGTTAAAAGCAAAAAAGAGTACGGTTTATTCGTAACAATCGAAGAGGGTGTTGTTGGTTTACTACACATCAGCGAGATTGGAGAAGAGACCATGTCTGTTTTCAAACCAGGTGATAAAATCACTGTACAAATCACAAGAATCGAAGCAGAAACAAATAAGGTATTTTTAAAGATGCCGGAATAACACTAGCGCACATAGAGTCTGATATATAAATGAAAGTAATATCATACTCTTAGCATGCAAAAGTTAAACTTCAATTCGGATCGCGTATCAATCTTAAATGCTGCACTTGTCGGCATTGAATTCGAATTCTATTCTAATCTCGACCTAGAAGAAACTCGTGAAAAAATGAGTAAGCTTCTGGGTCGAGATATTAGATTAGAGACAAAGGCACACTCTGAATTCCAACCTTCAGATAAAGTCTTTAAAATGGAACCAGACATGTCTGGTGGTAAAGGCCTAATTGAGCTAGTTACCGGCGCCCTACCTTATAGGAATGCTAGGGTTATGATTATTAAGGTACTTGAGTGGATCAGTGAGAATGGTTACACTAATGACCGAGCATCAATTCACATCAACCTATCATTTGACAAGAAGTACTTAGAGGATCCAGCAATGGTCTCTAAAATGAATGTACTTAAATTCATCCTAGACTTTAACGAGCGCCAGGTTTATAAATTCTTCCCGAACAGAGAGAAGTCAACCTATGCAAAATCTATCAAATGGGTAATGCCTAAGGATGAAGCCTACTTCTTTGATGGTAACAATATCTCATCTAACAGCTACAAATTTGCTGATACAAAATATTATGGCATTAACTTCTCAAAAAAAGAGAAGAACTATCTAGAGTTTAGATACCTAGGTGGTGAGGGCTATGAAAAGAAACAAGAAGAGATCTTCTTGTTAATCGAAGCCTTCTTGATGCAAATGTGGAACTCTTGCAAGGATCCTAGATTTACCGAGGAGAACAAGATTGAATTAAGAAGTATCTTAAACAAGAATAAGCCGGTTGTTGAAGCCCTAAAGGACTACAAAAAACTTAATGAAAACTGGCCTGAAATCCATCTTTTAGTAGATTTACAGGAACATGACCAGATTGTTAAAATGCACTGGCCAAGAATTAAACACCAAGTAATGAATCTGATCATAAACGGTGGACTTACCAGTGGTGTTATCAACTATGATTCTGACGTTAGTAAAGTTCAGATCAAAGACGGTAAGTTTGGCGTTTCATATCTATTAGAAAACTGTGAGTTTTATAACTGTGAAGTTGGAGGTAATGTTGAACGTTCTGATTTTTATGGTGGTGTTATTAAAGGAGCCAACCTAATCAGATGTAACTTCTATCAAGGAGCCGAAGTAAAAGAATCTAAAATTGAATCCTCTTATGTACATGGTAGCTGTGAAGTTACTAACTGTTATGTATTTGGTAAGGATGGTATCTTTAAAGGCAGAATGGTAGGTGGTATTTTTAGAGAGGGCATGGTTAGTTCTACTGCTAGATTTGAGGATACTGAAATTGTAAACAGCAAAAAAATAAAATAAGATAATGAGCGAAATTAGAAGCGGTAATGAGCAAGGTTTAAATACACCAAGAGAGTTTGGTGAAAACTGTTTAAATGCTTTCTTAGAAGAGATCGGTGATGATATTACCGGGGCTTGTATGATTCCAATTCAACTGCCACAAAAAGAAATTCTTAACATTATTAAACGTGCTAAGAAATGGTTCTATAAAAAATATGAATATGCTGTAAAAGAAAACTATTACCATATTCCTAACTCAGTTTTTCAAACTGAATACTTTAAAACTACTAGAACTTTAACCCTACCTGGACCAGATCCAGTTAATGGCGGTGGAGAAGTTTACTCTATTTATGGAGTTTATGACTTAGCAAGCGGTTTTAACGGTATTGGTAGTGGTATGGACGTACGTTTCCAGTCTGGTAGTGACTTTGCAATCGAGAAGATGTTATTCCGTAGAATGTATAATGGTGCTGGTCCTGCTGAAGCAGCTGAAGAGATGCAATATTATGTACTTAATGCATTCATGGCAGATACTGCTAGGATGATTCTTGAGAATCCAATCTCATTTAGCTACTCACAATTAACGGGTGATCTTAAATTCATGGGTGATACACCAAAGGGTGATGTGATTCTTGAACTTTATGAGACTATTCCTGACTGTGCTCTATTCAATGATGAGATCTTTTTTAGATATGTAAGCGCTAAGATTAAACAATCTTTAGGTGCTAAATTAGGTATCTTTAAATTTGCTCTACCAGGTAACGTTGAATTTGACTATGATGCTATCAAGTCAATGGGAGACGATGAACTTGCTGCGATCGAAGAGGAGATCAAAGGCGATGAAGGTGTGGACTGGATGTTCCATAGCTAATAAAATAGAATATATAGATAGATGGAGCTATACATAAAAACAGCTGGAGATCCAAATTACGTTGCTACTGAAGTTCAAGTTGAAAGTGAGGTAGAAATGTTAATTTCTCAGATCGAAATGATTCTTTTTACACGCAGAGGTGATGTAATTGGATCACCCGATCTTGGTTGTAATCTAGAAGATACACTTTATACTTTAGGTTTTAATGAACACCAACTAAAGTCGTTGATTCAACAACAGCTTTTTACATATAGTCCATTAGCTGCAAAATATAATATCAAAGTGGACGTAATATTTGAGCGCGGAGAAGTTAGAGACCGAGCTTATATTGATATTTTGATTGATAATAAATACGCGATTACCGTTGCTGGTTAAAAAGATAAATTAAAAAAATGGCCGAACTTAAATTTTTAAATAAATTAAGGGTTACAGCGGAGACAATTAGGAACGATGCAAAAACCTATATTGCCCGTGCTTACAATAGAGCAAACACTCTATTTACAGAAGCTTCTCCTTATGCACAAATCATCTCAGTACTATCTGAGATTGGTGAGTTATTGATGTTCTACGTTGAGGATTCAACTGTTGAACAAAACATTTACACTGCACAACAGGCAGAATCTATTTATGGTCTGGCTAGACTTACCGGCCACGATGCAACCAGAGGCCACGCTGCTTTTGGTGAACTACAATTAAGATGGAAGCCAGGTGCTGACTTTAGCAAAATTGCAGGTAGCACTCTGATTATTAACTCAAGAGCAACTTTAAAGATTGATAGCAACGGCCAAATTTACACGCTATTAACTGATAAGGATGCTTTTAAATTAGACAAATCATATAACGGTACTCTTACGATTCCTTTTATTCAAGGTGAATATGAGACTCAAACACTTACCGGTACCGGTGAAAAGATGCAGTCTTTTAATGTTAAGACTGACGGAATGACCGACCATGATAGAGTTGCTGTCTTTGTAAATGGCGAGGCCTGGACTAAACACGTTTCACTATATGACATGTTAGCAGAAGAGAAGGCATACATGGTTAAAACGGCAATCTCAAGCGGCCTAGACATCTATTTTGGAAATGGTAACTTTGGTATGGTACCGCCGAGGGGTGCTCAAATTACAGTTGAATACGTAAAACACTCAGGCGCTAAAGGTAATGTTGGTGATGCAAGTGGAATTACAATTAAATGGCTAGATGAAGGTACAGATAGTGCTGACAACTTCCATGAACTAGTAGAGTACTTAGATACAACGATCGTTTCAGCTCCTAAAATGGGTGCTGATCCTGAATCTACCAAGTTCACTAAGATCTTAACACCAATGGCTAGCAAATCATTTGTATTGGCAACACCAGATAACTACGAGTACTTTCTTTCAAGATATGGTATCTTCAGCTACATTGATGCTTATAATAGCACGGATGACCAATACTTAGATGATGACAACGTGATCTATATTTTTGCAGTGCCAGATGTAAAGCGTAAAGTTTCAAGCGGACAAGATTACTTTTCACTTCCACAAGAGGAGATGTTCTTTACACAAACCGAGTACGATGCAATGACTAAGGTGTTACAAGAGTCAGGTCAGATGATGGTTACAACTGAAGTTAAATTTGTGAAACCTCAGGTTAGAAAATACAGCATGGACATTAATATCAGATACTTTGAAGGTTACACTAAAGAGGAGATCTATAACGATGTTAGAGCGAAAGTATCTGAATACTTATTAAATGTAACGAGAAGAGATAAACTGCCTAAGTCGGATATTGTCTATATCTTGGAATCAATTGAAGGTATTGACTCTGTGAACATTAAATTTATTTCAGAGACTGAAGAGACCGCAAGAAGATTGGGTTACTATGAATCAGTAACTACAACGGTTTCACCACAAGAACCAGTTTTACTAGAATCAATTGGTAACGGTAAACAAAAGTACGTATTCTTTAAACAGGTTGAAACTGTGACTAAAGTACCAGTTACCGAAACTACTGCGATACCATATGACGTAAAAGGCTTAGATGCATGGGGTGACATCATTATGGAAAAA
>Ga0315904_10006574_pt1 | contig 15881 bp, 16 predicted proteins | sample LakEriMetagenome_6_FD_203529 | JGI IMG/M metagenome (GOLD analysis project Ga0315904, IMG submission 203529) | Freshwater fungal communities from buoy surface, Lake Erie, Ohio, United States - Buoy 12 MA120 | ecosystem: Environmental > Aquatic > Freshwater > Lake | place: USA: Lake Erie, Ohio... | reverse complement strand
TGGCGCCCCGGTGGTGCGGCGTACAGCGCCGCACGGTCATTCCATGGCGCCCCGATGGCGTGGCACACGGTGCCACGCAGTCATTGCACGGCACCAGTACCATGTCTCCCGACGGCGACCACATCGCCATGGCGCCCCGATGGCGTGGCACACGGTGCCACGCAGTCATTGCACGGCGCCGGTAAATGTCTCCCGATGGCGACCACATCGCCATGGCGCCCCGATGGCGTGGCACACGGTGCCACGCGGTCATTGCACGGCGCTGGTAAATGTCTCCTGACGGTGCCCGCATGCAGAGGTTCCGAAACCGACGAGATGACACGGCGACGGAGTCGTCATGCCATGACGAGGGGCAGGCGCATCGCTTTTCGTCAAAGCAGGATGTATCAGCGTTATCTGCGGAAACGATGGCACCGGAGCGTTGCACCGATGCCATGCCGGCAAAAATACAGACCGTGCGCCATTGCATAGCGACTCAATAACGGATACAGATGGGGCGTCGTTGCATGGCGACCCAATAACGGTTTTCTTACGGTTTACCTGATGAGGATCACAGATATGCGCAGTTGATTGCGATATATGTCTTTCTCATCAACGATGATGAGAAAGGCGTATATGTATGAAACGAGATTTGACGCCCGATGTGCTACGCGGTGTTGCGCTCCTTGGGATTCTCTTGGTCAACATCCAATTTATGGCATTATCCAGTGAATTTGGGGCACGTGGGGTATGGGTACAGGGTATTGCCAATAGTATTGCTGCCTTCATCCTGTTCGCTGTGTTTCAAGGGAAGTTTTATCTCATTTTTTCATTTCTGTTTGGGTATAGTGCGGGGTATATTGTCCGTGAGCAGCGCACCAACCGTCCAAGATGGATTAAACGGTGCATTGTGCTAATGATGCTTGGCGTGTTGCACTTCAGTCTGCTCTGGCACGGGGACATTATTTTCTTGTATGGGCTGTTTGGGTTGTTACTGGTTCCATTTTTGTTCCGCACCGAAAAAACGCTCCGTGTATGGTCATACGTCTTGTACGGCGTATTCACTGTGTTGCTGTTGGGTTTGGCTACAGTGCTCATCATCGGCGAACGCAGTATTACCCCAACGCCACCTGCAGCAATGCCTGAAGCCCCACTTGATGGAGTACTTCGTGATGGCACATATCTGGATTCGATTGCACCACGCATCGAAATGTGGATGTATGGAATTTCTGGCGGACTCATCCTGCAAGGTGGATTTGTATTTGCTGCGTTCTTAATAGGACTACGCCTCGCGCGCACACAATTCCTTTCATCGGTGGTTGATATGCCACAAAACAATCGCATGATTCGGCGCGGATTGGTGTTCGGATTACCGTTACAAATACTCGCTGCTGCCATCTTTTTACAAAACGAACACACTGCTAACCCATCAGAAGCCATATTCCTCGCTGCAATTGCGGTCACCTTTGTCGCGGCTCCGCTACTTTCCATGGCATATATTGGCATCATGCGCAAATTCGTCGCAGAACGTCCAGCAGCAGTCGCATGGTTGGCACCTGCGGGTAGGATGTCGTTGACAATGTACATCAGCCAATCTGTGGTTACCTCGTTAATTTTTGGGCCTTGGGGGCTAGGTTTATTTCAAGAGGTGGCAACGTGGTTGGTCATGCTGATCGCAATTGTAGTGTGGCTCGTGCTCAGCGCGATTGCGCAGATTTGGCTACGCACATTTACGCAAGGCCCATTGGAATGGTGTGTACATGCCATCACCAAAGAACGGCGTGTCTCGCCGCCGAGTGCCATACCGTAGCGTTGGAGTGCTCCAGCACTGCATACACGAGAAGTAGGATTATCCTGTCCCCTCGTGTCACTTGTAGACTCAGCGCTGGTCTGTTTTTGGGTTACTTGTGTGAGGGGATGCATCAGCCACAATGTAGGCAACTGTCGGAAGTCTTCCCCACACACGTGGGGCAGGGTACAATATGATTTCTTTCTGTTTATTCATATCAACTCATGTGATTATGGTGACAAGATTAAGCTTTCTATCCATCGAGTACATGTGTGAATCTCAGCATGCAGACACCACATAATTCTTGTTATACTCACTAATGCATATGACATAGAAACGAGCCTCCAATGAGTGAATCGCCTACTACACACTCGAGCCTCCCCGTTGCATGGATTATTGGTGCTACTAGCGGTATCGGGCATGCACTCGCGACGCGGCTCGCCCCCACCACACAGTTGGTGGTATCCGCCCGGAGCGCGGACCGGCTAGGAACGACTGCGGATGCACTTGCAGCCTGGGCTATCCCCATGGATGCTACTCAACCTGATACCGTACAGCAGGCACTCACGCAGATTATTGCCACGTATGGGCGTATTGATTATGTGGTGCTGGCAGTAGGTAGTATTCTGCTCAAAAGTGCTCACCGTACGTCGCTCGATGAATGGCACGCGACCATCACGCAGAATCTGCATGCGGCGTTTTATGTGACGCGTGCGGTGACCGAAAAAATGCAACGCCAAGCAGATGGCGGCGCTATCCTGCTCTTTTCGACGGCCGCTGCACAAATTGGTTTTGCCAATCACGAAGCTATCGCTGCCGCCAAAGCTGGTGTCGAAGGGCTGGCGCGGGCCACAGCAGCCAGCTATGCGGCGCGCAACATTCGCGTCAATGTGATTGCGCCTGGGCTGGTAGACACGACTATGGCACTGCCGATTACGCGCAATCCCACCGCATTGGAAGCGTCGCGCCAGCTACACCCACTTGGGCGGATTGGCACGGCCGCTGATGTGGCACACATCGCTGAAGCCGTCTTGACATCCACGTGGATGACTGGGCAAGTCGTGGTAGTCGATGGTGGTCTCGCCGGCATCAAAAAATAGGCACTGCCAAATGCATACGCCAGCCACCATCCAACCCGTACTGGAAACCGTGACCAGCGCACTCCCGACTCAGCTCGGTGATGCACTCGTGGGCATCTACCTGTACGGTTCAGCCGCGTGGGGTGACTTCGACGACGACATCAGCGATATCGACCTGCTGGTGGTGCTGACGCACGACATCGATACGGTACTCTTTGCGCGCCTCGATACATGGCATCAGGCCTTGGAGGCGCTATTCCCCGATTGGGCTGGGCGCATCGAAATCGCCTATATCAGTACGCAGGCCTTGCAGACGTTCAAAACACAGCGCAGCCCGATTGCGGTGATTAGCCCGGGTGAACCCTTTAACATCAAAGATGCCGGCATCGACTGGCTCATCAACTGGTATACCATCCGCCACCAGAGTGTGGTGCTGATGGGACCTGCGCCTGATTGCATCATTCCCGACATCAGCGCCACCGAGTTCCGTGACAACGTGCGACGCCAAGTGGGCGAATGGCGCGACTGGGTGAGCCATGCCCGGGATTCACGCCCATCCCAGGCCTATATCATCCTCACCATGTGTCGCGCCCTGTATGCATGGAACACCGGCACGCAGGTATCCAAGCATGTCGCCGCCGAGTGGGCCATGCAGCAATTGCCCACACACGCCGGTATCATCGCCAATGCACTGGTGTGGCGCCGTGAACACCGTGAGATCGACATCAACCATGCGGCTACCTACCGTTTTGCAGTGGAAATGGTGCGTGTGGTCGGTGAAAAAATCGGTATCGTGTGGGATTAAAGACGCTACGAAATGCGCTTGACTCCACCAGGCTTGTTTTGATAGCCATAATGAAAGGAACGACAATGACGCACACACATTACATGCGCTGGTTGAAAATTGCCTGCCTGATTACCATTGCGACGGGTATCGCCTGTGCGCTAGCCAGCTATCCAGCCACTGACGTGGTGTGGCGTACCTTGTTTGATCTGCTCAAATGGCCGTTTGATGGCGACCCGGCAGCATTTAGTGCGGATACTCGCGCCGTTAATGCGGTGCTAGGTGGCACCATGGTAGGCTGGGGCGTGCTCATGTATCTCCTGGCTACACCGCAATCCTTTGCGGCAATCCCCGCCCTGCCTCGCCTCATGCAGTACGCCTTGTATGCCTGGTTTGTGGTGGACTGTAGTGGATCATTGGCTGCTGGATTACCTGGGAATCTGGTGTTGAATGTGCTGTTCCTCGCTATGTTTGTGCCACCACTACGGGCACTAGAGCGTTCATAGACTGTATCGTATGCGTACAAGATAAGAGAGTAACCAATGACTGACAAACCCTCAGGCCCAGCCTCGTACTTCCCATCGATTGAAAAGAAGTATGGCCAGCCGATCGCCTACTGGCTCAGTATTCTTGATGGTATGCAGGATATGGCACACATGGAAATGGTCAACGCACTCAAAACGACCTACCAGATGGGGCATGGTCATGCCAATGCACTGGTGGCCTATTATCGTGCACAAAAACCCGCTTAAACTACACACACCCCTACATCGCTACCTGATGTGGGGGTGTATCACTGGTGTTATTGTGGTTTGGAAACGAGCTTGTTGACCAAGAAATCGAGCACAAACCAGATCACAAAGAAAAAACCGAGCTCGAGAATGAAACTATGCATCTCACCGACAAATTCGATAATTCCCTCCATGATGAGCAACGAGGCAACCATCAGTGGGAGCTGCTGAATGGCCATAGCCCGCAGTCCAACTGCACGCAGAAGTGAATACATGACGACCTCCTCATGAACAATTGTGTCTGCGTAGTATACATGAATATATACGTAATGCAAAAAGTGATTAATATTGAAGTATCGAAGTGTATGGGTATCTCTATGCGCATGAGATGCAGACAATATGAGAGTTGCAGTATATAAAGGGTTGCAGTATATAATAAGGGCACAGATTCCGGTTTCCACGCTGGTATTGAAAGAAGGTAAGACATGAGTGGTCAGTTTGATGGGCTGATGAAATGGCGCTGTATTGGACCATTTCGTGGTGGGCGCGTACTGGCAGTAGCTGGTGACCCGCGCGACAACAACATCTTTTACTTTGGTGCATGTGCCGGCGGTGTCTGGAAAACCACCGACGCCGGACAGTACTGGGAAAATGTATCCGATGGATTTTTTACTACCTCATCTATCGGTGCCCTGGCTGTGGCTGATGCTGATTCAAACGTGATTTGGGCTGGTACTGGCGAAAGCACCATCCGTATTGACGTCTCGCACGGCGACGGCGTCTATCGCTCCACTGATGCCGGCAAAACCTGGCGCCATATGGGCCTGACCGACACGCGCCATATCGCCAAAGTGCGCATTCACCCTAATAATCCAGACGTGGTGTGGGTAGCTGCCTTCGGACATGCCTTTGGTCCTAACACGGAGCGGGGCATCTACAAGACCACCGATGGCGGCGAAACATGGCGCAAAGTGCTCTACCGCGACGAAAATTCCGGTGCCATCGATTTGACCGTCGATATGACCAATCCCCGCATGTTGTATGCCACCACCTGGCAAGCACACCGCAAATTCTGGGATATTTCGAGTGGTGGGGCTGGCTCTGCCATTTACCGCTCCAAAGACGGCGGCGAAACGTGGGAAGACATCTCGCGCAACCAAGGCCTTCCCCGTGGCATCCTGGGCAAGATGGGCATTACGGCATCACCCGCCAAAGCCGGACGTGTGTGGTGTCTCATCCAGCATGCCGAAGCCCCTGGTCTCTATCGCTCCGATAACGGCGGTGATACGTGGACGCATGTCTGCGACAGCGAATTACTCGTGTCACGTGCGTGGTACTACATGCACGTGCATGCCGACCCTGTTGACCCTGACACCGTCTACATCAACAACTTGGCGTTCTGGAAATCCACCGATGCGGGTGCTACCTTTAGCCAAATCGATACCCCACACGGCGACAACCATGATCTGTGGATTGACCCCAATCGTAATTACCGCATGATCCAGGGGAATGACGGCGGTGCCAATATTTCCTTTAATACGGGCATGACGTGGACGAGTATCTACAATCAGCCCACGTCGCAGTACTACCACATCGGTGTCGATAATCGGGTGCCTTACCGCGTCTATGGTACGCAACAAGACAACAGCTCATTGGCCGTGCCGAGTCGTACCCCGAGCACATCCATTCCGTGGAGTGCGGTGGTGATTGCAGGGACGGGTGAAAGTGGCTACATCACCGTCGACCCCAAAGACGACAACATCGTCTATCTGGGTGCCATCGGTTCGTCGTCGGGTGGTGGCAACTGTCTGCAACGCTACGATGAGCGCACCAAGCAGATCCGCCTTGTGACCACATGGCCAGAGGCGATGTCGGGTGAAGGTGCCATCAAGCACAAATACCGCTTTGCGTGGACATACCCAATCGTCTTTTCGCCACACGATGCCAATGTGCTCTATGCTGCGGGCAACGTGGTCTTTAAGACGACCAACGAAGGTCAGAGCTGGACGCCGATTAGCCCTGATTTGACGCGCAACGATCCTGCCAAACTGCAGGTCACCGGTGGTCCCATTGACCGTGATTCCGTGGGTGCCGAAGTCTACTGCACCGTCTTTTCGTTTGCTGAGTCACCCCATCGCCGTGGCGAATTGTGGGCGGGCACCGACGACGGATTGGTGCAGGTCTCACGCGATGCTGGGAATTCGTGGCAAAATGTCACGCCCAAAAACATGCCAGAGTGGGGCATGGTGACGTCGTTGGAAGTATCACCGCACGACGCCAACACCGTCACTATCTCGGTGGCAGCTCACAAATTGGACGATTACCGCCCCTACATTTTCCGCACCACCGACAGCGGTGCCACGTGGAAGTTACTGGTGGCCGGCATCAAAAACGACCACTTCGTGCGTATCGTGCGCGAAGACTCGGAGCGCAAGGGCTTGCTCTTTGCCGGTACCGAGACCAATTTGTACGTGTCGTTTGATGGTGGTGCGCACTGGGAGCTCTTCCAGCTCAATTTGCCTGTATGTCCCATCTACGACCTCATCATCAAGAACGGCGATTTGGTGTGTGGTACCCACGGCCGTGCCATGTGGATCCTCGACGATATCACGCCGTTGCGTCAGTTCAACCCGAGCATTCGTGACAGTGCAGCGCATCTGTTTGCGCCCCGCCCGAGCGAGCGCATCTTGACGGCATTGTTCGAAAACGAGGATGACACGGGTACTCCTGGCAAGAACTACATGGCAGGTTTGGGTGATGTGTGTGCCCACACGGTGCACGTCACGCCCGAAGGCGCCATCGAGCGCACCTTCCTCGATTCGGGTGCCAATCCGCCACGTGGTGCCATTGTCACCTACTGGCTGAAAGAAACTGCCAGCGAGCCGATTCGCTTGGCCTTTTATGATGCCAAGGGCACGCTCATCAACGAGTTCTTTAGCCGCCCCGAAGGCACCAAAGTCGAGAAGTCGGATGACAAACACGACTTGCGCCGCACCACCGCCAATGCTGGTTGGAACCGCTTTGTGTGGGATATGCGTATCAAGGCGTTGCCCAAAATTGCCGGTAAAGACCCCGTAGCCGGCTCACTCATCTATGGTCCCAAGGTGCCCCCTGGAGAGTACACGGTGCAGTTGACAGCTGGTGGCCAGACGCTGACGCAGTCGTTTACGATTGTGAAAGATGCCTACGCCACAGATGCCACGCAAGAAGATCTCGAGGCACAGTTCAAGATGCTGATGCAGATCTACAACCGCACCGGTGAGACAGTGGCCATGCTTAATCACATGCGCGACGTGCGTGCCCAGCTGGACGGCTGGCACAAGCGTCTCGGCCGTGATGCTGCTACGGCACACTTGGCGACAGAGGCCAAGGCGCTCTACGACAAAGTGCTGGAAGTTGAAAAAGAAATCCAAGTCCCCGACCTCAAGCCGGGCTGGCCTGGACAGATGAATCACGGCACCAAGCTCTTTGCCAAGCTGGGCGCGATTGCAGATGCGGTGTCGGTAGGCAACTACCGCCCCACCGATCAGGCAGTGGCGGTCTTTAGTAACATGTCGGAAGAAATCGACGAAGTCTTTAGTCGTATGCGGGGTTTGGCAAGTGGTGAAATCGCCGCTTTTGCCAAAAAAGTCGCTGCAGCGGGTGTGGGCAACGTGGTCGCTTAAGCATGTGTGTAGACGGGGTGGGTGCATTGCACCCACCCCGTTTTTGGTGTGGTTTAGGTGCGCCCGAGCTGTACTTGGCGCTGACACCAGGTGTAGAGTGCGTCATACACGACGAAACCCTCGCGCAGGATGCGTTCGTCGTCGTCGGGGTAGCGCCAACCCAGTCCATCGCAGGTGGCACGCAACCCGGCGCCGATGGGGTGTTGGTGTGGGCTCTGCTTGATGTCAGCCGTTCCCACAATTTGCCCCATCAGGATGAGCGCGGCGTCGTGGCTGAGGTTGGCTTTGCGCAACAGCACCTCAAACGACGATTCGAGTCCCTCACGGGCGTAGGTGCTGCCATCGACATGAAACAGAATGGCGCCTAGGCGTGCTGCTTCGGAGGCGAGATCATCTCCATCGCTGAAGATGAATTGTGGGTCATGGTCCACAAAGCGCATGATGAGCCAAGCGCAGCCGATGCGTCCGACTTTGATGTGTGATTTGGTTAGCCACTTCATGGTGTTTCCTTTGCGTGATGTGCAGGATTTTGAATGACATAACATGCTTCTGCAGACGGCATCCCGTCGGCATCGATGTCTGCAATGGTGTGGGTGTAGCGCATGCCCACAGCGCGCATGACTCGTCCTGAGGCCGGATTCGAAATGCTGTGTGTGGCGCTAATCCACGGCGTGCCGAGTGTATCGAATTCGAATGTCAAGACGGTGCGCAGTGCCTCACGCATGATGCCTTGGTTCCAATATTTTTTGTGTAATACATAGCCAAAATCTCGCTCACCCTCATAGCGTGGGTGTGATGCCGATCCGATGCCCAGCCAGCCGATGATGATGTGTGGTGCGTGCTGCAGGGTAATCGCCCAGTTGTAGGCATCAGGCGCAGGGATGGTGCTGTTGTCAATACTGCCGAGGAACCACTCACGGCAGGCGGATGCATCCATGTCGCGGAAGTGCATGTAGCGCACGGTCTGGGTATCGCCAATGATGGTATATAGATCGTCCCAGTCGCTGTGGATGAAGTCACGCAAGACGAGTCGAGTGCTGGTGAGCGTGCGCACGTGCGGTGCTCCTGCTGATGTGTCTCTACCGTGAGCGATTATAACAGCATGTGCGCTGAGTGTGCCGAGTATGTGATAATAGGGGCAATACTAGTGGGGAACAGGTTGCGCTATGCAGGCACTCGAACTCGAGCAAATAACTCTTGATTATGGGCGGCGGCGTGTCATCTATGACGTGTCGTTGCGCGTCAACCATGGGCAGGTGTTGGTGGTCACTGGGCGCAACGGCAGCGGCAAAAGTTCACTGTTGCGTGTCATGTGTGGTCTACAACCTGCAAGCATGGGTCAGATATGGTTGCACGATGCGGGTGCACGGCATGCGCCGCTAACCATGCGGCATGCGATTGGCTGGATGGCACCTGATTTGATGCTCTACCGCGAGTTGACGGGGCATGAGAACCTGCGTTTTTTTGCGGACGTGCGTGGTCTGGATATCACTGATGCAACGCTTGATGCGTTGCTTGTCGATGTCGGGCTTGCTGGGCGTGGGACCGATCTGGTGGCCACGTACTCGTCGGGGATGACGCATCGCCTGCGCTATGCGTACGCCTTGCTCCACCAACCAGCACTGTTGTTGCTTGATGAGCCGAGTGTGATGCTCGACCAGAGTGGTCATGAGTTGCTAGAGCGTGTGGTTGCCCGTCAGCGTCAGCGTGGGATTACGGTGATTGCCACCAATGACCCGCGCGAGACACGGTTTGCCGATATTACGTTGGCGCTGGAGGAGGCGGTATGATAGATCCCCTGTTGTGGCGCGCCACCCGCGCGATTTTTGTGCGTGAGTGGCGCAGTGAATTGCGCAACCGCCAAGCACTGAATGCAGTGGCACTGTTTGCGGTGTGTAGTGTGGTGGCCGTCAGCCTGGGGCTCGGCCCACTCAACCGCTCAGCCGAATTACCCCTCGTGCATGCGGCATTTTTGTGGATTGTATTGCTTTTTGCGGCATTTACCGCATTGGCGCGTGTTTTTGTTGTCGAAGAAGAGCAACGCACGGCATCAGCATTGCGTCTGTCCGCACCTCCGACTGCCGTCTATCTGGGCAAACTCTGTTTCAATTTGGTGTTGTTGCTTGGGCTAACCGTACTGGTGACCTTGCTCGCAATCGTACTCTTTCGCATGCAGGTGCGCAATCCGGGGATGGTGGTGGTCATGCTGTTGTCAGGCGCCTTGGCACTGGTTGCAGGTACCACGTTGGTTGCTGCGATCATTGCGCGTTCAACGTCGCGTGGCGCACTATTTGCCGTCTTATCGCTCCCCATCTTGATTCCCATGCTGGTGACCGCAGTGCGTGGCACGGCGCTGGCCTTGGCTGGGTCGGGGTGGGAGCGTGGCATCTCCCCGATTCAAGCATTACTTGCGTATGCAGTTACGATGTTTGTGACATCGCTCTTTTTGTTTGCCACGGTGTGGGAATAGCAATACCGCTGACTAACACTATTTGTATAGTTGTTGTATAAATATTGTGTAATCGGCATTGGAATGCCCTTTCTCACCATTTGCTCATATACCATCTATAGAGTATGATGCACCCGATAGCCGTGTAATGGTGGAGTAGATGTATGGCTACAAATATTGCCCAAGGTGCCAAAATAATCCTCGGTATTTGGATTGCTGGTGTCATCTACGCCATGTTTTTGGTGGTACCACAATATGTGGGCTTAGGTGATGCAGGGCGTATTATCATCGTACACGTCCCTGTTGCTTGGGTGACAACTGCTTGTTATGCGGTCTCTGCATGGTACAGCATTCAGTATCTACGTAACCGGCGCATCGGTGATGACATGGGGGCAGTGGCTGCCGCTGAAGTCGGCACGCTCTACTGTATATTTGCTACCGTCACCGGGTCAATTTTTGCTGAGGTCGTGTGGGGTACGTTCTGGAACTGGGACCCACGCGAAACCTCCATTCTCGTGTTGTTGCTCATCTATGCCGCTTACTTCGCGTTACGCTCATCCGTCGATGATGGTGAGCGTCGGCGCCGTTTAGCCGCCGTCTATAATCTGTTTGCTGCAGTCACAATGCCCTTTTTGTTGTTTATTGCACCACGGGTCGCAGACAGCACGTTGCATCCCAACTGTGCGTTTTTACAGGGGAGCAAGTGTGAGGGCATTTACCTCGACATCAACGGTGCCAAAATCGGTCAACTCGGTGATGTCGTTGTTGAACTGAAAGCGCTTCAGACGGTAAACGACTTGTCCGTGGCTACCGTTGAAGTGCGCATGCCCGGTCTGCAGGATATCGCCACATTGCAACCCTCACTGGATGCCGAAGGCAAAGCGGCGGATCGCCCTGAATTCCCGGGTGAGCAGTTTCGTATGATTCTGCTTGAGGCCGATGTGGCGGCGGGCACGGTACGGGTCAACATGCAGGCGCCAGGCACAGGTTTGTTGAGTAATCCACGCACATTGTGGGTCTTTATGGCAGGGAATATTGGCTTTGCTGGTTTGGCAGCGTGGTTGTTTGCCATACGCAAGCGCGTGTTGGTACTACAAACTCGTATTACTCCATGGGAGGCAAGTGTATGACCATCTTACTTGATGCCGGTGTTGCCATCTACGTGGCAATGGCCGCTGCCTTGGTGGTTTGGCTTGGGGTGTTTGTGTTTATGTGGCGCATCGACAAAGCGACGCAGGCGTTGGCTGCGCAGATCGCGAATCGCGAAGAGGGTGCACCCACCCCACGCGCCCGTGTCGACATCAAGAAAGAGGTAGCGCATGAGTAGCATGAGTGCATCATCGTCGCGTTTTGCCCTCAAACCCTTGCATATGATAGGTATTGCGATTATCGTACTGTCGATTGTGCTAGGGTATTACGGGTTGAGTGCATCGATGCGCCCCTATACGACGTCAGTTGCAGAGGCCAAAACGACGAGTCGTGGAGTGCAGTTGGCCGGTTTTCTGGGCAGCAAAGGTGAGTACAACGATGCCGGGCAATTTACGTTCTTGTTGCAGGACTCCGCTGGCAACATGATTACGGTGGTCTCGAATGAGCCCAAACCATCGAATTTTGAGCAGGCAGTGAGTATCGTGGCTATCGGCCAATACGACGAGCAGACCGGCGAATTTATGGCTGAAAACCTGTTAGTCAAGTGCCCTTCCAAATATCAGGAACAAATGAAGACCGAGGCAAGCTCCTAGTTGACTATGAATTCGCAGTAGTGCTGGCAAAGTGAGGCTGGAATGTCAGTATATTTCTTTGGGACGTTGTTGATTGTAGCGACAATTGCCATGGCCGCCATGGCAAGTATCAGTTATTTGCTTGTGCCGACAGGGCGTCAGTTTGCCTTGAACTACGGGCGGATAGGGACGCGCTTGACATTGGTAGGCGTGGTAGCAGTGGTCGTGTTGCTCAACTATCTGTTTGTGGCGCAACGCTACGATGTAGAGTACGTCTACAACTATAGCTCCCAAGAACTCGAACCATACTTCCGCGTAGCGGCGGTGTGGGCTGGTCAGCCAGGCTCATTTGTGATTTGGGTGTTGTGGGGTGTGATTGGTGCGCAGTTCTTGATTCGGCGCACGCGCCATGCTGAGCCATATGTACTGGGCATCGTGATGGCGATTCAGTTCGGTCTATTGGTGTGTATGCTGGTGCGCAATCCGTTCATTTTGCATGTCACCCCAGATGGTATCCCCCCTACCGATGGTAAAGGCTTGAACCCAACACTGCACAACATGTGGATGCTCATCCACCCGCCGATTCTGTTTATTGGTTTTGCATTAATGGCAATCCCCTTTGGGTATGCCATTGCCGGGTTGTGGCGTCGCGACTATGACGGCTGGGTGTTGGCCGCATTGCCCTGGACGATTGCATCGTGGGCAGTACTCGGCTTGGCGCTATTGCTGGGTGGTTACTGGGCCTACGAAACCCTCGGTTGGGGTGGCTACTGGGGCTGGGATCCCGTCGAAAACTCGGCGCTCGTGCCCTGGTTAACGGTTGCCGCACTCATTCATGCGATGTTGGTGCAACGTGCAGGTGGTGCCATGCGCCGTACCACGCTAGTGCTGGCAGTGGTGACCTATGTCCTCGTCTTTTATTCGACGTTCCTGACCCGCAGTGGCGTGTTGTCATCGTTTTCGGTGCACTCATTCGTCGAAGAGGGACTCAAGTGGTTGATGACCGGATTTTTGGCGAGTTTAATCCTCATCGGTGGTGGCTTTATTGCATGGCGCTGGCGCGACATCCCCTCCAAAGCGCTTTCTGACAAACTCCTGTCGCGCGATAGTTTTTTTGCCCTGATGATTCTCGTGGTGATGCTGATGGCGGGTGTGGTGGCGCTTGGCACATCGATGCCCGTCATCTCGGCCATTCCAGGGGTCGGCTCGTCGCTCCAGAGCTTTTTTGGTTCCATGTTTCAGCTCGATGATGGTACTACCTACGATATGAATGCACAGCCCTTTGAGGATGGTCGCTTCGGATTGGTGGGGAGTTTTTATAGTACCACGGTGGCGCCACTCGGACTGATTATGACGGTATTGATGATTATTGGACCGCTGTTGGGCTGGCGTGATAGCAATCCGCGCCATTTGCTCCGTGCCATTCGGTGGCCGGGTGTGGCAGCTGTTGCAGTCACCTGTGTTGCCATCGTGCTGGGCACACGTAGCCTGTATTCGGTGGCATATGTGGGATTGGCAACGTTTGCAATTGGTACCAATGTACTGATGATTATTCGTACGTTGAAAGGTGGCTGGCTGCGCATTGGTGGCTACATGGCGCATGTCGGTCTGATGGTCTTTATTGTGGGTGCAGTTGCGTCCACGTGGTATGCCACACCAGAGACACGCGTCGTCATCCCCGAAGGTGAAAAAATGGCTATTTATGGCTACGATCTCACCTTTAACGGTTGGCGCATGGATGCCAATGGGCGTGGGGTGCTCGATATGACCGTCAACCGTGGTGGCAACGAATCACCGGCGACTCCGCAACTCTACTTCAACAGTCGTATGGGTGCGACCATGGCAACGCCATCGGTGCGCAGCGAAATCTTCCAAGACTTGTATATCTCACCGGTAGAATACACACCGGCGTTTGACCGTAATATTGCGGATCTCGAAGAAGGACAGTCCAAGAAAGTTGGACCATACACGATTACGTTTAATGGGTTTGTGGTACCCACCGATCATAGTTCGAATGCGGACATCAGTGCACGACTAAGTGTCAATTATGAAGGACAAACCACTGAAATCGTGCCAGGTATCGTGATTTTGGCGGATGAACCAGATCCTGCCAAAGCCATCAAAGAGCTGCCCGTGGCACTCCCGGGTGGTCACAATGCGTCGCTCGCCGCCTTTGACCCGACGCAGAAACGTGTCATCATCAACGTGAGTGGGTTGAATTTGCCCGTAGAACCGGCACGCGCTGTGGTCACGGTGACTGTCAAGCCAGGGGTGGTCTTGGTGTGGAGTGGCATCATCATCGGCGTGTTGGGTGGGCTACTCGCAGTGCTCCGCCGTGCAATCGAGGCGGGCATGACGCTGGGGACGGTGTGGAACTCGGCTTCGCTGTGGGTGCGTGGCCTTGGACGTGATGACGCACTTTCACGTGTGAAATAGAAGGAATGTCATGGTTGATTTTTATGCGGTGCTCCAGGTCAATCGTGATGCCGATCAAGCCACGATTACTGCGGCATATCAGCGCTTGCGTCAAGCGTATAATCCGGATGCGCTCCAGGGAGTAAGTGAAGAGTTGCGGGTATTGGCGAGTGAACGGGCGCTGGCACTCGAACAGGCATATGCGATTTTGGGTGATGTGACGATGCGAGCAGCCTACGATGCTGGGGTGACGAGTGTCGTTGAACGGGCCATCCCAGTGGCTGACCCCAGCTACGATTATCGCCCACTCCCCGCTGCGCAACAGCAAGAACGCAGCGCCGAATTTGATGCCAAACCGCTGCGCAGTGGCCGCAGTGTGACTGGTGACCGACAGACTGCGCTATGGCTGACTGTGGTGATCCCGCTGGTGATTGTCTTTGCCACATACATCATCACTGATGGTGGTCGCCGTACCGCACCGAGCAATGATACACCGCCAGTGGCAGTTGCGACTGCGGTAAGCGACCAATTCGAAGAAGCGATTCTGACTGCACGACTGACCACCGAAGAAAATCCAACCAGTATTTCGGCGTGGGTCGATTATGCGAATTTGCTCTACAACAGTGTGCAGATTGTGCGTGAGCAACAGCCGGGTAGCACCCTCTACCTCAATCGCTTGGCACGCTGGCAGATGGCGGCTGATGCCTATGCCAAAGCGCTGTCGTTTGATCCGAGTAATGTGGTTGTCCAAGCGGATATGGGTGCTAGCCGTTGTTTTTATGGCAACGGTATTGGCAGTAGCCCTGATTCGGCAGCAGGATTAGCACAGCTCCGTGAAGCGCTCCCGACGCTCCCCGATAGTGAAAAACCGCGCGTGTTGCTGAATTTGGGGTACTGCTTGGCAGAAATCACCCCACAACAGATAGATGCGGCTATTGAGGCATGGCAACAAATCGTTGACATCGAACCGAGCGACTCACCATTTGCCATCCAAGCAACTAAACTCATTGCACAACTCAGAAACCGTTGAGGCGGTATGGGGCGAAAGGCAACACGATATGGCGACAGCGCAAACATACTATGAGCAGCTGGGCGTTGCAGTTGATGCAACGACGAGTGAGATTGTCGCAGCATGTGAGCATGCCACCATGCGTTATCGCGCTGATCTGCAAACAGATCCGAGTGGTGAGCTCGCAAATGCGGCCATGCAACGCATTGCCGCCATCGAAGAAATCCGCGATACACTGCTTGATCCCCGGCAACGCTATT
>Ga0315904_10006573_pt1 | contig 15883 bp, 24 predicted proteins | sample LakEriMetagenome_6_FD_203529 | JGI IMG/M metagenome (GOLD analysis project Ga0315904, IMG submission 203529) | Freshwater fungal communities from buoy surface, Lake Erie, Ohio, United States - Buoy 12 MA120 | ecosystem: Environmental > Aquatic > Freshwater > Lake | place: USA: Lake Erie, Ohio... | reverse complement strand
GCGATTCCCGGCCTACTCGTTGATCCTGTTTCCGCCGCTGTCGGCCTGTTTGCCGGGCTGGCCGTGGGAATCGCCGTCGGGCTGGCAGTGGGGCTGTTGACTCGGGGGAGGGGGGCGGTATAATGCCCGACACGCGGCGAGGGTACTAGACTCGCCACACAGACCGAACAGCTTCAACCCGCTTGGACCTTCAGCCGCTAGTACCGGCGAGTCCATGCGGGTTTTTTGTTGATCACGGCAAGAGGTTCGCGGTTCCGGCGATTCCGCCCGAGGGCGAGAGAATGGGACAGCAGACCGTCGGCTGCGTGGTGACCGATGAATAAGGCTTGGGGAAACTTCCTGCGGTGACTTCCGTCCCCCGGTGGTCGAGACTGTCTCGGCTGCTGTGCCTGGCGAGTGGAGCGTGGTGCGTTATCGAAGTGCCACGGGTGGGATTCGCCCAATGAAATAGCCCACCTCGCAGAAACGCTATACGTCCGGGACGGTCGTTTGGTTCCTGCAGTGACTTCCAGAGTTTCCCTTGTTTTCAGGGGTGGCGCTGGAAGTCGCTGTCTCGCTGCCATCCGAACAATCGTTTGATTCACACAGAGGTGTCACATGGCCAAACGTAAGGCAGTCAAGCGACTGCAACGGCTGTACAACGAAGCTAAGCACTTGGCAAAGTCAGACACGATGCGTCAAGAGGTTGAAGCATGGTACAAACGTGAAGTGTCTCAACTGAACAAGAGTCGTGTCGCTCAGCGTGACGCCAAGAAGGCCAAACGAAAGACGTACCCGAAGTGGAAACGCGGGATGTCGTGGGCCACCTGGTACGAACTCTACCTTCAGTGCCCGCACTGGCGAACCACCCGGGCCGCTGCCCTGCGAAGGGCTGGCCATCAGTGCGAGTCCTGCGGAGCCGTGGAAACGCTGCAAGTCCATCACCTGACGTACAAACGACTCCGCCGCGAACTGCCGACAGATCTCAAAGTCCTGTGCCGCGTCTGCCACATGGAAGCCCACGGGCTGGAGACGGTCGACTCTGTGACGCTGAACTACCTCAAACTCGATCTCGGGAACAACTCACGATGACACTACGCGAACTGATGGAATGCTGGCTGACCGAACGCCCAATACGATACCTTAAGGCGGGAATTGAAACCACCGGGATCATCTACGGGCTTGAGCACCAACCCGGCGATCGGTTTCACCTCGAAATGCTTGTTCCCGGGTCATATGAACATTCTGGCTGGGTGGCTTTTGCCACGCTCGGCCGCAGTGACCGCAGCCCGCTCGACGCGGAGATTCTGGACCGCTCGATTTACCCCCTGCCGGAGATGACACGATGACCTTTACCGACCTCACCGCCGCCATGTGGGACGGCCGCAGCGTGACGCTGACAGACCACGCGGGCCGATCTATTGAGGCGGTCCCAACGGGCATCGCTCGCACCATCGGACGGGATCGACTGTGGGTCGTGGCCTACTACGCCCGACGCGCGAATCCACCCCGAGGGGCCATCGTCATGCGGTTCGACTCGTTCGACAGCAACTGAACGCCCGATAACCTTTTTGCTGGCGTTAGCAAAATGGAAAATTCCTCCGGATTTGCTCTTGCAAACTTATCCGCACGCCGATATATTTCTGACATGTCAGCCGCACAACGCGGGTGACGCCAACCCCGGGAGATGATGACATGAGCCAAAGCCCCAAGATCACGATTGACGACGACTCCTACATTGTGTTTTACGCCGACCACGAGAAGGGCAGCCCAGCCGGAATGATGGTTCGCCAAGGACTGGCAAGGGCGCAGCAATCCGAACAGCTAATGATCGAGTGCGGATACAGATACACCGAAATCAAGCACGCTTTTTCGGCTGGCGAAATCTGGCAGTCGGCAACCAAGTAGTAACCCACCACCCCGCCCCCTGCACATCGCGGGGGGGCTTCCTCTAGCTGATGGAGATGATGACAGATGCACGCAGTTTTGAAGCACGGCAAGTACAAAGCGGTCGATCGCTGCACGGTGATGTCCTACCACCACGATCGGCAATTGTCTTGGACCGAATACCCGGCCGGGGCAGTGATCGAGGTTCCCCGAACGGTCAACGGTTTTCGCTACTGCCTTGAGTGGTGGGACCTTGAGTACGATTGCCCCGACACTGGCGGGCCGCAGCCGCGAATTGAACGGCTCGTCAAGTAGACCGCCCACACGCCCCCGGGATTGGCTCGGGGGCAACTGTTCGAATTCCTCTAAGAGTTCACACGATGACCCACACCACCGCAACCGCCGCCGCCGCACTCGGCCTGACCCCCAGGCAGGTCGGCCAACTCGCACGCCAACACGGGCTGGGCCGCAAGATCGGCAGAGACTGGCAGTTCACCGCCGCCGATCTCCGCCAGATGCAACGCCGCCCGACAGTCGGACGCCCACGGAAGGGGGCGAAGTGATGCCCGTCCCTCCCTGCGAGAAGTTTCCGTTCGGTGACACCCGGTTCTCCCCCGGCTACACATGGGTTTCCGAAGAGCCTGAATGCCGTAGCGGTCTCTGCATGCCCTCACTTGACCACGCCACCGCCGCCGCGATGTACTGTGACCGACCGTCGACCCGGTACTACCACATGCGGGGCAAGACGTGGACCGTCTGGACCATGCAGACCCCGACCGACACGCCACAGATGCACGTGATCGCCCTGCCTGTTGACCCCGCCATGCTCCCCGCTGACAAGAGGTTCACGTGACCCACTCCCCCATCATTGCCCGACTGTACATCGACCGGCAGAGGCAACAACGGCTGATTGAGGACGCCCGGGCCAAACTGCAGGACGCCGCCCGTGCTGTCCTTGCCCTGCACCCTGCCCACCGCGAGTACGGCACGGATGCCGACTACCATGCCGCCGTCGACGAATACAATGACTGGCTCGTCCGGATCGAAGATCTCATCGCCGACCTCGCCGTTACCTCTGCCGCAATTGCAGACTCCCTCTCTGGCCCCGGCTCACATCTGATAGGCTACCCCCGATGATCCGCTACTCCATCGCCGCTGGCATCGCCCTGGGCCTCGCTGTCGCCGCCTTTGTGTCCCGAGTCCCGCCGGTCAATCGGCCAGTGTCTGCGGGGCGTGTAGACCCATTTGGCCTCTATGTCCGGGGAGCCAACGGGGAAATCTTCGTCCGCGTCCGCTGGGGCAGCTTGCCGGGATATCCCCCCTCCGGTGGGTACTGTGTGGATCAGTGACTTCGCCTTGAACGCCGCCGTGAATCTCGGGATGATTGGATGTCTTTCCTTTCACCCCGAGGTTCGAAATGGCCCGAGTTACCGGCAACATCACGTTCGAAACGTCAGACATCAGCAATGACGCCATTTCGGCGACCACATTGCTGGACAACGACAAGCTGCAGCACCTGTACAAGGCGTTTACCAACTTCGACCTGGCAATTGGCGCGACACCTGTCGCTAGGCATGAAATCGTCTACGTCGCCGACAAAGCTGGGACGATCCGGAATTTCAACTGCCTTTGCAATGACACCGGAACTGCCGCCAGCGTGACGTTCGACCTGAAGAAGAATGGTTCATCGGTCCTCTCGTCAGTCGTTACGGTGACCAATGCCACTTCCGACCGTGCTGTCGTCGCTGGCACCATCACCACGAGCACCATTGCCATTGGCGACGTGATTTCCATCGAATTGGCCGTCAGTTCGTCTACGGGCATGCAGGGGCCGTTTGCGTGGGCCGTGATCGAGGAGAATGGAGCCCCGACCTAATCCACGGGCCACAGGCCACGCGGGCATTGCTGGCTCGGCATGCGGGCCTTAATTGCAATGACGCACCCACACTCGCCACATGTGTTGCCGCTCCTGAATTGGCACGGCTCGCATGTGGCGAATCGTTTGCACAGAGAGTCCTCGGCAAGGTGCGGACAGCCCTCGGCAATATGCTGGGCGATGGCACGCAGGAAGGAGACGACTCTCATTGTCTATGCCTTCTTTGTACGCCGCCCACACAAAAAGACCGAGTCTGAGGCATGGCGACACAGTGTAGGCTGCCCATGCCAATACACGGGTGGCGATGGCAGGATTCCTCCCCATGTGTATTGCAGCACCCCTGTCGAGCTGGTTTTCGTTGTGCTGTAGCCACTGATTGCACTGCTCCATACCGCCGTGCCTGCGTTGGCATCCATGAATTGCAGTGCTCCGAACTGCAGTGATGCCGGTGCCAGCAACTGCGTCATCGCACTGTCGTATCGCGTCAGATACGAGCTAGCACCAACGCCACTTCCCTGAAACCCAAGCCACATCCCGTTGGCCATATCGCTGGCAAGGCGACACACTCCAGTCGACCCCAAAGAGACAAATGTAGCCGAGGTGATTGACATAGACGGACTCATCCTTTCCACGACGGCCTGCGAGAAAGGCGAGGTGACATCTCTCGCAATCCACAGATAGTCATCCGCCGCAATCTCCATGCCCGAAAATCCATACCCGCCACCACGTGTGAATTTCCATTGCAACACGCCACTGGCGTTGTATTTTGTCACGAATTGCAGGACAAAACCAAAGGCGTTAAATTGAAATGACGCCACATATACATTATTGGACGAATCCAAAACTGCTTGCAGCGGTATGTCACTTGCCCCGATGTTGATCGTTGCCTTGAGGACCGCGTTCTGATCATACAGATATGCCTTCTGGTCGTTGTTGAGCAGAACGAACCAATTGCCGTTCGAATATCCAGAAAATGATGTGTTGGTGATTGTGTCGACTCCGGTTAGATCCAAGTCATATGTATAGACATGGCGAAACCATAGCGTAGGATTTGTGTCGTTGTTGGTCGACAACACGGTTATCTGATTGTTCTTCGCCGTGAGGAAACGCGGACGTGGGTAGTCCCGATTAGGGTCGCCTGTATTCTGAAATTTCCCAACATCCACTTCGGCAAGCACATTGACAGTCGCACTGTCGGCCAGTCTGCGCAACCAATAAAAATCGCCATCACCACAGCAATTGCATCCAAAGAACATCACGCCACCTCATGTGCCACATGCGGTCTGCCAAATTTCCCATCCATGTGGGAACCAGACACACGCAACTTCCGCTCCAGCATTTACCGCCCCGTACCGACTGTATGCTTCGATGTTCTGGCCGGTGTCGACCAAAGTGTAATTGCGCGGCACTTGTGGACGGCCACGATACACCGACACTGTGCCGCTAGTCTGTGCGGCAATAGCAGCATCGGCCACCCCAATCGCCACCCGAAGTGGATTCCGCCCAACCCGCTCCATGCCGTTGAAGTCTTGGGGGCTGGCGTTGAGAAAGAAGTCCCGAACGACCGCCTGCACCTGCGCCAGAGCTTCCGGGCCAAGAACATAACTGCTCATCTCACGCCTCGAAGATCTTGATCAGCAGCTTGGGTGTGCCCGCCGATGCCTTGTGCCGGAATGTCGCGGTTGACTTGCAGTAGACCATCTGAGGTAGTCCACCGGGCTTCAGTGTGCCACACGCTACCATCGCCCCGCCCGACGCCGGTCCCCAGTCAATCGAGTTCGTGCTGTCGAGATTCTGCAGGATCATCAGGCCGGGGGTGGTCAACCCGAGCGATGGAAAGGCGGCCTCGGTCGTGCTTGTCGCCACCACGCCGGAATACAGCCCAGAAGACGCCTGGTCGGCCCGCATTCCGCCGACGGAGAACTGGTCCGCCAGGTAGCCGGTAGATGCAGACGCGGGGTTCTTGAGCGTCACATTGAGTGTGACAGTGATCTCGTTGGCCATGAATGCTCCTACACAAAGCGAATGTCGGTGAACTCGACCTCTTGGTAATCATACCAATAGCGGTACACCTCGTCGCCGTCTTTCACGGGTGTCGGAAGGGCCTTCCCCTTGCCGTCGAGATGGATTGGCTCGGCTGGTTCCACGCCATCTGGACCGTAGTATGTCTGAAGCACATCAGGACCAGCCCCCAATGGGCCGAGCACCTGCCGACCACGGTCGAGGGTATTTGCGATCCAATAGCCAAGCCGCTTGTTGGCCTGAACTGTGGATGTGGCCCCAACGTCTTTCACGTCGGACGCATTCGGCAGCAACATCGACGGACCAATCTCGATCTGGACCATGATGTCCCGGCCACGCACGCCACGCTCGTAACGCTCCTCGCCAACCTGCACGTCGGCCACCCGGGCACAGTGCTGCTCCACCTGCTCCCCGTCCACGGTGAATGCCGTCTTGTTAATGCAGTTGTGCAGAGACAGCAAGCCCGCAGGCTTCTGTCGGACGAAGTATCGGATGGTGCAGATGCGAACCGATTCGTAGTGAGCCTTGCCGGGGCGGAACAGATCCCCTGCCGAGTTGCACTTCTTTTTGCCACGCCGGTCATTCTCCAGTGTGACCTGAATCGCATTCGTCGACCACGAGATCCTCGGGGCCTGCACTTCGGGATCTTGGTTGAACTGCGGCTGCGCCTGATTCGACGAGACTTGCGTCGAATAGGAGCAGGTCACTGTCCAATGGTGAGGTGCCCCGCGATTGTTGTTCTGCCTTGCACTTCGCGAGAGATGCACCGCCGACGAACCAGGGGCGTATGGCTCCAGTGCTTGGGGAAGTCGCGGGTCCGACAGCACCTCGGTCGCGTTGAACTGGGCCTCGTCGTAGTATATCTCGAACACCCGCTCGTAGGATTCCGTTCCCGGCATGGAGAACGACCCAGATGCGCCAGCGATCTCTGTGATTGTGCTCGCCATGACCTAGTTGCTCATTGCGTTGTTGAAAAGAAGATTGTTGGCCTTCCGCAGCATCTCGGCCTCATCCTCCGCCTTCTTGGATGGCAATGTGTTGAGCCGGATGTCATTCAGGTTGTTGTTCGCGTTCCGCAGCAACTCCTTCATGTCCTGCAGGGCCTGGCTGTCAGGACTCGGTCCTTGCCGAGCCTTCCCAAGTGCGTCGAAGGCTTCTGCACTGCCAAACGCCGCGCCGCCGATTCCCTCCGTGGGATCGTATGCCTGCACGCGCTGCGAAAGGCGGTTGACGCCTTGCTCAATGCTTTGCACGTATTGCTCATAGTCCCTAATGGCCATCACCTTGGCGCGTTCGAACTGTTCCATTTCCTGCAACCCACCTTTCTCAATCGCCTCTCCTCTTTTTTTGGCCTCCTCGTCGAGACGCTTGTTTTTCTTGTCGGCTTCTTCTTTGTCGACCTTGGCCTGCTGGTCTTTGACGGTCTTTTCCAGTGCGCCTTGCTCCGCCAGGATAAGGCCTCGCTCCCGCAGCATCTGTTGATGCTTGTTCTCCAGCTCTTCTGCCTGGGAGTAATAGTCCGCCATCATCTTGCGGACCGCCCTTTCGCCACCCAAGGATTCAACAAGGGCTTCCGACTTTTGAGCCTCCAGGCCCTGTGCTTGCAGTTCCTGCTCCATGCCCTCGGCGCGCAGATACTGCATGTACTGCTGGTGAGCCAGCAGCCGCTTCAGCTTGTCTCCCTCGATAATCGCCGTCTGTGCCTGCTTGCGAGTCTCCACCGCCTTGGCTTCGTTGACAGCCATATCCACGCGAGAATTATCCAGCCTGTTCTGAGCCTGCGCTACGGAGTCAATTGCTTCGAGTTCTGCCCTAAATCCAGCCTTGCGACCAGCCTCGTCAATCCCCTGTTGCGGCTGAAAGCGTTTCATGTTTAGCTTGGCCGCCTTTTCGGCTGCCTGCTCCGCCCGCTGCTCCCACTGTGCCCACAGATCGGCACCGATCATTAATGCAGTTGAGATGCCGACCACGCCGAACTCGGCCGTCATCAATGCTTGGCCGATACCACCAAACCCATTCTTGGTTTCCGCTAGCAATATCCCGAGGCCCTGCAGGTTATTTGCGGAGGCTCTGACAGCCCCAGCAAACCCGCCAGTTCCAAACACGGTCGCCGCGTCTTGTACGCCATAGGCGAGATTCAACATTCCGTATCGCACACGATTGGCCGATGCCTCGACGTGGTGCAGCTCCTCCACTCGCCGTCGCTGGAATTCACGCACATGGGCGTCCATCTGCTCCATCTGTGGCGCAGTGCGTGCCATGCGTGTTTGCTCGACGGCTGGCATGTCCTGCCATGCCGACATATCCCAGCCCTTCGACTCCGCAGCCGCCTTGATTGCCCGCTCTCTCTTGACGGCCAGGTCGTGAAGGCGATCAATGTGGCGCTGAAGCTGCTTTTCCTTCGCTTCTTGAGTCTTCTTTTCCTGCGCCAACTCGCGCTCGGCGTCGATTTGCAGGCGGTCGATAAGGTGCCGCTGCGATGCCGCTTGTCGCTCCGACTGCTGGATCTGTCGAAATCGCAACTTGGCCGCAATGCTGTCGGATTTCGCTTGGCGTTCTTCGGCCAGCCCGATCTGCTGCTCGGGAGTCAGTGGGCCAATGAAGTCCTCAATTTTGACAATTGGCTTTTGCCGCACTCGTGGTGCCGCCATCTTGCGCTCGAAGGTCTCCAGCATCTGGGCAAAACTATTGAGTGCCCGCTCCGCTGGCGAGATGTCGGCTGCCACGCCGACCGTCATCGTTCCTAGGCTTTCACCGGCCATGCGTCAGTCCGTTCATATGTGCCCACTGGTCTAGCTTGGCGGCAACATCCTGTGCGGTCGTTGCTGCCGTCGCGTCCTTCGTGCATCCAATGCCGTATCGAGTCGGAATGAACGCTCCGGGCTCAATGCTGCTGCTGCCACGATAGAGCATCGCCGCAATGAGATCGGCCTGCGCCCAGTCATCGCCCCACGGACAGACTCGATAGTAAGCCTTCCATTCTGCGAACTCCTGAGCGTCAAGCCGTTCCTGTGCCTCGCGCACCGTACAGCCGAATGTCCTGGCCAGATGGAACCAAAACAGCCTGTCCGGGCGCGATCTCAGTTTTTTTCCGTCTGTGTCGCCTCGTCTCCGCCGATCTTGTTCAGGCGAAACGCCTCGTCGAAGATCCGCGTGAGAAGGAGGTGATTCCAGTCCGCAATTGCCGGGATGTCATCGCGACCGGCCAACGGCTCACCAGACTCATTGACAATCGACATCGCCACAAGGGTCGCACGACTACGGGTCCAGTTGTTTGTTTCCCTCGCCTCCTTGAAGGTCCCGATGTAGAAGTCGAGATCTGTGCCAGAGATGACTTTCACAAACAACTTGGCATCCGGCATGTAGTCGGACACATCAACAGGCGACTTGACACACGTCTTGGCAGCCGCAAACAAAGAGTCCTTGAGGTTCATCATCAGCTCGCTGCATTGACGGTGATGGCCCCGGTCCACTTGATCGTGGCGGTGGCCGTCATGATGCCGTTGATCGGCACTGTGGGCTCGTAGGCGGTCATGAAGCCTGTGCCGGTCCACGTAGCCGCCGTCGTGGCTCCGGCCGCCATCGGGTAGGTGATGGTGATGCTTTCCGACGCCGACTCGATGGGCGGGTCTTTCGAGGCGTCGAACATCATCGTGACCCGCAGCTCCCCGTAGTTGACCAGCTTCTCGGGAATGAACGTGCGGGCGGTGGTCGTGGCACTGTGAGTCGTCTCCAACGCTTCCCGCCGCATCGAAGACGGATTGATGTCCGTGATCCACGCGAAGAAGCCCGTGCCAAACGTAATCGCTGCGGAATGGCCCTGCATTGGGGCTGCTGTTACAGGCATGTCTCAGTTCCTTTCAGGTTGTGGGGATGTCGTCTGATGGCTGGTGTTTCGCCAGCCGTTCCATGAGCTTGAGGCGGACTCTCTGCTTGACTTGCTCCTTGGTCTGCTGCATTGACTCGCGAAGCATCCCGTGGCCCTTAACCTGCTTGCCGTTGCGATGCTTGAATCCCTTCTCGACAAGATGCAGATAGCGGGACGGCTTGCGGACCTTCTTGGATTTGACGACGAGTGGCACACCAGCCCGCTTCGCCTCACCCTTCTTGCGGAAGTAGCTCTTCATGGCTGGGCCGAAGATTTTCCGGCTGGCCCCGACGAGCGAATACAACTTGCGACTCGTGTGCTTGCTATCCTTGGTTTGCAGGGCCTTCTGCAGCCATCCGGTGTAGATTGGCGTCTTCTGTTTGGCGACCTTCTTGATCTCAGTCGCGGCTGCATGCAGGGCGGACCGCATCGCTAGCCGTAACGTCCGGCTACTGATGTCACGGAGCCTGCGTGTGATCTCGGTGTCGATGTCCACCGAGACGTTCAACTCGTTCGGATGCGGCTTCCGTTCGTACTTCATCATGTCACCGAGTGCATGATGCGATAGATCCCGGACACCTTGACCGAGATCAGATCCAACTCGTCGTGAGACAGATCCTCGAACATTCCCGCGTCACTCGACGCCATCATCCCGAGGGACACGGACAACTTCCGCGACAGACCGTCGGCGATGTCCTGCCCGTAGTTGATCATCAGCTTTTGCTGCTCCAGAAGGCTGCCCTGCTCGATCCGACGCACCAACTCCACCGCCACGTCGATCTGGTATTCGTCGAACTGGGCAGGCATCCCGCTGCGGTTTCTCGATGTCGCCTGCGGGTAGACGATGGCCGAGATTCCGTCCTCGAACGACTCCCTCAGCATGGTCGGGCGGTAGGTCTCGATCACCCGCAATGCCGGGAGGGCCACGTCCCCTGAGTCGACCAGTTCACGCAAGGCAGCACAGACACCCTCGACCGCTTGCACAATCGGGGATGGCATCACCGCACCTGCTTCGTGAAGATCCGCAACACAACCCCACCGGACCCGCTGTCCCGATAAGGCTTCTCTCCGCTCGCATCCGAGGCAACACGATAGACCTTGCTTCCGTGCGTGATCGTATCGCCTTGCTCCGGCACAATCTGCCTGCCGTTCAAGACCAAGTCAGTCGCCGTCACCAGCCAATCCTTTGTGCTGTAGCCGACGATGATCCCCTGGTCGAGCTGTGCAATCGCAGAATCCCCAGCAGTCGCCTGAATCGTGACCGAGGAGGAACCGCGTTGGTACACGACGGTCTGGCTGACAGACGCCTTGTGGACGCCTGCCAGCCACGACTCAGCCGACAGAAGAAGGTCGCTCATTAATTGCGGTGCAGGATTTCCCAGTTGCACACATCGAGACGGCAACTGTTGCTAGCGCTCGTGGTCGACCATTGACCGCTGATGGCCAGCGTAATCGCCGCCGTGGTATCCACGGTCGTGGAAGCCAGCTTGGCAGGCTTGGAAGTCACGGTTCCTTCAACGCCAATCGCCGCCACACCGCAGGCCACCGCAGTGCCCGATGCACCAGTGGTCCGCACAACGATGTCAGCTTCCAGGTAGAAGATGTCGTTGTTGACGACATCCACGGCACCGGTGCTGACAACGGTCGTGGTTCCCAGCTTGATCTTCGCGGTCAGGGTGTCCGTCGAGTTCGTCGCAGTGGCAATACCCTGCGCCTTTACGCGAATGACATCACCTTCCCGCAGGCCATTGGCCGGGATGGTCAGGGTCGAATTGTCAAAGTTCGTTTCGGTGGAACTGGCCGTCAGAGCCGTCGATGCAGCCACCGCCACACCGGCCATTTGAGTGCTCCCGTCAGTCTCGTTGATGGCAACATCAACGGTCGTGTCCGCGAGAGCAGCCGCCACCACCACTTTGCCAGCCGGAACGCCAACCGACGCAGCGGTCGACACCCGGTCGTTCGCCACGTCGTAGTAGACGATCTGGCCAACCGTCATCGCATTGCCAGCCGAGGTGGCCTTTGTGAATCGGAACACGCCATCGATGGTCAGACTGCCCAACGCATTCGCAGCGATGTCGGTCTTGACCACCCCGAGCAGTCCGTTCTGGACCACCACATCCCCAGCCGTCTTGGCAGTGGTCGGGGTGTAGTCAATCGCACACCCTTCCTGCCTGTACGTAGCACCCATCGTAGAATCTCCTTGTGGATCAGGTTGGAATCAGGAACTTAGGCAGCGCCCTTCGACTTCACACCGGCAACGTATTCCGCCTTGTCCACGCCGAAGTCGTGGTAGCCACGGAACTGGATGCCGAGGGTGTTGAAGTCCGCATCCGCCGATTCCACGACGGGAGACTGCTGACCATTGAGGAATGACACCACCATCGCCGCGTAGACCGAGGTGGCCCGGAACAAGTACCACGCCGTCGCCGAGTTGCCGGTGAATCCCGACTCCGACAGTTGCGGCACAATCACGGGGCGGTACTTGTTGACGTAGATGTTGGCGTTCGGCGTCGGGCTCGAACCACCAGTCAGGTTGCTCGACGTGTAGAGCTGCTGAGCAATTGCTTCCAGCTCGGGAGGAACCAGCAGAATGACCGGTTCGCCACCGATTCGTTTGGCACCGTCCGCCTCGGCCGACTTCATCGTGCGGAACGCCTTGATCCCCAATCCGAGACCGACACCGTCGAGCCCCAGATTGGTGGTCGCACCGCTGATGTAGTTGCCACGCCCCGACGTGAAGAACGTCGAGTTGTCGAGGAACGTCGACCAGAAGATGTCTCTCATCTTCATGGCAGCGCCAGCACCCAGCCGAGTGCGAAGATCGTCGAAGGCCCCGAGGTCATCGTTGATGATGTCCTCGCGGGTCAGTGCGAACATCTTCGCGTAGGTCTTGGCCTGCCGCTCGTAGCTCTCCTGCGACACGGTCCCGTGCTTGATCTCGCCACCAGCCCCCAGCGGCTCGTACTCCATGCTGTCGAGCAGGCGGTACGTGGTGACCTTTTTGAAGTCACGCACTGTCTTGACCGTGCTGATCTCACGCCACGTGTTGTCTTGCTCCTCGTAGCCAGCGACCAATTCCTTGGTTGCCACGTTGCTCAGGATGTTCGACACCGACACGCCCAGCGTCGAGAACGAGTTGGCATGCACGTCCGGCATCGCCAGCTTCAGCACCTGCCGCAGGTTGCCGTTGTGAACCCGTTGGCCAGCATTGACCGGCATGCCGTTGGCCGACGCCGCCATCAGCAGAATCTGCTGAATGCCGATGTTCTTGTAGTTCTTGTCGGCAGCCTCCAAGACCTCGGCCTTGTACTGCTTCTCGACGTTGGGCATTCCCATCGTCAACGCCAACGCCGCCTCGATGACCGTCGGGCTCATCTCATCCCGCTTGCTGACGTGAATCGCAGGCCCCTCGTGGGAAGCGCCGGCCCGCACAAGATCGAGCTTGACGCCGGACACGGCACGAACTGACTCAACCTCGAACTTGGCCGGATTCCACTTCTCGCGGATGGCCTTGGCCTTCATCTCGCGATGCTGCTTGAGGGCAGTCGCCTTGATCTCCGCGAACTTCGAAGCGGGAACCTCCCCCTCGTACTCGGCGAACGACGCTTCGAGATCATTGAGATGCTCGGCGGCGGCAGCCTTGATGTCCCCCACGTCGAAGTCAGTCGCCTCGACGACCTTCTCCTCGCTCGCCGAGGCAGTGATCTCCGCCTGAAACTTCGCCTGCAGCCTCTCTCGCTGCACATCGGTCAGGGACTCGGCATCGAATCCCATCGCCTCGACCCATTTGTCGAACGGCATGTCTGCACCTTTCACGTGCGAAAATTCGACTGCCGAGGCAGCCAACTGAACCGTGGTGTTTTCATCCGCTCCATGCGGAAGGAACGCCACCCCATACAGACGACTCTTGCGGGCCACGTAGACCGGTCCTTGGATGGACTGGCCATTCACCATGACCGTGCGACCCTCCGGAATTTCCTCGACCCGCAGCGGCTTGGCCTCGATGCTGGCCTGCCACGGGAAACCATTTTTGGCGGAGTCGACGAACTCGGTCGCCGACTGCGAGACGGCACTCACCTCGCCGCTCAATCGCAGCGTCTTGCCGTTGTTCTCGACGGTGCCCACATGTCCGACCAGATGGTCCTTCTTGTGGTGCAGGTTGGCGATGACTGACTTGCCCTGCTCAAGACCGGCCAGATCCAACACGATTGGCAGGTCATAGCCACCGACAGTCAGCGGGCCGCCGTTGTAGGCAATCACGTCGAACTTGGGACGCTTGCCCTCGCCGACACTCGCCTCGACTGTCGACTGCTCGGCGTGAATCACGATGTTCTGCAGAGTCTTCATTCACCACCATCCATCTGTCGAACCTTGGCCTGCGACCACGTCTTACCCGCGTCCCCGCCCCACAACTGCCACGCCACCCAGCCGGGCTTCTCCTTGCCCTTGGCATTCCAGCCGGGTGACCGACTCGCCTTATCGTGCCGAGCAAACCACGCCGCCATCTCGCGTACGTGGGCCTCGGTCAGCGATGTCCTTGCTGCAATCTTGCGTGCTCTCGCGACAGTCTCGGGCTTCAGCCCACTGCCAGACCGCCCCGCCGCATGCAGCTTCAGGCCCGCCTTCGCCGCCGCCGCCATGCCAGCCGTGGGGCGAAGATCAACCGCTGCCGCCGTCACGTCTTCCGTCGGGGCCGCCTGCTGTTCTTGCCGCTGCATGTTGGCCATGTTCTGCGTGACGATGGCGAACTGGTTCATTCGCAGTGTCTGCCGCATCTCATCGACCGAGACGCCGTAGTCGTTGGCCATCTCCTCGACGTGGTCCTCGAAGTCCAGCCCCTGCTCGGCGTAGACCTGCGAGAGTGTGGTCGAACCGTTCTTCAGACGCTTGTCGGTGGCATTGGCTTCGCTCTCAGGATCGCCAATAGGATGATGAGGCCAGTCCCAAGAGTGCCGTGCAGCCAGTGTGGCATCGAAACCCCAACCGTAGACGAGGATTGCCCGCTCAAACCACCGCTCGAACAGCGGATCGAGAACGGTGTCCTCGCAGTCCGACCGCTCCAGATCGATGGTCAGAAAGTACGTGCCGTGGTCGAGCTTCCCTGAGGCGAAGTTGTACCCCGAAGAGTTGCACATCGCGAGATTTTGCGGGATCGACTTCGGTCGAGCCATCTCGTTGACCTGGGCCGCGTGAAATGCCTCGTAGGTCGCCCCCGGATGCTCCGATTTCATCTGCGAGACTTCCCACCCCATCGGGAGGGCCGTCATCATCCGCTTGTCGAAGTCGAGCGTGTCCATCGGACGGACTTCGTCAGCACCATCCGGCGTGAGATTCGTGTGGATGATCGCCGCGTAGTCCGCTGCAGTCTCGGCCGCCGCCAGAGTTGCCTCCCGCCATCGCCGCGAACTCGCACCAACATTGAGAGTCGACCGGAACTCAGGAACGCCGCGATGCTGACCCGGTCGCCGCATCATGAACCAGTGCAGCATCCACTTCGCCGGGATCTCCTCGAACTCGGTGCCCGACCACGCGAATTGACCACCGGGGTGGTGCTTCAGCACGTCATAGCTGATCGGGTTGCCGAACTGGTCGTAGCGGATGCCGTCGATGTATCCCGCCGTGTAGGGGATGATCCTCGGGCTGGTGACCTGCTCGGTCTCGATCAGGATGATGTCGAGATCCACGGGGGCCTTCAGTCGCGGGTTGTTCCGCAGCAGACCGAACGCCTCCCCGTCCTGCACCTTGGCATGGGTCATGCACCACAGCTTTCGCCGCAGCTGCACCGCCTTTGACCACTGCTGCCACGCCGCCTCAACCATCGCGTTGAGATTTTTGTTCCGGGTCCGCATCCGCAGAACAGGACCGGTCCCCATCACGTAGTTGGCGTGAGTCTGAACGATCCCGTCCGCGTACCCGTTGTTGGCAACCTCGTAGCGTGCCCGCTGGACCAGCTTTGTGCGAACGGCCTTGGAGTTGGCCGAGTCCGCATCGTAGGCGTCGGCATTGGCCCAGTAGTTCTGCATGTCCGTGGTGTCACGGGCAGCGTCATACGTGGCCTCGACCGGCTTCTTTGGGCGTGCGACAGACTGCACGACAGGCACCGGCTTTTTGCTCGCCAGAGGCGTGCCGAACTCATCCAGAATGCGGTTCTTCGTGGCTGGTGCGATCACCCTGCCCCCGGGGGTCGAATCTTCTGGAATCGAATGCCAAAACCCGGCTTGTTGGCCGACGCCGCGTCCTTGCCAGCCTGA
>Ga0315904_10006570_pt1 | contig 15891 bp, 31 predicted proteins | sample LakEriMetagenome_6_FD_203529 | JGI IMG/M metagenome (GOLD analysis project Ga0315904, IMG submission 203529) | Freshwater fungal communities from buoy surface, Lake Erie, Ohio, United States - Buoy 12 MA120 | ecosystem: Environmental > Aquatic > Freshwater > Lake | place: USA: Lake Erie, Ohio... | reverse complement strand
GCGATTATGCGGATGACGGTAAGTTCCTACCCGTTGATAAGCAAGATACAAACTTATATAAAGTAGCTGAGGATGAGGGTACTGATATATCCGCTAAAGTATTAGATGCTTTGTTGGAAGATAAGTGGTTCGCTGATGACTTTATTAAAGATTGGAATAGCCACCAATTTAAGTCATCTAACGATTACTACAAAGAGGTGAATGCGGTTGTAAAAAAGTGGAGTGAGATATGGAATGGTAAGAAAGCAGCGCCAGCCCAAAATTGGGATGTGTATGGTAGTAAAGGTAATCTTTACAAAATAACCGAAGTAGATAAAGCAAACGATGAGTGGACTTGTACTTGCCCAGCCTTTACATACGCTAAAGTACCCGGCACCCATTGTAAGCACATTAAAGAAATAAAACAAAAAGTATAACTATGACCAAAAGTTTCAAAATAGGAGAATATGCAATCGGCGGAATTATTCGTGTAGAGCGTAATAAAGATGTAATCACCGTAGAAGCGCTTGATTGGGTATCAAAGCAAACGATTATGGAAGACCGATTTCATATTGAACGAAGTGGTTTCTTAAATCAGATAGATCACTTTTTGCACGAACTGACCACCAGTTACTACTCGGATAAAATACTATCGCATATTAAATCGCAAATGTTAAAAAGTTAATTTGGCGATTCAAAATTTATTATTTATATTTAACAAAACAAATTTATGGGAAGTGTAATTGACCATATAGATTGCCCGAATTGTGGCGAAGAGGCGTGGAGTGATTTTTATTACAAAACCGGCGAAGAATATACATTTTGTAATCATTGTGGATATAACAAATCTATAACGATTAAGAACCGGGATAAAAAGCTAACTGAATTAACCGAAGATGATTGGGATATATCTGAACTGGCTAATCCATACGGAGCATATCGTATAGAAATAAAGGAAGCAATAGGAAGCCATTGTGGGTGTCTTAAATCGGCAGAAGAATTTGAGGAACTTAAAACTCTTATGGCCGAGGATATTGATAAGATGGAGCAATTTGAATTAAGCCAATTTATAGATGGCAAAATTGTAATAACCGATATTTTAGAACAATTAAAAAATAATTCCAATGGGTAGAATGAAAGAGATTTTTATGAAGCAAATAGAAGAGCAGTTGTTCCGTAGTGAAATCGCAGAGGATGAAGATTACGATTACGAGCAATTCATAAAACAAGAAAAGGAAGTCCAAAAAGAAATTGATAAAATGAATGATTCAATTATGCCAAAGTATTCCGACTCAGATATTGAGGAAGTTTTAGGTAGTGTCTTTTCAAATTTTCAAATATCACAAAGACTGAAAACCGAAATAATAGAAATGATTTTAACCGAATTAAATAACCTTAATAACTTGAGAAATGGAAATACTGACTGAGATAGTGGAAATCAGCAACAAAATGATTGTTTTACTTATAGATAATAACTTTTTTGATGAAAACATTTTTGTAGAACCCAAAACCTTAAAATTGGAATTACAAAAACGAATGCAACGAAAATGGGAAGAGCAAAATGATATGTTATTAACTGATAAGGAATTTTTAGATACCGTCAATTCCTTAATACAACAATCCGTTTCGGAATCGCTTAGTGAATTAGTTGCAAAAGGTGCGGTAAATATGGGAGTCGATGAAACCGGTGAAATAGTGTACAGCGCAAATAAAGACTTTGACCAAAAAAATCTATAATTTATGTATGAAATAAAATTCAAAGACACAAATCCAGATACGGGCGTAGTTGTATTGGGCTATACATTAGCAACTTGCCAAAATGGTGAGTTTGCAGATTATCTCTGTGAGTTAATTCAAAAAAATTATGCCGATATTGAGCAAGATCCTAATAGAGAATTTTATGTTCAATACAATCCGGATTTAACCCTTTTAGTAATTTAATATGGGTTATCACCACTGTCATATACCTGATTTGAAAGAACTAATGGAGCAGTTTGACAAGCTTGGTTTGGAGGGGTTTGTTAAAAAGTATAAAGCGTGCCTTACATTGATAGGTAGTACGGATTCAATAGAATATCTTGAGTCAAAAGTTAATGAATACATTAACATAGCTAAAGAAAAATAAGTGTTATGAATTATCCTACAATAAATTCGGGTTTGATTGATGTAATGAGACATCCCTATTATGAAACTAATTTAGTTGAATATGATATTGTCAATATAGATGGTGGTTATTGCGAAGAGTTTAAGACATATAGCTTCATTAACGAAAATGATGTTACATATTATATTGAAATTACTATAAAATACGATGAAACGATTTCAGCATATACATATGATTTAAGTTACGAAATAAAATCGGAAAATGACTGTTATGAACAAATAAAGTCATCAAATTTTTATAAGCTATATAACACCATTTCATATTTACACATAACAAATTTAATAGAGTTTATCAGTAGAACTAATCAATTTCCCGTTTTAAGTGTAAATGGTATTGCTGGAAAGGATAGTTTAGGTAACAGAATTATAGATGATAGAAAAAATAATATGGCAATACGGCTTATGAAAAGACATTATCCTATAAAGGATATGGATTTATCAAGTGAAAACAAATTTATATTTTTAGATACTGATATGTGGTTTGAATTGTTGGGATAAACTATATTTATATTAAAGGTTATATATTTTTAATCAAATCTTTCCAAATGGACGCAGACGGTGATAAACAAAATAAAACATCTAAAAGAAAAACAAAAAAGATTAACTCTTTACAAAGATACATCACTGATGTTGGCAATGTTCTTTCTGCCTCTTGGGTACGATGCATTGTTCAAGCTTATGATGGATATAACCGGCTCATATTGGGGAGCAGACGTAATCTTCTACTCAATTTCAGGCTCTTTTTGGTTGGCTTATATATTACTTACGAAACGATTAAGTAAAAATGGAAGCACCGATAATTCTTCATATTGACTTGGGTAATCAATCACTAAGCGATTGGTTAAAAAAAAATAAATACATTATTTATTCGGAACTAATTAGATATGCCGAAATACTGATTAAAGAAGATTTGGAGCTTGTTCAAGCGATAATGGTTTCTAATCTGGCAGACAACATTGTATTCCTAATTAAAAGGGAAAATGTAAAAATAACATTAGACAAAGCTATGGATTATTTTTTATCACAAGAAGAGTTTGAAAAATGTGCGAAAATACGTGATTTGAATATACTTATTCAAAATAAAAAGTATGAAAGAGCGGATTCAAAAAATTCTAAATGAAATAAAGCATAGTGTGAACACTGCTGACGAATCTAATTATAGCTCTGTGTTAGATGAAGTTTATGAGCAAATAAACCTAATTGAATACGAACTATATTCAGACGAGTTCAACGATGTATTTCAAATAGACGAGGATGAGGATTATTAAAATGCATATATGAATTGCGGACCTTATAGAATTGACGAGAAAACCCTCGGTCGGGTTTATCAACACGTCGCTGGTAAGAAGGCAACATCGTGGGGTATGCTAACCGCATACCGCTGGTCTAATACTAAAAAAGAAAACGAAGAAGCTAATAAGAGATTAGAAGCCGATTTGCGTAAAATGGGCTATGGTTTTTTTAAGTTAGAAGGGCAGTGGCAAGAGTGTCAAGACAAAAATGTTTCGTATGAAGATTGTCCAAAAGACCAATTACAAAATTCCACAGAAGAATCACTTTTTATTCCAAATATAAAGAGTGAAGAAATTGCTGAACTTGGTAAAAAATATGAACAAGATGGAGTTGTATATGGCGATAAAGACAACGATGCTCACCTAATATATAAAAACGGAAAGTCAACTAACATAGGTAAGTTCCAACCAGGTAAAGTTGCACAGGCCTATTCCAAATTGAAAGGAGACCGTACATTTGTATTCCAACAAGATGACACAAAAGCAAAAGGAGTTAAACTTAAAGATTTAATTCCTAAGTCTAAAAGTGCGAATAATGAAAAACCAAGTACAGAAAATTTAGCTCAGCGTCTTGAAAAAAAGTTAATAATTTTACAAGATAGTTGGGATGAGAAAAATGGCGGACAAATAAAAGGTCTAAAAGAAAAGCGTGACAAGATAACAAAGCATTATCAAGATGCAGTTGTAAGAGGAAAGTTATCCGATGATAATCTTTTGAAATTAAAAGAAAAAACAACTGAATTTTATGGTAAGATACAATCTAAAATAGATTCTTTAAGAAAAGAAGCCGGAGAAGATAGGGATAAAAAAGATCCAGAATATAGAAGGGATGTTAATGATTTGGCGAAATATCGCAAAATGAATGACAAGTTCATAGAAAATGGGTCCGATATAAATAAATTTTCACCCGATGACCAAAAAGAATTTAGAAGATTAGTATTGAAAGCATCTCCAATTTTCTTAACAAAAAGACCTGGCGATGTTTTACAAATTACTACAACATCGATGGGCGAAGCCGATGGTAGTATTTTGGCACAAGAGTATCAAAAAGCAATTAAAGAATTTACAAAAAAAGAATTTAATGGGAAACCAAAAGGCGTAATTTTAGATAATAGATTAAATATAGGTGGTTCACAAGATGCGGCTAAAGGTATTCTTGATTTTTTTGTTAAAGGAGATGAATATCCAATAGAGACTCAGAAATTCAATTATGGCGTTAGAAGGTTTGATAGTTTAGAGCAATACAAAAAAACTGAATGGGATGATGCCGTTATGAAAAAACTAAATAAAATGTCTCCCGAAGAACAAAACGCATATTGGAAAGAATCGAAAGCAAAGGGATATTTTGAAGTAGAAAATAAATATAAATCAAACCTCAAACCAGAAGATAAATTTACAGATGTACCCGTTGTATTACAAACATCAATAAGAACATTCTCCGCTGGAGAGTTTTTATCCGATTCAGTTAAAAACTTAAATCCAAATGTGGTTCACATTGGCGATAATTCAGGTGGAGGAGCAAATCAGACTTTTTCGGGTCTTTTGGAAAAACAAAGAGCGGATTCACCAAAGTTATCTAATGTACAAAATGCTAAAAATGCAGCTGAAGCTTTCAAATATGCATATCAAGATGAAAGCATGGGTAGACTGGTTTATGAAAAAATATCTGATAAAATAAAAAAGGGTGAAATAAACGATGACATGTCAAAAGAAGATATGGCTAAAATAGTTAAAAAAGAAGCTATTAAAATAACAAATGACCCTCATATAGATACTTCAGTATATGAAAATGATAATGGTGAAAAGGAATTTGATGTTTATGTTCCTCAAATAAGGTCCGATAGAGTAATCGTTGACCCTAAAACTCGGAAACCGATTTTAGATAAAACGGGGAAACCACAATACAATGGTAACTGGGAAGGAATTGGTGTTGCTGCGGCAAATACATCTCCATTTTTTGAAGTAAATGCAAACGAAGCTACTAAACATGCTTTATCTTTTATATATGAAAAAACAAATCAAAAGAAATTAGCAGATGAGTTGGATAAAACGCCAGAAAAATTTGGAATTAGTAATTCTGGGTTAGATGGTTTGTTTGATAATTCAGTTGACGTACATCAGAGTTCATTCATAAATGGTGAGGATGGATATTCAAATACTCAAATAAAAATGAATGCAAAAAATAAAGAAAATGCTAATAAAAATAAAGTAGAAAAAAAATCTACCAAAGATGTAGTAACTGATTTTGAAAAAAATGTTTCTAAAAAATCTGGTAAGGATTTAAGCAAACTTTCAAATCTTATACCTAAAAGTGTTTTCGGAAAAACTTTACAAAATAAAGATAAAATAAATAAAAAGGATTTGATAAGTAAGTTACCAAAAGATATATTGAACACAACTGTAACAAATCCCGAAACGGAAAAAGATATTAAAGTGAAATCCGCATTGAGTTACGATAAATCTTCGCCTGCTTTTCAAGCGGCTTTATCTTTAATAAAAAACAAACAAAAAGTTTAATTGTTATGAATTTATTTTATGGAGTGCTATACGGACTAATAGCACAGATACTCACGTTTATCCAATTACAGGGAAATATAAAATACGATTGGTATAAAAAATATCCCATCCCACTTTTATTAGCCGCAGTTCCTATCTCCTGGTTATTTATAAAATCTGTTGAAAATTTGGTATTGGCATATAATGGTGAATTGTGGCCATCACGGCTTATTGGTTTCGGGATAGGCGTAGTTGTATTTAGCTCAATGAGCTATTTTATGTTTGCTGAAGTATTTTCCTTAAAAACCATAATTTGCTTAATACTTTCGGTATCAATTTTGTTAATTCAAATACTTTGGAAATGAAACGGAATGAATTTATAAAATTTAATGATAATTTGTATCTTATTAAATACATATACCTTGTCAGCAAAATAAGACCTGATAAAACACAAGAGCTTAAAGATTTACTCCGGTGTGATATTGTTTTAAGAAACGGAGATTATTACTATTATTGTACGCTTGTTCCCGAAGCTGAAATCGTTGAATAAATTTTGCCACATTAAAAAAATTTAGTATCTTACCTTAAATTAAAAGTTATGCAATTAGATGAAATGGGACTCAAATCTTTCATAGTTACAGAAGAGTATCTAGAAAAACAAGAACTTAAATACTATGGCGGAGGCACCCCTATAAAAGTTGGCGATAAAATACTTTTTGGTTTCACAAACAATTACGCAAGTACAATCGGTAAACAGCCAGATGCTATACCTGAAAATGATCCAGTAAGTTTAAGTATGAACTCATTTGTAATTAAAAATGGATTCGTATATCAATTATATAAAAGAAAATAATTATGGAAAATAGAAACGAATACTATGCACCAGAAGGTTTATGGGGTCAGGCAATTAAATATACCTATACAAAAGATGATGGTACTATGTGGGTCGGTAATGATGAATATGAAACGCAAGTGAATTATTGCCCAATGACCGGCGTACCTGCTCAAAAACAAATGACGTTTAATACAAAGCAATTAAAATCGGGAGAAGAATATAGAATTTATGGCGAATAGAGCTGAAATAATACAAACTTTATTAGAGAAAATGTTTGAGTATGCCGGCTATTCTGCACCAAACGGAAACCTACGTGAAACTAAAAACGACTGGCATTCTAATTACTATATGAGGTCAACCGACAAGGATATGTGGGTTGAGTGGGGAACCAGATATTTACAATCCGAATTAGGACTATCAAAAGATAGAGCGGGATTTGAAATGAATATGCTATCAGCATCATTTGGACTTAAAACTTATTAAATAAAAATATATGAATAAAAAAGAACTAATAGGAAAAACTTTTAATTTAGACTTAGGAGCATTGGCACCCGTATCTGTAACTGTTAGAGAAGTTAAAACTAATAATGTTGTTGTTGAGTATAACAATGTGATTCACGGAAGAACCAGAGAGATTTCATTAAAAGCATTTGAGCATTTCGCAGCAATTAAAATAAACGAAAATGAATAACAAGCTAATTCAAAGAAACTATATTTGTAAATGTGGTGCTGAATTAAAAGAACTTGTGTGGGACAATGATATTCAAAAAAAGAAATTTAAGTGTAATGAATGCGATACACAATTAGGATTCAAAGATATTAAAATAAACAATAGCGTATCAGCACCGGCTATACGGACTCCAACAAAAAACAGATAATATGAATAAAGAACAAGCACTAAAAGCTCTACTTGAGCTTTACGAAAATCAAATTATGGATTTGACCTTAATGTCTAAAATTGAATTAGGCGATGATGTAATAGCCGAAATCAAACGATTAAAAAAAATTATCAATGAATAATATAGACAGACAATACAAAGAGCTCCTTGAACACATCATTCATTTTGGAGTGGATAAAAAAGACCGGACAGGTACGGGGACTAAATCCCTTTTCGGTTGGCAGATCAGACATCGAATGGAAGAAGGATTTCCACTCCTAACAACAAAGAAGATGGCTTGGAAGTCAATCGTAACAGAATTACTATGGTTCTTACGTGGCGATACAAATATCAAATACCTTGTTGATAATGGATGTCATATATGGGATGGTGATGCTTATAAATTCTACGAAGGATTGATTTCATTTAATAATGTAAAAGCAATCCATCCACATGCGATTAGAGAAGGATGGGCACCTGAAATTGTTGAACCGCTATCAAAAGAAGAGTTCATCAACAAAATAAAAACCGATAATGAATTTGCAGAAGAGTGGGGTGAATTAGGACCGATTTATGGTAAGCAATGGAGAGATTGGGGTAGAGTTACATACAATGATGAACATAGAGGAGGATTTTATAATCCAATAGACCAAATCGCAAACCTAATCTCCGAACTCAAAATAAATCCTGATAGCAGACGTTTAATGGTTAATGCCTGGAATGTAGCTGAGTTAGACCAAATGGTTCTTCCACCCTGTCATTATGGATTTCAAGTTTATACGAGAGAGTTGAGTTTGGATGAAAGAAGAGAATTGGTTACTCAAGAAATGTTTAATCAAATCTATAATGGAGGCGGACCTAATACTTTATCTCATTCTGAAATTGACCAATGGAATATCCCAACCAGAGCAATATCTTTAATGTGGAATCAACGCAGCGTAGATACATTCCTCGGTTTGCCGTTCAATATAGCATCGTATGGATTGCTACTTGAAATCATTGCTAAAGCGGTTAATATGGTACCTGAAGAGTTGATTGGTAATCTTGGTGATGTTCATCTTTACAGTAATCATATCGAACAAGCTAAAGAACAATTAACTCGTAGCAATTACGAACTACCTAAATTAGTAACGAATAAAACAGATGCGTTTTGGAAAGGATTTGATGTTAGTTTGTTTAATCATTTAGAAGTGAATGATTTTACTATTGAAAATTATCAATCACACCCAGCAATTAAAGCACCATTATCAAATTAAAAAATAAAAATAACAAAATGAAAAAAATCACAACACTAATCGTTGGGTTGCTAATCACAATCGCTTCGTTTTCACAAAGGACTTATATTGCAAAAAACACCGAAATCTACAAGTGGAATAAGTATAAAGAAAAGTGGGAGTTTAGCTCTTCTAATAAAAATACCGAAATTTTTATATATGTCCACAAAAGATTTATGCATATTCAAGCCAAAGACCAGGCTTACTTCCTTTTAGAAGAAGAGTCGGAAAATATATCAGGAGAAACTTTCAAAGGAATTTCTTATAAAGCATATGAATTTGTGACACAGACAAATTGCGAAATTCATATAGTTGAGAATGAAGATGAAAGCATGATTTCAGTAGTATGGTTTTCGCAAGGAGTTAATTTACGATATTTCTTAAAATAAAAACAAACACTATGACGTTAGAATCACAATACGAAGATTTCAAAAAGGAAAATCCGGAATCAGCTTATTCATTTGAAGAATGGAAGCAAAATGTATTAGTACCAATGCTTGATAAGGCATTTACCGACTTAGGTCCAAAACTCGAAGAGGCTTTAGAAAAACATTTTGATGAAACTTTAACACAGCCAAAAGCCGAAGAAACGAATGAGACCAGTTTATTGGAAGAGTTAATACAAATCTTAAAGCCGGGAGACCAGTTAGTACCCGAAGCATTTCATAAAAAGAATTTAAGTGATTTTCAAAAGACCTTAATAGAAGATGCGGTCATTAAATATATGAAAGTTAAAAATGTAGTTTGGGTGGATTTTCCGGCGTTTTTAGATGAGAATGAAAATGCTTTGGTGGTCAAAACTATGCGATTAGATTATACATTGAATCACCAAACGGCCCCAGATAAAACGTGTTACCTTTACAATGTGACATTTACGCCAAAAATGTATTCGGAAGTAGAAATAACTAAACCTGTAAAGGATGGCTGCGTAATCAGCCCGACTATGTACGACTATACAACTTTCATGCCATATAAAAGCATAACATTACAGTGGAGTCCTGAGCATATGCAAGATAGTTATGTGCTTGGAGAGCCTGTTATAGATGAAAAACAAATGATACGTGATATGCTTGAAAAGGTATTAGCAAATCCTGTAGAATATCTGCCAGCTGGAAAAATTTATGCTTTAATTCGTTTAGCATTTTCAAAATAAAAATAAAAAGTTATGGAACAAAAATTTATTAAACTTAAAACAATATCTGGTGAGGTTTATATAAACCCGTATATGATTAGTAGCATTCATAGACCATCGGATTCGGAATATGTTACGATTTATGTAATGGGAACTGACAAGGTAATTAAACCAAACGAACCCGTTTCGGAAATTATGTCGTTAATAAAAGATGCTAATAGTATAAAGTTGAAATTTTAGACAAAGGTTTATATTTATACTTGTCAATGTTTGTTTATTAAAATCTATTCAAAGTGAAAAAGCTAATCCAAAAAATAAAAAGTTTTTTTCATAAAGATAAAAAACAACATTCTGATGTAAAACCATTGGAGCTTGTAAAAATGAGAATGCCCAGGTCTTCTCATCAATTTGAAACGCTTGTTGACATGAATTTATTTGAACTTAAATATAAAACCGAAACGGAATTATTTGGGTACTATGGTAACACCTTTGTAGTAATTGAGAAAAAACAAAAATGATAAAGTTAAAAGACATAGTTAATGAAATCAGCCTGAATACAGGTGATGCTAACACAAACACACTCTGGAACTTTTTTAAGGATGCCGTTGAAAAAAACGCATTCAGAAAACAAAAAAAATACAGTCAGCTATATGATGGTATGAGTTGGGCTAGTGGTCGTTTTTCCTACGAAGTATTATTTAGTATTGACGAAATTAAAAAGATAACCGGCAATAAGAAAATGAAAAACTGGGATGAGTTTGATATTCGTGAATTGGATTCAGCCACAAAGAAAAAAGTAGATAAAGCCGTTGCCGAAAAATATACATTCACACCCGAAATGGTAAAAGATTTAAGTGGACCCGTTGTAGCATCTCGTGGGCAATTTAACTTACATGCCGAAGTACATGGTAGTGAAATTTATTACAGACTTGGTAATAAGGGTGCAAAGTATGTATATGAATATCTTATTGGAGTTATTAAAGTTGAAAAAACGGCTAGTAGTTATCGTTATACATTAAAAAATGCATTTGACTTAAAATGCTTCCAAATACATTGGTCCAATATAGTTGATGAATACAAAGGGCAAGGATTTGGTAAAATGATTTATGAGATGGTTTATGAGCATGTATCTAGTAAAGGAATTGCATTAGCCAGCGATACTATTTTATTTCAGGGTTCACAAAAAATGTGGTTTCAACTAATGCCATCAATAGCAAATAATTTTGGAATAGTAATGAATGATATATACTTTCCAATAAGTAAAGAAACCATGCAATCAGAAGGACCTAGCATTGGTGAAAAAGCCAGATACTGCGTTGCTATGGATAGTCCGCCACCTCTCATTCGTAAAATTTTACATAACTTTACGGGGTTGTCCTTTACAGCAGGTTCGTATGGCCTCATGTCTTGTTATGGAAGTATAAATGATAAATTAGAAAAAGAAAATGACAATTCTTCTGGCTACGATAGTAGATGGGCAGATATGGACGGAGAAGAAGTCGATGTTCCGCCTGGCTTTGGTAAAAAGGATAAAAAGAAATCATTTACCTATGTCACAAACTTAATAGATGAATCGACAAGTATAGTTAATTTATATTACAAACTAAAAACTTACGGTATATTCAGAAGTTACGAGTCATATAACGATTCGGTTCCTGCAGCACAGGCTATCGTATTATCATTTGAAAATGCTAATTTAATTGTAAAAGAAACCGGAGGCAGATTAACTTGGATAGCAATTTAATTTTATGAAATACATACTTACTTTATTATTCGCACTAACTTTATTAACCGCTTGTTCACAAGAAAAATTACCAGTATCACAAAATTTACGTGATTCGGTTTTGGTAAATTCAGATATTTTTACTATATTGTATTCGGAGAAGTTTGAGCAACCGATTTGGATAAAATACAATGTGAAATGTCCGAGCGGTACGGCATTAAGAACTGGTATGGATTTTTACGCAAATGATTCAATACACACATCTGATAATGCCGACTATGCTAATAACGAATATGACAAAGGGCATTTAGCACCTGCTGCAAGTTTTAATTGTACCAGAGAAATGTTATATAAAACCTTTACATATCTTAATTGCTCTTTACAAAACCAATATCTTAATCGTGGTGTTTGGAGATTATTAGAAACCCGTGAAAGGGAATTGGCAAAGATATACAATGTATCTGTTTTTATCAGAGTTGAATTTAGTAGATTAACTTTAATAACCGGAGCAAGAGTTCCATTATCCTACCATAAGCAAATAACATACAACGGAAAAACAGAATGTTATTTTTTTAAGAACGAAAGACCCGCAAGTTCAAAAGTATCAGACTACATCTGTAAATAATAAGTTATGAAATACGAATACGACGTAAGACAATTTTCTTGGGTAAAACAAGATAATACATTCTATGCTGATGCGTGGAATTTAGTTGCATGGATGCCCGATGGTAGCACTCATCCTGAAGCCTTCCCACATGGTAAAAAGCAATTCTATATTGTAAATACACAAACCGGTGGTGAAAGGCGTTTTAGGTTTGTAAAAGAAGTTACGGAATATCCCGTCGAAGACGATACAAAGTATTATGAAACCGCTTGGATATTTGAATCCGAAGATGGAATTTTGTGTAAAATTTTAATTACCACGAATTAAATTGTTTATTAAAAATGGTTATATTGATTGCGCCGGAAGAGCTGGAGCCGGAGTTTCAAGCGTTATGGAAATTGGATTATCTAAAACACTTGGTTATTGATTATGCCGACAATGCAATTTACGCAACTTTTGAAAAGAAGGAAGTAATCATCTTTCGTTTCAAAAACTACGGATTCATAAACGATAACCGAAGCAATACTTATACTGTGACAGCAGGACCAGCAGGAATTATGATTCACATTAAAAAAACTTAATTTATGAAAACAAAAATTGCATATTGGATTTCGTATCTATTTTTTAATATAGGAGATGTAATATCAAAGTGTATGCTAAAATGGAATTTACCATTACTATATAAACCATATCAGTTATGCATGCGGACATCACTTAAAATACAACTATGGGCTGGCCTTGAGAAACCATGGCAAAATCCCGAATAAAAATCTTAAAAAAAACTCTATGAAACATTTACTATTTTTTATCCTTTTATTTTTTACTTCCGTATTAGTTAAAGGACAAAACGGAGGTCAATTTCCTCAAAACAATGTTATTCGTGTAGAATACATTGGATATTTTAATGGCAATCATGTTGCCAAAGTATGTAATAAACAAAATTGTGAAGCCCGAATTAGAACAAAGGCTGAACAAGACCCTGCGGTTGATGTTTTAGTCCCCGCAGATAGTTGTATTACGATATTGGTTCCCAGACCCACGTCTGCGGCTATTTTGTTTAGAGCAAAAGCAGAAACGTCTTGTCCAAATTTTACTAATCCTGATATGGGATGGCTGGAAACTAATTTTATTTCTGCCGTATTGAATCTAACCGATGGCAATCCAATACGAATAGTCCGAGAAGAAAATAAATATCAAGTATCACTTACCAATGGCATATTGAATGCTAACTTTGGAAGTTTTTCGGAATATATGAATGTAATGGTTTATCAAATTAACGGCAATAAACTTTACGATAAAAAACATTTTGTAATTAAAAATAGTTTGACTAACTTGAATGAGTATTTTAGACCTGGATTAAACTTTGTAAAAGTGTTTATTCACAATAAAACATACGACTCATTTTTATTCAAAGTATTAAAAAATTAAGTTTATGAAAACAAAATTGGTTATATTATTTTTACTTTTCTTTTCAGCAATACATTCGCAAACACTGCGTATAAATGAATTTTCAAATGGACCTTCTGGTTCAAAGGAATGGATTGAAATACTTGTCGCACCGACAACACCAACTGCTGCAAGTTTGCGTGGTTGCTTTACTAATTCATTAAATTGTGCGGGTTGGATAATAGATGACAATGATGGCACATTTTCACCCGCAAACAATAATTTTGGGAGTGGGTTTGCTACCGGGCATTTGCGATTTAAGAATACTGCTCCGTGGACAAGATTACCTGTCGGAGCATTAGTTGTAATTTATAACGACTTAGACAAAGACCCGTTAATACCTGCGGATGACCCATACGATTTCAATAATGATTGCGTTTATATATTACCTGCGACACATATATCTCTTGAATACTGCACAACTGCACCAATAGCATTAACTTGTAGTACAAAATTGGATTATAGTTCGTGTGCTACATATACGACAGGAAACTGGAATACAATTAACGCCTCAAATGCAGGAGATGGTATGCAAATAAGAGATGCTGCATATAGTCTGATACATGGAATTGTTTATGGCAGAACTACGACATCAAGTTGCGGTGCAGCTGCAAGTATGGTAGGTAATTCTGTCGCACCATTAGTTTCTACAACAAGTGGCACAAATACTTTTTATGCGTACAATGGTTTGGACCTTGCAGGATATTTTGACCCAACGCAGTGGCTTACGGGTTCTGCTACGTCTGCAACTCCCGGCGCATTTAATAACACAAACAATCAAATCTGGATATCTGACACAATTCGTAAAGGATGTATATGCGACGTGACACTGAATTTAGATGTAACTACGCATCAAAATACAAGACAGATAAAAAATACATTAAAGTACAAAGTATTTGGTAATAACATTGTATTTCGTGAAGATGAAAATACAAACATAAATATAGTTGTAATGTCTTCAGATGGGAAGATATTGGATAAAGTAAATGCCTGGTTCAAAGGTGAATATGTTTACAAAATAAATAACGGTAGGCTAAACATTTTAATTGTCAACGCAATTTCAGGATACGGCCGATTTTCTTCATTCGTAATTAAACACATAAATTTATGAAATCAATTTTAGCAACACTACTTTTCGTTTTATTTTCACTTTGTACTTTTGGAGAAGCCAATTATGTTTATCACGAAGCAACTACAAACACAATCGGACCGAATCCTTTACAATTTAGAAATATACTTACGCCCAATCGTACTGAATCCGTAAATGTGGCTTTCAAAATAGAGTGGCAATTTTATTGGAACCAGGCGAGAATTTATTATACAACCGATGGAAGTAATCCGTCAGGCGCTTTTGGTATTGGTAGCGGAACCACTCAAGTTGTAAATGCTTTATTCAATTACAATTTTGGAAGTCCGCTTGTTGATGTAGTTGTTGGTACAATACCTGCTCAACCCGCTGGCACGACCGTTAAATATATTGTGAGTGCTTGGTTTGACACAGGCGGAGATGAAATTTTTGGTAATGGTTGCGGCAACGCACCTAATCCGTTTTGCACAACTGAAAAGCGACCCGCATCAAATGCTACCGTATTTTCATATAGGGTTACTGAAACCTTACAAAAAACATTTAGCTCGTCAAATACTTTCCCGACTAATTTAGATGGAGCAAACGGAAACTGCACTACACCCGGCACTACTGCGCCGAATGTATTTAATGTAACAGTCAGCGGTGTCGGTACTATGACTAATCTTAATCAATTGCTACTTGCTTCCATTGAACTTTCAGATTGCGGAACGGGTAGTAAAAATATGAATGCGGTCCAAATACGAATAATGTCGCCAACGGGACAATGTTATGGTATTTATAGCGGAGGACTTTCCACAATAGCAACAAATACGCATTATCTTAATTTAGTAAGCGCAACAAACTGTCTGAATAACCCGAATACATCAAATGATAATCAAAGCGGTGCAGAGTATTCGTTAGATGGTAATAACGGATATTTTAATGCACAATTTAATGGAGTCGGAACTAATTACTCAAACTTTACGGGCAATGCTGACGGGAC
>Ga0315904_10006569_pt1 | contig 15892 bp, 24 predicted proteins | sample LakEriMetagenome_6_FD_203529 | JGI IMG/M metagenome (GOLD analysis project Ga0315904, IMG submission 203529) | Freshwater fungal communities from buoy surface, Lake Erie, Ohio, United States - Buoy 12 MA120 | ecosystem: Environmental > Aquatic > Freshwater > Lake | place: USA: Lake Erie, Ohio... | reverse complement strand
GATGACGCAGCAAGTTACCAATATAAAATTAAAGTTTCAGCATTAGGTGCTTTTGATTTTAAAGGGCGAATAAATTATGAAAGAAGAAATGATTATGGTGCTCGTTCAACTTTTTCTCACAATGATGCAATTTCACCAGCTTTACCTACTGGTCAATCATTTTTAGCAATACAAAATGTTGTTAATTACGTTCCAGATATTAAAGTTTCAGACTTCTTTATGGGATTAGTTAAGATGTTTAATTTAATTATTACACCAATTAATGCAACAACTTTTAATTTAGAACCATTAGAATTATATTATCAAGCTGGGCAAATAAAAGATTTAACACCTTATATTTATTCAGATGAATTAGATATTGAAAAGCCAAAATTATTTAAGTCAATAGAGTTTACTTACGAAAAGTCAGAAAACATTTTAAACAATTCATTTAGAGGTTTATTCAATAGAGAATATGGTGATTTAACATTTGATAGTGGTTCAAATTCTGAAAGTGGTAAGTATGAAATTAAACTACCATTTGAGGATATAATGTGGGAAAAAACAACTGGATATGATTTCCTTACTGCTACATTATTTAACAAAGATTTACAAAGCTATACACCAAAACCAGTATTGATGTATAACAACGGATTGACAAATGTATCGGCTTTCCCTATTAAAGTTTATAATGGAACTGGTTATACAAACGTAAATAATTATGTAAGGTTTAATAATGAAATTAATACTGCTGCAACTGATTTAAGTTATTTATATTCACTTAATTGGGGAAATGAAGTATCATCTTGGTATTTAGTTAATGCACCTAAAGGGTTGTATAAAAGATTTTACGAACAATACATAGCAAATTTATACAATCAAAAGACAAGAGTTTTAAAAGTTAAAGCAAAATTAGAACCACAAAATTTAACTAACTTAAAATTAAATAATAGAATTGTAATTAGAGATAACAGATATATTATAAATTCTTTTACTACTGATTTAACAACTGGTGAAACATCATTTGAATTAATAAACGATTATAGAACTTTAGGATATGATAGTGTAGGATATAGATATGCAAGTGTTGAACTATTAAATTTAGATAATACTGAACAAGAAATACAAATAGACGTTTACAAAGGTTTATTTAAAGGTATGAGTATAACATCAGAACCAACTGGTTTTGCTACTTGGGGTGGAATAACAACAGAAGAAGATTTTAGTTTAATTGTTTCAATTGATGCAAATACATCTGGAGTAGAAAGAACAAAAAATTTAGAAATAAAATTTGATGATTACGATGGTGTATTAACGTTTGTACAAATTCCAATAACACAAAATTTATGATAAAATTAATATTAGAAATGCTACAATTAGATGAGCATTATGGACAATCTGAAATAATAGAAATTGCAAAAGGTAAATATGAAATACCAAAAACATTTTCAAGTACATTAAAGCAATTTAAAAGACAAATAAAAGAAATAACAAATGGCAGAAACTAAAACTGTAAATTTAGAAGTTAATTCTAATTTAGACCAAACTGAAAAAGCGGTTACATCGTTAAAAACAGAATTAAGAAAAGCACAACAAGAAGTAGCATCGTTGAGTGATAAATTTGGTGCAACATCTAAAGAAGCTATTGAAGCAGCTAAAAGAGCAGCCGAATTAAAAGACAGAATTGGTGATGCTAAAGATTTAACTGATGCGTTTAATCCAGATGCAAAGTTTAAAGCATTAGCTGGTGCTGCAAATATTGCTGCTGGAGCATTAGCTGGTTTTGAAGGTGCAATGGGTTTAGTTGGTGTACAATCTGAAGATGCACAACAAGCTATTTTAAAAGTTCAATCAGCATTAGCAGTGTCGCAAGGATTAGATGTATTACAACAAATTCCAGATACATTTAGAAATATTAAAGCAGTTGCTGTCAATGCTTTTGGTGCAATTAAAGGTGCTATTGGTGCAACAGGAATAGGTTTATTGGTTGTTGCTTTAGGAGCGGTTTATGCTAATTGGGATGCATTAAAAAAATTAGTTGGTGATAGTGTACCAGTTTTAAAAGAAGGAACTAAATCTTTCGACAAATTAAAAGAAGTATTTTTTGGTGTTGGTAATGCTATTGTTCAATATTTAATAACACCATTTAAAGCAGTATTAAAGTTATTACAATTAGATTTTAAAGGTGCAATACAAGAAATAAAAAATGGTGCTGATGTAATTGGTAACTATGAAAAAGGTGCTGCAAAAGAAAGGCAAGAACAAAACGATGCTTATGCAAAACAAAGATTAGAAAAACAAATTAAGAATAAAGAAAATGAAATTGCAATTGCTAAAGCATCTGGTAAAGACACATATGATTTAGAAAAGCAAAATTTACATAGAAAATTAATTCTTAATAAAGACAATCAAGAAGAACTTGAAAAAATAAGACAAGAAGAAAGATTATTAGATGCCACACATAAAAAAGCATTAGAAGATAAACAAAAAGCGCATAATGATGAATTAAAAAAGAAACGTGATGAAGCATTAGCGGAAGAAAAAAGAAAAAGAGAAGAAGCGGAAAAAGAACGTACTGCATTTCAAAATGCAAAAGGAAGAGCAGCAGAAGATGAATATGATGCCATTTTAAAAAGAGAAGAAGAAGCAAGAGAAAAAAATAGGCAAAGTGGATTAACTGAAATTGAACAAGTAAATGACAAATATAATAAATTAATACAAGCAGCTAAAGATGCTGGAATTTCTACAATAGAATTAGAAATTGAACAAGCTAATGCTATAAATGATATAAAATTATTAGCACAACAAAAACAATATGATAGTCTTAAAGAAGCAGCAGAAAAAGAAGCAGCACTTGATTTAGCAATAAGAGAAGCAAAAAGAAACGCTTTAGATACTGGTTTAAATATATTAATGCAATTTGCCGGTAAAAATAAAACCATTGCATTAGGTATTTTAGCTATTCAAAAAGGATTAGCTATTGCAGATATAGTTGTTGGTGCTTCTAAATCAATTGCAGCAGCTCAATCAGCATTAGCAGCAACACCAGCAGTAATTGGTGTTGTACCTAACCCTATGTATGCTGTTCAAGCAGCAGCAACTGTTAAAGGTATAGCATTAACAAAAATAACTGCTACAACTTCTATTGCATCAATATTAGCAGCATCAATAGGTCAAGCAAAATCTATTACAGGTGGTGATAGTGGTGGTGGTGGTTCTGCACCAAGTGGTGGTGGTAGTTCAGCTGCACCACAATTTAATGTAGTAGGAAATAGTGGAGTTAATCAGTTAGCACAAACATTAGGTGGTAATTCAGAACAAGCACCAATTCAAGCGTATGTAGTTGCATCAAATGTAACATCAGCACAAAGTTTAAATCGTAATATAGTTAATAATGCTTCTTTAGGATAGTTAAAACTAACATTAACTAATAAAACAAACTTAATGTTAGTTATTTAAAACAAAACACAAATAATTTAATTTTTAAAAAAAAGTATATGAAAAAGTTAGAAACTATTTATTTAGATATTGACGAAGCAAATATAAAAGATGGAATAGATGCAATTTCATTAGTTAAATTTCCAGCAATAGAAGAAAATTGGGTTGCATTAAATGAACACAAAGTAGAACTTAAAACTATTGATGAAGATAAAAGAATTGTTATAGGATTAGCTTTAATACCAGAAAAAGATATTTACAGAAGAAATGGTGATTATGAATATAACATTCGTTTCTCAAAAGATACAGTTAGAAAAGCATCAGAGTTATATTTAAAGAAACTTAAAATACATAATTCAACATTAGAACACGATAAAAAAACAGAAGGTGTTTATACAATAGAAAGTTGGATAGTTGAAGATGTTAAAAAAGATAAATCAGCTATTTACAATTTAAATGCAGTTGAAGGTGCTTGGGTTGTAGTTCAAAGAATAGACAATGAAGAAGTTTGGAATGATGTTAAAGAGGGTAAATATCAAGGTTATAGCATAGAAGGATATTTTTCTGAAAAAGCAGAATTAAATCTACAAGAAAGTAAAGAGCAAGAATTGATTGAAAAAATAAAACAAATACTAATTAATAACAAATAAATAAAATGAGTACGTTAAATAATGTTTTTAAAAAATTAGAGCATACAGAAAAAGTTGCTAAAGTAAATTTAGAAAGTCAAAAAGTAGAATTGGGTTCAATAAAAGAATTGAATGCTATTTTATCTGATAGTAAAAATATAATTTCTGCAATAGAAAAACAAGGAGAAGCATTGGCAAAAAAATTATCTGATGCAATTATTGAAAGAAGAAAATTTGCTGATGCAGTTTTATCTTTAAAATCATTATCATATAATACTGCTAAAGCACAAGTTGATGACTTTAAAAAGAAAGCAAGTGAATTAGGTGTTGATGTAAATAATGTACAAGAATTAAAAGAAATAGATAAGTTAATTTCTAAAACAAAAGAATACGAACAATTTGATAAAAGTATTCCAACGATACCACAAATATAAATAAAAAAAAAGGGAGTTTAATTACTCCCTTTTCTAATAAACGTCAATAGCATAGTGTTCGGCTCACTTTACACAGTCTTTATTTAGCTTCAACAATTTATTGCATCTTAATATTTTTTATTGCATTTTCCATAGTTTTAATATAATGAATTAATATACCTATTTTATTATTATTTATTTCCAATGCTTTTTTTAATACTTGATTTTCTTTATACAAATCATTATTTATTTTTAAAAAATGTTGCATTTTCTTTTTAAATTCACCTTCATTCATAATTTATTTAAATTAAATACATACTTACTACCATTTTCAAATTTAAATAATCCAAAGTTATTATTTTTTTGAATTAATATACCTATTTTATTATCTGAAAATTTATATTTAGTTCCTATTTCCATAATGTTATTTTTTAGTGTGCAGGATTGGATTCGAACCAATATACCACCACTATATTTTTCAATAGTGGCTACCTTAACCATTCAGTCACCTGCACATTATAAAACAAATATAAAAAAAAATTATTTATAATAATATATAAAAGTATAATTTAACAAATGTTTAACATATTTAAAATGGGAAAAAACAAGTACACAAGTCCAAAAGACGCTAAAATAGGTTGTTTATGTGATGATAGCACATATTCAGCAGAATGTTGTAAAGGTGAATTAATCAATCAAGGTATTGGTTCAACAGTTGCACAAGGCACTTCAACAGTAACACAAGTTGATGGAGTAAGAACAATGGTTAGAACAAATGGTTAACCAATTTATAACAAGTTTAAATAATTATAATTTTAATAAAAAAGTAAATATGAACGTAGTAAATCAAATCAAAGAGCTTTTGGGTATGGAAGTAAAACTTGCTCAAATGAAACTAATGGATGGTGTTACTGTTATTGAAGCAGAAGCATTTGAACCAGAAATGGGTGTTTTTATTGTTAATGGTGAAGATAAAATACCAATGCCAGTTGGAGAGTATATGCTTGAAGATGGCAACATTTTAAAAGTAGAAGTTGAAGGTATTATTTCATCTATTGAAATGCCAGAACAAGAAGCACCAGAAGTTGAAATTGAGGTTGAAGCACCAGAAGCAGAACAAGAAATGACAACAGAAGCAGCTACACCAAAAAGAGTAGTTGAAAGTGTAACTAAAGAAATGTTCTTTTCTGAAATTGAAAAATTAAGAGCAGAAATTGCTGAATTAAAATTATCAAAAACAGAAGTAGTTGAGGCAGTTGAATTGTCAAATGATAACATTGAGGTTTTATCACACAATCCAGATGCAACTACTGAAGTTAAAAAGAATGTATTTTCTAAAAAAAGAAACGCTACAACATTTGATGTAGTATTAAGTAAATTAAATAAATAAAAAATAAATAAAAAATGGCTACAACAACAAGTATTACAACAACCTATGCTGGTGAGTTTGCTGGAAAATATGTATCAGCAGCATTATTAAGTGCTTCTACTATCGAAAATGGTGGTATTGAAGTAAAACCAAATGTTAAATATAAAGAAGTAATGAAAAAAGTTGCTACTGATGCAATCGTAAAAGATGCAACTTGTGACTTTGATGCTACTTCAACAGTAACGTTAACAGAAAGAATTTTACAACCAGAAGAATTTCAAGTAAACCTACAACTTTGTAAAAAAGATTTCCATAGTGATTGGGAAGCAGTTCAAATGGGTTATTCTGCTTTTGATAGTTTGCCACCTTCATTTGCTGATTTCTTAATTGCTCACGTAGCTGCTAAAGTTGCTGAAAAAACAGAACAAAACATTTGGAGAGGTGTTACTGCTAACGCTGGTGAGTTTAACGGATTTACAAGACTTTTAACTTTAGATGCTGCTTTACCAACTGCACAAGAAGTTGCTGGAACAACTGTTACTGCTGCAAACGTAGTTGCTGAACTTGGAAAAATTGTAGATGCAATTCCAGCATCACTTTACGGAAAAGAAGATTTGTATTTATATGTTTCTCAAAATATTGCTCGTGCTTATGTTCGTGCTTTAGGTGGCTTTGGTGCAAGTGGTTTAGGTGCTAACGGTACAAACAATATGGGAACACAATGGTGGAATAATGGTTCACTTTCTTTTGATGGTGTTAAAATATTTGTAGCAAACGGATTGGCTTCAAATGTTGCTATTGCTGCTCAAAAATCTAACTTGTTTTTTGGAACTGGTTTATTAGCAGACAACCAAGAAGTTAAAATTATTGATATGGCTGACATTGATGGTTCACAAAACGTAAGAGTAGTTATGAGATTTACTGCTGGTGTACAATATGCAAATGTAGAGGATATTGTTACTTATGGTATCACTAACGCTGCTAACTAATAATTAATAATTAATCAAGATAAAGGTGGTGCAAAAAACGCCACCTTTTTTTTAACTTTAAAAATATATAAATATGGCTTGTGATATTAGTTTAGGTAGATTAGAACCTTGCAAAGATAGCAATGGTGGATTAAAAGCGGTTTATTTTGTAAATTGGGGTGAAGTAACTGGTTTTGTTTATGGTGCTGGTGATAATACTGATGCTATTGATGAAGTAACAGGAACACCAAATGCTTACAGATATGAGTTAAAAGGTACATCATCTTTAACACAAACAATTACATCTTCAAGAGAAAATGGAACTACATTCTTTCAACAAGAATTAGCATTAACTTTGAAAAAATTATCAATAGTAGACCACAAACAAATTAAACTTTTGTCTTATGGTAGACCACAAGTAATTGTTGAAGATAACAATGGTAATTTGTTTTATTGTGGTTTAGAACACGGAATGGATGTAACTGGTGGAACTATTGTAACTGGTGCAGCTATGGGTGATTTAAGTGGTTACACTTTAACACTTACAGGAACAGAACCAGTACCAGCAAATTTCTTGTTGAACAATTTATCTGCAACTGGATTTACAGTAGTAATTACAGATTAAGTTTTCATAATAATTGTTTTTTTGTTTTTTAATTAAGGGGTGTTTACGCATCCCTTTTTTATTTATTATTAAAACAATTTCAATTAACTTTTATTTTTAAATAAAAAGAAAATGATAATTCTAAAAGAGCAAATAGAAGCACAATCATTAAAATTTATTCCAAGAACATATTGTGCAACTACAATAGTTTTAGTAAATGAAATGACAAATGAAAGTACTACTATAACATCTGATTTTTATAAGGATGGTTATTATCTATTTACAACTGCTACATTTGATTTAAAAGAAGGAAACTTTTATACGTTATCTATTTTAAATAATACTGATGTAGTTTATAAAGACAAAATATTTTGCACAAATCAAGTTATTGCTGATTATACAATTAACAAAGATGAATATGTAGCAAATCAAACAACTAATGATTTTATAGTTTATGAATAATAATAATTCAAATATTTCTATTGTAAATTTAAGTGCTTACACAAGCCCTAAAATACAAGAAAATAAAAAAGCTGGTTATATCGAATACGGTGACGACAATAATTACTTTCAGTTTTTAATTGATAGGTTTTTATATTCAACTACAAATGGTGCTATTATTACAGGTATATCTAATATGATTTACGGTAAAGGTTTAGATGCTTTAGATGCATCAAGAAAGCCAAACGAATACGCACAAATGAAAACTTTATTTAAGCCAGAAATGTTGCGCAAAGTATGTTTAGAACGTAAACTAATGGGTATGGCTTCTATGCAAATAGTAAAGCAAAAGAATAAAATAGTTAAAGTTGAGCATTTTCCTATACATACATTAAGAGCAGAAAAATGTAATGATAAAGGTGAAATAGAAGCGTATTTATATTGTCCAGATTGGTCAAAAAAGAAACCTTCAGAGGAATTGAAAAGAATACCAGCGTTTGGTTTTGGTAATGGTAATGAAATAGAAATAATGGTTATAAAACCTTATTTACCAATATTTCACTATTATACACCAGTTGACTATAATGGTGCATTAGATTATGCTTTATTAGAAGAAGAAATATCTGTTTATCAAATAAACGATGTAAAGAACGGATTTAGCGGAACTAAAGTTATTAATTTTAACAATGGTATTCCAACTGAAGAAATGCGTGACCAAATTAAAGCAGATGTTAAAAATAAATTAACTGGTTCACGTGGCGATAAAGTAATTGTTGCATTTAATGCTAATGCAGAAAGTAAAACAACAGTAGAAGATATTCCGTTAAACGATGCACCACAACATTATGAATATTTAAGTAATGAATGCTTTAATAAGTTAATTGTAGGGCATAGAGTTACTTCACCTATGTTATTAGGAATTAGAAACGGTGATGGTGGTTTAGGTAACAATGCAGATGAAATAAAGACTGCTACGCTATTATTTGACAATATAGTAATTAAACCATATCAATTAGAAATAATAGAAGCATTAGACGAAATATTAGCTTTTAATGATATTAGTTTAAAATTATACTTTAAAACTATACAACCTTTAGAATTTACAGAGTTAGACAATACACAAAATGCTGACCAAGTAAAAGAAGAAACTGGTTTAAGTTCACATACTTGTTTAAGTAAAGATATTGCTGATGCTTTAATTGCTAAAGGTGAAACTTTGGGTAATGAATGGACTTTAGTTGATGAAGTAGAAGTTGACTATGATAAAGAAGATGAATATGATGCTGAAATTAACTTTATAAATGAAAACAATAAAAAAAGCAAAAGTGCATTATCTAAAATATGGCAATTTGTTTCAACAGGTATAGCAAGACCAAACGCTAAAAGTCCAGAACAAGATGCTTTAGTTGATGGTGTGCAATTCATAACAAGATATGTTTATAGTGGAAATGCTACTGGTCAACGTGAATTTTGCAATAAAATGATTTCAGCAGATAAAGTTTACCGTAAAGAAGATATTATTGCTATGGAAAGTCAAGCAGTTAATGCTGGTTTTGGTGTTAAAGGTGCTGATAATTACTCAATCTGGCTTTATAAAGGCGGTGCAAGATGTCAACATAAATGGTTACGTAGAACTTATGCAAACTTTGAAGGTGTAAAAATAGACCCTACAAACCCAAATGCAAAAACTATTAGTTCTGCTACTGCTGAAAAGTATGGTTATAGAATTAGAAACGAAAAAGAGGTTGCTATGAAACCAGCAGATATGCCAACAAAAGGTTATACGCAAGAATATTGGGATAAAATGGGATACACAAATTAAGATATGGCACAAGCATTATTTATAACCAGAGATGACATTGTTAAGTTTACTGCATTAAACGGTAATATTGATACAGATAAATTTATTCAATTTGTTAAAATAGCACAAGACACACATATACAAACATATTTAGGAAGTAAATTATTTAACAAACTAAATGATGATATTGTTAATGATGACTTAACTGAACCATATACATCGCTTTTAAGCAAGTATATTAAACCTATGGTAATACATTGGTCTATGGTTGAAGCATTACCATTTTTAGCCATTACAATAGCTGGAAAAGGTATCTACAAGCATACATCAGAAAACGCTACAAATGTTGAAAAGAATGAAGTTGATTTCTTAATTGAAAAAGCGAGAGATATTGCACAACATTACACAAATAGATTTATTGATTATATGAGTTTTAACCAAGCAGATTTTCCAGAATATAACACTAATTCAAATGGTGATATGTATCCAGATAAAGATGCTTACTTTACAGGTTGGGTTTTATAAAATTACTATGACAAATAAATATAAACCAAAACAAGCTAACGTTAAGAAGTTAGAAATATTTTTAAAAAAAATTGAAAATAAAATAGAAAACAAAAAAGATGGCATTAAATTTTCAAAATATTAAAGGCGATACATTCAACGAAGTAACTTTTGAATTACTATTAAACGATGAACCATATAGTTTGGTTGATGCAATAATTAGAATGCAGTTGCGAAAAGAATATGGTGGTATTCCATTTTTATCTTTAACATCAGTAGAAAATAGTGGTTTAACTATTACAGATGCTGCTAATGGTTTATTTAAAATAAATGAACAGATAATTGATATTTGTGCATTTAATTATTTATATGATATAGAAATTGAGTTTGAAGATGGTACTGTAAAGACTTATATTAGTGGTAATTTTTTAATTAAAAACGATGTAACAAGATAATGAGCGATATTATAGATATAAACGTAAATAAAATTGTTGAAGAAGTTACTATTAATGTTGTTGACAATGTTATTCAAGTAAACATAAACAATGTTTCTGGTGGTGGTGGTTCACAAACACTTGCGCAAACTTTAGATTTAGGAAATACTACTGGTGGCGAAAACATAAATATTTCAAATGGTGATGCTATTGTTTTAGACAATGGTTCTATGCTTAAAAAAGGAACTATTGATGCTGGTAATGGTGGTTCAAAAGGTATTTCACAAATATGTGGTGTAGGATTTGAACATAAATGGGAAGCTGGTAGACTTTATATAATGAACGATGGTGGAACTATTATACGTGAAGTATCACATAATCTTACTTATACACCAACAGTTACAGATGATGTAACTAAAGGATTTGTTCAAAACACAAGGTGGATTTTAGACAATGGTGATATTTATATTTGTACAGACCCAACAGAAGGTGCAGCAGTTTGGGAATTAGTTACTGGTGTTGTTCCAAATTTACAACAAGTAACCGATGCTTTATTAAATGATGGAATAGCTGAAACAACAAACGGAATAAAAGCTGGAAGTTGTGCTATGACTGTTGATGGTTTTTATGAAGGAAACGCAGACGGTGGAAGATATTTTCAAATACAAAATTCAGAACCGTCTTTTGTACAAATTGATGAGTTTGATAACCTACATTATCTTACATTAAGAGCACCAAACCAATTAACAACTTCTCCAATTGTAACTTTTCAAGAAGAAACTGGTACGGTTGCTTTACTTTCTGATATTCCAAGTTCAGCATCTTTTGTTCCATACACAGGTGCAACTGCTGATGTAAATTTAGGAGAATATGAATTAAAATCTGGTCAATTAACTTTAGATACAACACCAACTGGAACTGCTTCAGTAGCAACAACACGATGGAATGATGCAATAGGTAGTTCTGAAACTACTTTAAAAGGTGGTAATGTTATATTAAAAAATGGCGTTGATTTAGTAGCAAGAGTAGTAAACAAAGTAACACCAAACACTACATTAACAAAAGCAAATTATCAAGTTGTAAAAGTTAGTGGTGCGCAAGGTCAACGTTTGGCTGTTAATTTAGCACAAGCAAATAATGATAATAATTCAGCTGATACTTTAGGTATAGTTTGTGAAACTATTGCAACAAACCAAGAAGGTTTTATTGTTACAGTAGGACAATTAGAAGGAATTAACACAACCGGAAGTTTACAAAGTGAAACTTGGGCAGATGGTGATGTTTTATATTTAAGTCCAACAACTGCTGGTAGAATTACAAATATTAAACCAACTGGTGCAACTGGGCATATAGTTATTTTAGGATATGTAGAATATGCGCATTCTGTAAATGGTAAGATTTATGTAAAAATAATGAACGGTTGGGAACTTGATGAACTACATAATGTATCTATTTCAAGCGTAGCAGACAAACAATTATTAAGTTATGATAGTGCTTCATCACTTTGGAAAAATAAAAGTGTTACAACTGCTGATATTGCTGCAAGTACTAATAAAAATTATGTAACCGATGCACAACAAACTGTAATAGGTAACACAAGCGGAACAAATACAGGAGACCAAGATTTAAGTACTTTAGCAACTAAATCAATGTCTGCTTATTCTTTTAGAGTAAATAATACAAACGCTACTGCAAACGCTACTGAAACAACGTATCGAGCAAACGGACAACAAACATACACAGGAACGATAACGTGGACAGGGACAACTGCGCCAAGTGGAGCAACAAATCATTCTTATAATTGGGTGCAAGTAGGTAATTTAGTAACATTAACCATAACACTACTTTACGCAAGTGCTGGAAGTGCTTTAAATGCGGTAAATATGACTTTACCAACAGACTGTCCTAATCCAATTAAACCTACTGGATTGTCGGGTGCAAGTGATATTTTATACAGAGGAAGTGGTAAAATTACAACTTCAACAACGGCAACAACTACACAATCTCCAGTAGAGGCTTTATTGAGAAGTAACTCGGCAAACAATGGTTTTGAATTATATCTTCAAAACTCTGCATCTTCAACTATGAGAATGGCACAAATAACAATAACTTATTATACTTCTTAATTATGCGACATATTTATCAAATTGATTCAGAGCCTTATACAGTTGTAGTAGCAAACGAGCCTTTAGAGCAACATTTATCGGTAATTGATAATCCCGATTTATTTGTAATTGTTGATGCGGATTTACCCGAATATGTACAATATTTAATCTATAATTAATATGAGAAACTTAAGAAATTTATTCCATTACATACTTGGCTTTACAATGCTTTACTGTATTGGAAATGCTACTGCAACAAATGATTTTTGGTTATGGCAAAAGATAGTAGGTTCGATATTTATCGGAGTTTGCTTTGGTGGATTTATTGGTATGTTTTGGGAATATGGAAATAAAGTTGCTTTTAATATTCAAGGCGACTTTAAAGATGTTATACGAACTATAATAGGCGGTGTTTTAGGCTGTTTAACGGCTTGTTTTTATACAGGCATAACTTTTATAACCTTTTGGATGTTTTGGGGTGTTATAGCTTTAATTGTTGCTGATTTAATAAGAGCATATAAATACAAAAAATAGATGAATTGGTTTTTAGAAAATTGGATGGCAATAGTTAGTACTATTTCAATCCCAGTAGCTTGGGTTTTTGGTGGCAAACAAGCTAAAAAAGTAGAAATAAAAAATAGTAATGGCGACTTCTTAACCAAAGTGCAAGGCATATACGATGCTTTAGTAGAAGATTTAAAAACTGACAGAGATGAGTTAAAGGCTTGTAACATTGAGCAAAGCAAAGATATTTCAGACTTACGTGACGATGTTAGGAATTTACAAAAACAGTTTAACGACTTGTATCTCGCTTATGCAAAAGAAGTTGAATCATCAAAGTATTGGAAAGATAAATTTGATGAATTAGAAGGCAAATATATGCAATTAGAGAAAGACCACGAAGCATTAAAAAAACAATTTGAAAGTTATAAAAAATCAAACAAATGAAATTAGATAAAAACGGATATAATTTAATAACTAAATTTGAGGGTTTAAAATTAAAACCATATTTATGTTCAGCAAAAATTCCGACAATAGGTTATGGAAATACTTACTATCCAGATGGTAAACGAGTAACTTTATTAGACAAAGAAATAACAAAAGAATATGCTTTTGAAATATTTAAAGAAGTAGCTGATAGGTTTGCAAAAAGAGTAGATACATTAGTAACATCGAATATAAATCAAAATCAGTTTAATTCATTAGTTAGTTTTGCTTATAATGTTGGAACTGGTAATTTTAGTTCAAGTACATTGCTAAAAAAAATAAATAAAAACCCAAATGATTTGTCTATAAAAGCAGAATTTTTAAGATGGAATAAAGCAAATAAAGTAGTTATTAATGGTTTAACAAATAGAAGAAATGAAGAAGCAAATATTTATTTTAGTTAGTTTAATATTTATATCTTGTGGTTCAAGAAAAGTAAGTAAAACACAAATAGAAGAAAAAAAAGATAGTGTTTCAGTTGTTGATGTAAAAACAGAAGTTAAAACAAATGAAAATACAGAAATAAGCAACAATAGTAAAATAGATAAAACTGAAGATGAATTTATAATTGAACCAATAGATAACAACAAAGAAATAGTTGTAAATGGTAAAACTTATAAAAACGTTAAAATAAGACATAAAAAAACAAAAGACAATAGTTTACATACAAATCAAAAGAAAGTGTCTAAAAACGCTTTAAAACAACAAATAAAGCATAATAAGCAAGTTGTTACTGCTTCAAAAGTATTTGTAGAAAAGAAAATAGAAAAAAAAGAAAGTTTAGTTAAATATTTTTATATATTATTATTAATTTTATTATTATATTTGATTTATAAATATAGATTTAAAATTATTAATTTTATTATTAAATTATATATTTAAATATTCTTGAATTAAATAAATAAATATATATTAAATTATAATATTCTTGAATTAAATAAGTTATTTATATTATATATATATATATATTATTAAGAAATTAAAAATAAAGAAAATAAACGTTTTTAAGACACTATTTTTAGTCAAGGTATATAAGTATACTTAAAATCAATTATCTTTGTTAAAATCATATTTAAAATAAGTTATATGGCTAAAGTAGCAAAGAAACCTTTAAGAAAAAATCTAATAAAAGAATTAGATAGTGTTTTTAGCCAGTATATTCGTTTAAGATATGCTAAAAAAGAAATAGCTGAATGTGTTACTTGTGGTAAAAAAGACCATTGGAAAAAGCTACAAAACGGGCATTTTATGAGTAGAGCAAATTACTCAACAAGATGGGATGAAGATAACTGCCAAGTTCAATGTATGGGTTGCAACGTTTTTAAACAAGGTGAACAATATAAATATAGTTTATATCTTGGTAATAAGTTATCTGAAGAATTGTATATTAAATCAAAACAAATAGTTAAATTTGCTGATGTAGAATTAATTGATATGATTGATTACTACAAACAACAAGTAAATGTCTTGCTTAAATTTTCATAATGTTTAAATTGTTTTTGTCAAGAAGGAGTGGTTTTATAGCCACTTTTTTTTTGTCTAAATGTTAAAGAAAAGTTAAAGTTTATTTTTGTATTAATTTAATAGTTAGATTTGTACCATAATTAAAAAACAATTAACAATGAAAGATTTATTAGATTACAACAGATTTAGAATTGAAACAATGCAAAGTAAGATTTGCGAATTAGAAAGTTTATTAAGTACATTAGAAACTTATTGCTTTGAATTAGCAGATGATGATTGCCCAAAAGAGTACAAAACAATTATTAAAAAAGAACTTTATAATTTAAAAACAAAATAAAATGAAATTAAATAATAATTATAGAATAGTTTATGATAGTAATAATACTATCCTACAATTTTTTGAACAACGTGAAAAACAAATAAAGGTAAAAAATAAATTAGTTTCAACAGGTGAGTTTTTTGAATTTACAGAAGATTATTATTATCCAAATTTAAAGACTGCATTAAATGGTTTTTTAAATAAATGTACTTGGGGATTAGAAACTGCTGAACAAGTATTAAATGAAATTAAAAATATTGAATTACTAATAAATAAAATTTAAATAATGAAAGATTTAAACTTAAACCAAAAACTATCTTTAATTCAAAAAGAATTTAAAGCAAACAAATCAAAATTTAATAGTTTTGGTAAATACAATTTTAGAAGTGCTGAAGATATATTAGAAGCATTAAAACCATTTAATGAAAAGTATGAAG
>Ga0315904_10006568_pt1 | contig 15893 bp, 30 predicted proteins | sample LakEriMetagenome_6_FD_203529 | JGI IMG/M metagenome (GOLD analysis project Ga0315904, IMG submission 203529) | Freshwater fungal communities from buoy surface, Lake Erie, Ohio, United States - Buoy 12 MA120 | ecosystem: Environmental > Aquatic > Freshwater > Lake | place: USA: Lake Erie, Ohio... | reverse complement strand
CCGAGCTTGGGATAAACTAGAAAAACGATTCTTCTATCCAGACAAAGGTTATCAAGGACATTATGTTCTTTATTTGAATGGACAATTTCAAAACCTTCAGAATGGTTCTGGTGGTGATGAATATGTTATCCAGCAATGGACTGGAGAGTACGACAAGAATAGAAAACCAATATACGAAGGTGATATTATTAGTTCATATTCAGCAGAATTTATTAACGAAAACTTTGAAGCTGAAATAGTTTTTATTGATGCTGGTTTTTATGCGAAGGTTAATGAAAAGGATTATAGAGGTGTATGGAGTGGTAAAGATATTGAAGTAATGGGAAATATATTTCAATTACCATGCAATCCAGATCATAATGGAGAATGTTTAGTTTGTGATAATTGGTTGAGTGATTGTCCGTTTAATAGAAATGAAAAAAAATAAATTTAGAGTTTGGAATCAAAAACTTAAACAATTTCAAGAAACGCATCTACCGCAAAGCCAGCAGCAGTTCATTGGAATCTTGGATAAAAATTTGCGAGAGATCTACGAAAGAGATGTCGTAAAATTTTTTACTCTTAATGGTGAAGAACTTGGAGAAGTTGTATATAGCACAGACTCTTGTGCATATTATATCAATGATTACCCAATTATGAATTTAGATCTTGCTTCTTTAGAAATTGTTGGTAATATGGTTGAAGATTATATGTGGGATGAAAGTGGAGAAAAACTTATAAAAATTATATGATTCATAAAATAAACCAAGTCAAAGCAATCGCTCCAATAGTCTCTCCTGTTATGGATGAACCAGTTAACCAACCCAGTGTTAGTATTGTTAATACATATACTAAGGGTTTTGAAGAAAATGGTGTCATAGTGTGGTATTTGTATCTCGTTAACTATGACGAACAAGTTTTTAGATACAGACTAGAATTTTAAAAAATAACATTGATTTGTCCTTACGGATCTACTAATATTGACTACATGAAGACTCCAACACTCAGACAGAAAGTAGAGATGTATGAAAACTTTCTACATAAGATCAATATTTTTATAATTTCGGGTAATAATGATGGTATCAGAGAGCTTGTAAATAATGCTGACAATTGGTCTTATGCACACCGAAGCGGGGAGTTTTTAACAGACAAACAAAGACAGAGAATGATAAACGATATGTTTCAAAAACTTTGTGATACTCCTAAAGCTGATAAAGCTACTGAGGAAAGACAGAAGGCATGGACACAACTACAAAAAGAAACTGGTAAACAAAAACTTTTCCAACCATGAGTCCAGAACTAATCAAAATAATTAAAAAAGTAGATTCCTTTAGAGATGTTCTAAAAGAACATGGTTTCGAAAATCTTGAATGTTTTTGGTATTCTGATGGGTTTTTTTCAAGTAACTGGAGCAATATGTCTGTTGCTAACGAAAAACCCGATAGAGAAGAATCTTCTACGTTCTGGCAATTTGGTTTTAAAAGTCAGCATGAAAAGGTTAAAAGAATTCACCTTGAAGCATTAATGCCAGTTTTTGAAGATTATTTTACATTTGAATTGAGATACTATCCAGAAGTAGCATTACATGACCGAAAATATTATTCAGGACCGACAGCAAAATTAGAAGTTTGCGGAATTTTAGAAGAAGACTTGAAAGATATGCAAAAATATATAGACTATTTATTGAACCTAAAATAAAAATGAACGAAGAAAAATTTATAGCTAGAAATCATTGTTTAAAAGAACATTCTAACGTAAAAAAAACTCTTATGTATTCTATAAGAAGTTTTATGTTGGAAAAGTTTGACGTGTGGGATTGTATGGATCTTTTTCCATACAGATTTAGAATGACGTATTACGATTATATTAGACCAATCTTTAAGCCTTGTAATCAACGTATTCGTAAGGTTATTCCACGAACATGGAGAGATATTTCGCATTTGATGGTTGATGTAAACTTTGAATTTATCAAAGCATTTTATGAAGATGAATATAAAGCGGATATTGTGGATTGGGAAGCAACAGAACATCACAGTGAATTTGCAAAATGGTTAGAAGGTGCTTATACATATATCACTACAAATAGACCACAGTTACAAAAAGATTTAGATGCTGCTTACCCCACCAGTAAATTTTTTGATGAATTGTTTAAACCAAGTGAAGATGAAAATGGTAGAAAGGTGCTTCAGATGGTAGATGATGGTATTCCCTATGAAGTAAAATATAAAGAAGTCAATCGTATTGAAAAATTGATTGATGATTTGGATACCGAAATTTTAATTGAATTTATTAAACGTAGAGATTATTTCTGGACATGAATTTTAAAGAATTTAAAACCGTAATAGAATCCTTAAAAAAAGTTAGTGATAGGACTCATGGGATATATAAATTTGGAATTGATTTGATGGACTATGATGAAGATTATCACAATGTTATTACCATCCTACTAAAGAGTATTTTTGAAGAACAAGGGTATGATTGGATTAGTTGGTATCTATACGAAAGAGATGCATTTGATGGTAAGGTTCTTTCTGCTACCGATGCGGACGGTAATGAAATCTGTCATAATATAGAATCACTTTGGGAAACAGTTAAACATTATAGAAAACAATGAGATTGTTCAGATTTATGGAAAAAACTAAATATAAAATTGTAGAAACTACAGGATGTACCGCTTTTAATTTTTCTATAAACGATAAAACTATATCAGATTATACAAAAGAAGAATTGGATGAAATCTTGGATTATCTTTTCGTTAAAGTAAAAGAAGGTATAAACGAAAATACAATTCTTTTTCAAGACGTTGTTAAATTATTTCAACCCGATGACTGGGAACATGATCCAAATGTTTGTGAACAATGTGGAGATACTGTTAGTACAGAAACTTGGAATATTTAAAATCAATTAAATTATGATAACAGAAAAACAATATATGGAACAAAACGAAAATCCAGAAGATAGAATTTATGAAATTAAAAAATTTATTAATGAACTTGAAAACGTTCAAACCTTCTATTATAATCAACTTTTATTAGAATTAAATCTTAATTCGGAAGCGGACGATTATTTGTTTGATTATATTTATAATGAAGATTATAAATTTACGTTTGATGAATATTTGAAAAAACTTGGAAAATCATATAAAAATTTTAATGAAAATAATAAACAAAAGTAATTGGGGGTTCTGGATTTTTTCTAGATATTCTTTTATCTTAGAAGACGAAGAGGAGTCTTTAACCGAAATAGTTGTTAATAAAAAAACATTTAACAAGTTCAACATCGGAGATTATTACGATCCACACTACGGACAATTTTTTAAATATGATAGCAGAAATTAAAATAACAGATCTTAGTGAGGCAGAAGGGTATGCGTTTGGACCAAAAAATAAATATGATGTTTGGGTATCTGCTGTTGATGAAGACGATGAGCATAAAATGCACAGAATGAAAAAACTTCTCAATCGAAAAGGTATTAAACACTTCTTCCAGTTATTTTATGATTTTTCAGATGAGGATGAAACGATATTTTATGTTGATAAAAATATAGAAGAAGTTGGTCCTAGAAAAGAACATATACAAAGCATTATAAATTTTTTAAAACCTTTTGTAGAAGATGATAAAGTTCATAATTTAGGAGTTAATTGTTTTGCGGGAGTATCTCGGTCTACTGCAATAGGTATTATTGCATCTGTGATGTCTGGTAAAACACCAGATATGGCATTAGATTACATTAAATCTGTTAGACCTATGGCATGGCCTAATTTAAGAGTATTAAGATTTGGATCAGAAATTTTAGGTATAGATTTAAAAACTCCTGTTGTAAATTGGAAAAAATTAGAAAAGGGTGTTTTATACACTGGAGGTTGGGCGAAATATGAATAATACAGTTGAGCTTTTGGGATATTATGGTAATGACGAAGTTATTGCTTGTTCTGCTTGGACTAGTACATCAAGAGAATTAGACGAAGAAAAGAGAAACAGAATACCGAAACTAATTGATCAGTTATGGTCAAATGGTCATGAAACTCCTTTTGAAAAAGGAACAGTTCATTTCCTAGTAAATTGCGATATTGCATCCCACATACATCTTCTAAAACATAGAATGACTAATATCAATGCAGAATCTGCAAGATATAAAGAATTAAAAGAAGATAAAACATATCTCCCATCGGATTGGGAAGGTGCTAGAATTTTATCTTTAAAGGGTGGAGATCCAAACATGACATGGACTAGACTTTTAGAGATTTACACTGACTTGGGTAATACGTATTATCATGCTTGTATTAAAGACTTAGAACCACTTTTAGGTAGAAAGAGAGCAAAAGAATCTGCTAGATTTTTTAAAACTTATAATAGTCAGATACAAGCTGATGTGATGTTTAACATGAGAAGTTTTGCTAACTTTCAAAAACTTCGTAATAGTGAACATGCTCAAAAAGAAATTAGAGATATAGCAAACGATATGTTAATTTTAGTAGAAAACATAGCCGGACAACCTTTTAAATATACTCTAGAATCTTGGAGAAAGAATAAATTGATTTCATAAGATATGAAAAAAATAATCAAGCCAGCAGAAAGAGAAGAATCAGTTTTTTATTCTGATTTTTCCGGTAAGACTTTAGGAGAATTTGGTCCTGATGTTGAAATAAAAATATCATGTGGATATGGATCTAAATATGACGGAACCGAGGTCACACTACATTTGGATGATATTGATTTTAAAAAAATTATAGATTTCTTAAAAGATAATATTTCAAAAGATTTTAAAGATGAAACAAGAAAAAAACTTGAAAAATATGAAAAGGATTACGATGATAGTATGCAAATGAGAGATTGGGATAGTTGTGATAATACAATTAATAACATGTGGTTTATTAGAAAAATTTTAAATATAAATGAAGAACCGAATGAGTGACACAATAGAGAATAAAAAATTAATAAACAATATAAAATCAATAATAAGAAGTATTATAGTTTGTCCTGTTGTTTGGTTTGGTACTTTTGGTAATAACCAAATCTGTTTAAACTTTACAATATTTTTTAGTTTTTGTACTGGTATTGTTTTATTGGGATATCTTTTATCCAGAGAAAAAATTATAGAAGATATAAAGGAACATGGCTATTCAAATGATTTTTTAAATGCATTTGCTGTTTTGGTCCCTGCATCCTTTTTAATTGCTGATGGTTGGATTTTTACCGGTCTTTTATGGTTTATTTGTTGGTGTGTTGGTCATAGTATAAAAACCGAAGTCAAAAAAATAAATGATTAAATAAAACTTGAAATTTTAAAAAAATTAATTAATATAAATATATGTTTAATACTACATGGAAATCAATTAAGTCGCCAATTATGCAAGAAATGAGAATTGCTCTAAAAAAGAAAGCAGAAAAAGGACAACCACCAATTTCTAATAAAGAAGCAAATAGAACTTGGCGTGAAGATATTTTAGGAATTCTTTCTGAAGATCAAAAGAAAGAAGCTAAATCAAAAAGACAAGAAAAGAACAAAAGAAAGAAAACTAGAGAAATTGATTCTGATATTGATTGATTCACGGATACTCTTTATATAGAGCATCCAAATCATTTTCTTTATTATCGCAATACCATCCTTTTCCGGTATAAACATTTAATATGTCTTGAAAATATTTTTCATACATAGGTGCTACTTTTTCAAGTGAAAAATTTTCTCCCCATTTTCTACAATCAGATGGTTTGATATTATCTATTGATTGTATAGCTTGAACAAAATCACCCATTGTTCTACATCTATATCCGGTTATTCCGTGTAAATTATTTTCAGCAAAAGCACCCCAATCAGTTGTTATTGTTGGAGTTCCAGATAATAAATTTTCTATTTGAACGCCACCAAACGGTTCAACGTACATACTTGCCAAGAAACTTGCTTTTGCTTTTGACATTAATTTTTTTCTTGTTTGAATGTCTGCATAACCAACGTATTCTACGTTTTTTGGTAACTTATAACCTTCTTCTTTTTGACCAGCAATAACTAATTTAACATTTGCTATTTCTGCGGCTTGAATTGCAACATTCACACCTTTTCCATTATATACTCTTCCGGTATATAAAAAATAATCTTCTTTTTGATCACAGTAATCAAATTCTTCTAAATCGAAATAATTTGGAATAACAACATGGTACCAATCTTGTTTACATTCTCCAACATTAGTAACACCACAATATGCATGATAAATTGCATATGATTCAAAAACTTTCCATCTTGCCCAACTTCCACCCGCATAACCAATTCCTGGTTCAACAACAATCATGTCATTGTGTGCATCGCAAATAGCTCTAACACCAGATCCCCAAAAGGGTAGAAGAAAATCATTTTTCTGTTTTCTTTTAGAAATTTCTTTTATTGCATTTTTATAAAATGTTTGATACGCGTGATCATTAGTATTAAATTTAAAAAATGTTTTTTTCCAATCATGAGATCCATATGATATTTCAAAATCTTTGTTTGTTAAAACTGTAACATGCTCATCACATATTAAATCGGAATCTTCGTGTCCATAATGAATAATAGTGTGTCCTCTATTTTTCATCATTTTTGCAAACTTTACAATTTTTTGTGTATATGCACATGCATTATAATTTTTGCTTGATACTGTATGTGGAACACCCAAAATATGAAATCTCATATTTATAATTTATAAAATATTAATAAAAATCAATGTTTTAAGTTATTGAGTCGAATAAAGCAACAAAACCAAGAGATTGACCAGTAGAATCAAATACTTCAATTTTTCTGGTTATTGATCCAGCTGTGCCAGATACTGTGATTGAATTACCAACACTTAATGTATTAGCGAACACTGAACCAGATGCTGAAATATTTCCAAATACTGTCAATGCTTCATTAGGTTCTTCTGTGTTTACTCCAACTCTATGACATGATACATATAATGTTGTTGTATCCAAACTATCATAATTTACTTCCAATGAACCTGATGTTGAAATACTTCCATTTATTGTTATGTTTCCATTTACTATTTCATTTGGATTAAAAACTCCAGTTGCTCCAATTCCAGTTGCTCCTTGGGGTCCAGTTTCACCAGTCAACCCAGTTGCTCCTGTTGATCCGGTGGCTCCATCGTTACCTTGAATTCCTTGAACGCCTTGTGGTCCTGTTGTTCCTATTAATCCTTGAATTCCTTGTGGTCCCGATGCTCCAGTTGCTCCTTCTGGTCCAGTTGTTCCTTCTGGTCCAGTTGTTCCTTGGGGTCCAGTTGCACCGGTTAATCCTATAATTCCAGTTGCGCCAGTAGCTCCGGCTGGGCCAGGTGCTCCAGAAAGAGAAATGTCCCAATAATTAAATGTTCCTGAACCATTTATCGATGTAACATTTATAATTAATTCTCCAGTTGTTTTATTATAGCTAGTTATGAAACCTTCCATTTTATTGGAAGAATTGTTAGCAATAATAACACTTTGACCTATGCTTAATGCTAATCCAGATTGAACCGTTAATGTTTTAGATCCAATTCCTATTTCAATAGAATTATTTGACGATGTTGTATATTTATCTCCAGCTAAACCAGTTGCACCGGTTGCTCCAGTTGTTCCACTATCTCCAGTTGCTCCCTTTTGACCTGTTGCACCATCTATTCCAGAAGGTCCAGTAGCACCATCATTTCCTGTTAACCCAGTTGCTCCAACAAGACCCGTTGCTCCTGTTTCTCCAACTGGTCCAGTACTTCCAGTTGCACCGGTTGAACCTGTTGCACCAAAACCAGTTGATCCTCTTAAGCCAGTTGCTCCTCTTGGTCCGGTCGCACCATCGTTTCCAGTTGGTCCAACATTTCCAGTTGCTCCAATTAACCCTGTTGCTCCCTGTGGTCCAACCAATTGACCAATATCTTCCCATTCCGAATTTTCTAAACTCCAAAACCACAAACTACCATCTTTGTGTACTCCACCATCTCCGGTAGTTACTATCCACCCATGACCAGCATAATCATTAACATTTGGTGGTGTTGGTGGTAAGTCTGCTATAGTTGCCTTTGTTCCTTGTAAGGTTACGGAAATACCTTGTGGTCCAATTGGTCCTGTTGCTCCCTGTGGTCCAGTTGAACCAAATCCAGTTGCTCCAATCGGTCCGGTTGCTCCCATTTGTCCTTCTGGTCCTTCTGGTCCAGTTGCTCCAACACCAGTTGCTCCTTGTGGTCCTTCTAATCCGGTAGATCCAGTTGCTCCACGACTTCCAGTTGCTCCCATTTCTCCGGGCAATCCAAATCCAGTTGCTCCACGACTTCCAGTTGCTCCTCTTTGTCCAGTGGCTCCAGCTGGTCCAGTTGCTCCAGTTGGACCCCCAGATGGTCCAGTGGCTCCAGCTGGTCCAGTTGAACCAGTTGCTCCAAATAAACCAGTTGCTCCAATTTCACCGGTCAATCCAGTTGCGCCAGTTGATCCGTCTATTCCAGTTGCGCCAGTTGATCCATTTGCTCCATCTAAGCCAGCAACACCAGTTGCTCCAGTTGCTCCAGTTATTTTTAATGTATCTACATATGCCGATAAGGTCATTGCTTGTGTTTTAAATTCAGAATTTTGATCTGAATTAATACCCACAAAATAATCGTATTCTGTTAATTCTGTTTTTAATTGAAAGTCTGTGAATTTTTTTGGCATATACTATTATTTATATATAATTTAGTCTTTCTCCGTCAGTTGTTAAAATTCTATCATCGTCACCAGCTAATATCAATTTTTGATCTCCGATTGGAGCATATATACTTTTTGGAAGAAGTGTTCTTGTTGTTTGTGGTAATATAATAAAATCACCATATAAAAATGTTTTTGACATTTTATTTGGGAAAATTACTTCTAAGTCATAAAAATAAGAACCTTCTGGTAATAGTATTAATTGACTAGGTATAGAAATTATTCCAAGTGAACTTGATACTATTTTTATTTTATTATTTAACGTTGAGATTTCTAAAAAAACAGGAGATGATATTTCGTCTTTTTTTCTAAAGTGAATAACAATTTCACAATTATTTAAATTTAAAGGGTTATTGTTTTCTAAAATGGTGATAGAATGAACACCTTTCCAAGTGTCACCACTTATACATTCTGGAAAATCATACTTCATTTATTTATTTATTATAATCTTGTTATTTGTGGCAATACCTTAAAAAGTCCAGTTAAATATGTTTTAGAAACACCAGTTGGAAAATTAATTTGTAAGTCATATTTGTATTCACCACATGGCATATCTATAACTTGTTCAGGTATTTTTATTGTTCCGTTTTGTTCATTTAAAATTAATATTTTGTTGTTATATGTTGACAATTCTAAAAAAACCGGAGAAGCTGGATTATATTTTGGTCTAAATTGAATAAAAATATCACAATCTTTTAAATTTATAGCGGAATTACAATCTAATATGGAAATTGATTCAATTCCTTTCCACCTGTCACCTGATCTATGTTTCGTAATGTTGTATGTCATCTTTTAATATTTATAATTTTGATTGACATGGTAGATTAAAAAAACTATAAATAATGGACTGATTATGGCTACATATAAAAATATTGAAATAACAAAACAATTTTTAGATAGGATACCAAATGCTTATTTTATATTTGGTGACAACTTGGAAAGATATGGGTACGGTGGTGCTGCTGCATTAAGGGATCATCCACATGCATTTGGGTTTATCACTAAAAAATTCCCAGACAATAGAGACACATCTTTTTATACACCAGAAGAATACCAAGAAGTTTTTTTTGAAGAATTATATAAGTTGGTTAAGACAGTCGAAAGACGACCAGATAAAATCTTTTATATATCACAATTGGGGGCTGGTCTTGCAAACAAATATAAAATTTGGGAAAAACTAATTCATCATAATTTAGTTCTTTCTTTAGAAAAATACGATAATGTTGTTTTTTGCTGGAACGAAGATTTAAAATAAATTTTTATGAATTTTTTATACAAAGATATTGTTTTAGTTTTAAATAAAAACTGGCAAGCTATAAACGTTAGAACACCAGCAGATGCTTTAGCTTCAATGTATACTGGTTCATCTACTGGTTTAGATGTAAAAGGTGAAGACAATATGGTTCCTTTAAAATGGAACGAATGGGTAAATTTACCGGTAGGTGAAAGCGATTTATATGTTTCAACCATAAAAGGTAAAATTAAAATACCAAAAATTATAATTCTTTCAAATTATAATAAAATTCCAAAGAAGCGTCCTAATTTCACAATGAATGGTGTTTGGAATAGGGACAATGGAATATGTCAATATACCGGAAAAAAATTAAAACCAAACGAGGGTAATATAGACCATATCGTACCAAAAAGCCGTGGTGGTAAAAGTGATTGGAATAATTGTGTTCTGTCACATAAAGATATAAATGCATTTAAAGCAAACAGGACACCAGAAGAAGTTGGTTTAAAGTTAATTAAAACACCAAAAAATCCAGTTGCAATGCCCGTATCATTTTACATAAAAAATACTCACCAAATAAAAGAATGGGATATATTTTTAAAATATGATTAAAAAATCAATAATAATATTTTTTTTATTAACGTCGTTTGTACAAGCAGTTGAAATAAAAAAATCAATAAACGGAGAAACTAATTTTTCACAAAGTAAACAAAAATCTTTGATAACAACAATAAACAATGAATATAAATTAACTGTTTACGAAGAACGTAGTAAAAAATATATAATATATTTTGCAGGAAAAATATCTATAGATTATGACCATTTTGGTAAAGAAATAAAAACAAATGCATTTACTACGTTTGGAATTGACTTTTAATTTTGATACATTAATATAAATTTAATATATACATGAAAAAAATACTAATACTCGGAAAAGGTTATATTGGAAATTATTTGGCAAAAAATAAAAATAAAAATGAAACAATTCATATATCTAAAAGCGATTGTGATTATTCAGACTATGGTGTTTTTGAAGAATATTTAAAAGAGTTAAAACCAGATTGGATTATTAATAGTTCTGGTTATACTGGTAAACCAAATGTTGATGCATGTGAAGAAGATAAAGAAAATTGTTGGTTATATAATGTAAAGGTTCCAATGATAGTAAGTGACATTGCACACAATCAAAATATTCCAATTATTCATATTGGTTCTGGTTGTGTTTATAGTGGTTATGATAAAGTTTACACCGAACAAGATCATCCAGATTTTGGTGAAGAAAATCCAGTAAGTTCTTTTTACTCAAAAACAAAAAGTTCTTTCGAGCGTTTGAGTAAATCTATGAATTGTTATGTTTTTAGAATAAGAATTCCGTTTAATGGAACACCAGAACCAAAAAATTATCTGTATAAATTATTGAATTATGATAATTTAATTAATATGCAGAACTCATTAACTTGTGTTGATGATTTGGTAGATTTTACATATAAATTTATTGATATAAAACCAGACTTTGGAATATTTAATGTTGTAAACGAAGGATCTATTTCTGCGATGGAAGTGGTTTCAAAGTTAAAACAAAACGGATTAGAAAACCCAAATTGGAAATTTGTTTCTATCGGTGATGCAAATTTTAAAGTTCAAAGGAGTAATTGTGTTTTATCAACAGATAAAATAAAAAACTTGGGTATTTCTTTACCGAGTGTTCAAGATAGTATTGACAACGCAATTAAAAAATATAAAATAAATTCATAAATCTATGGGAATGTTCGATTCAATAAAAGTAAAAGCAAAATTACCTTTAAACGATGAACTTAAAAGTTACAATTTAAACTGGGAAGAAATTGAATTTCAAACAAAAGATTTGGACAATTGTTTGTCTGAATATATTTTGGATGAGAATGGTTTTCTTTTTGAAGAAGTTATTGAAAGAGAATATATTCCATACACAAAAGAAGAAAGAGAAGATAAAACAATAAAACCTTGGAATATATACAAGGACGTAAAAGAATTATCAAGAACAACTAAAAAGTTAGATTACCACGGTGTTTTAAATTTTTATTGCGTTGAAAATATAAATGAAAAAGAACAGATATGGGTTGATTTTGAAGCATTTTTCATTTATGGAAAGATAGATAAACTTTTATTAAAAAAATTTGAAAAACACGAAATAAAACCTTACACTGATTGGATAGAAAAACAAAATCTAGAAGATAAAAAATTAATAAATAAAATTAAAAAACTAATTAGATGGAAATATTTTTGGATTAAAGTGGCTAACTTTTTTTCTTATTTATCTGGTATTTTTTCAAAAATTCAAATGTTTATTTTTAGATATGTGATTTAATTTTTTTTATTGTAAGTATTTTTATGTTTTTTAAATACTACAATTTATGTGAAAATGTTCTGGAAGAACTTCTTGTTTTAGAAGCTAATAGCTTTTTAGCACCAGATTTTAAACAAAATCTTTTAAATAAAATTATAACAATAGAAAAACAAAAACTTCCAAGCACAGAAAAGAAAAGAAGTTATATGGAAGTTAAAAAAGAATTATTTGCACACTTAATAAGAATCAATTACAAAAACATTAATAAGTTTTTTACAACAGATGAAGCTGGGAAAAAAACTTTGACACCTAACAATGCTAAAAAATTAGACTTTTTTTTAGAATCAATTCTTAGAAAATTAAAAGAAGAAAATTATAAATTTACAAAAATAACACGTGGTTATATGTCATCTTATAAAGGTTAGTGTTGACATTTTAAAAAATTTTGTTATTCTTAATTGATGAACACAGAAAAAGAATATATAAAATATGTTTACAACACTCTTGGTTCCCAAGATTATCCAGAAACAAAAATAGAATTTACTCTTCATCCGGATGCAACATTAAGTGAAGTTGTTGAAAAATTTGAAGATTTTTTAAAGGGGATTGGATATTGTTTTAAAGGACAATTAGAAATTGTTAAAGATTATGATTAATAAAAAAATAGAACAGTTCGTTGAATATGGTGTTAAGTTCACAGACGAAGAATGTGAACAACTTGGAATAAATGAAGGTGATAAATTTTCATTTGAAGTTTCAGATGATGGCATTTTGATGAAAAAATACGAATCAATTGATATTGATCTTTCAGAATTTCCAAGAGAAATTTTAGAATTTCTAGTAAAAGAATCTTGTGAAAAAGATATTACAGTTTCTCAAGTATTTGAGAGTGTTTTTGATTCATTTATAAAAAGAGAAAAAAATGAAGGAAAAATTTGAACCTATATTTGAGCTTGGATCAACTGGTGATGGTCTTGCTGTAAAAGTTTTAGATTGGAAAAAAGCAGAGAAATTCACCGGTCCTGTTTATATAGCAGCATTCACTCTTGCGTTGTTTGACACTATCCTAAATCGACTGGAGGATAGTCAACAATTAGAATATCAAACAGAATTTTTAAAAGCTGTGAACCATATGATTAAAAAGAAAGATAAATATGATCAATTCATCTTTCATAAAAAAATTACAGTTGATGACGAAGAAGAGTAAGTATAATTTATGAATAAGAAAGATTTACAATCATTAACAGAATCATACCAAAAAGTTTTAGAAAACACTTTAGCTGATATGGTTGCTGTTGACACAAATGATTTAGAATCTGATGTTTCTGGTGTTGAACCAGAAATTGATAATACTGATCATGTTGATAATTTTATTAACGACGCGGAAGCTAAAAACATGTTTGTCGCAAACTTAGCTGCAATTAGATCAAGAGCACATGAAATTTTAAAGCTAGTAGAAAACGATAAAGAAGTTGATGCTTGGATGACAGATAAAATTGCTGTTGCTGCAAATGATCTAAAAGATGTTTGTGATGCAATAGAATTTAGATATTAATATAATAAATGTCAAAAAGAGTTCCTTGGGATGAGTATGCCCTAAAGTTAGCAGAAGTCGCAATGCTTCGCTCAGAAGATCCTTATAGGAAAGTTGGTGCTTGTATATTGGGTCACAGTAACGAAGTCTTAGCAGTTTCATATAATGGATTAGCACCAGGAAAAAACGTTACAGAAGATTTCTGGAAAGATAGAAACGAAAGATTGCCTTACATGATTCACGCAGAAGCAAATTGTTTAGTTAGAGTTAAAAAGGGAGAGGGTAAAATAATAGCTTGTACTTTATTACCTTGCACCGCATGTGCAACTAACATAGTAGCACATGGAATTAAAAAAGTAGTGTATAAAGATTTATACGAAAGAGACACAAACGCTCTTAAGATTTTTGATTTTTACGATATTGAATGTGTTAAATTGTGATATAATCAACACAAGTAAAACAAGATAGATCTTTACCACCAGCATAACTTATTGAACTTTGAAGTGCTTCTTTAATTTCTTTTAACTTTTCTTCAAGTGTTATGTCTGGATTTAAATTTAATTCAAACCCTTCAACGTGTTTGTTTTGACCCTTTGCTCTTTCAGATGCGTTTCCAAAATATATTTTCTTTCCATTGATATGTGGAGCAGGAGAATCAACACATGATGCAAAAATTCCACCACACATTACCATTGTAGCACCAGCAACTAACCCCTTTGCTATATCACCATAATGTTCAACGCCACCATCCGCAATTATTGGTTTTTTAGCTACGGATGAACATTCTAGTACACATGAAAACGGTGGAACGTGAAACCCTGTTTTTAATTTTGTAGAACATGCCATACCACTGCCAATGCAACACTTGGTGGCATCTGCTCCCCACGATTCAATTTCAGATGTTGCTTCTGCTGTTGCTGTATTACCAACGATAAGAAATGAATCAGGGTATAAATTTTTTACAAACTTAATCATCTCCATTACCTTTAGAGAATGTCCATGTGCAACATCGATAGTGAAATAGTCTATTCTTAAATTTTGAGACTTACATTTGATGATTTCCTCTTGGCTTTCTTTGTTTACACCAATACTAATTGAAATTGTTCTCCAATTTTCTTTATTGGCAGTTTCAACAAACTTAACATTTATATCATCAAACCTATGCATGACATAGAAGTATTCGTTTTCAGATAACCACTTGCACCATTTTTCATCAATAACAGATTTCATGTTTGATGGAACAACTGGTAGTTTAAATTTATTTCTTCCCAAGACAATAGATGTGTCTGCGTCACTTCTTGAGTTTAAAAATGAATATTTTGGAACAAGATAAACGTCTTTATAATACAATGTTTTTGACATAGAATTATTATAATATTTTTGAGTAAAAAATCAATAATTTATTTTCCAGTTGAACCAAATCCACCAGAACCTCTTTCCGTGGAATTTATTATCTGTTCTTTCTGTAAATCAAACGTATAATATTTTTCTATAATCAACTGAGCAATCCTATCACCAATTTTTATATGGAACGGAGTGTTTTTATCTGTATTGTAAAGTATAACGCCAATCTCTCCACGATAATCGGAATCGATTACACCAGCCATTACATCTATCCCGTTTTTTAATGCTAAACCAGATCTTGGAGCAATTCTACCATAAAAACTTTCTGGTATTTCTAACACAATACCAGTTTTAATTAACATTCTTTCCTGTGGATATATTAATGCATTACAACAAGAATATAAATCATAACCAGCAGAATGTTCAGATCCTTTTGTTGGAATCTGTGCATTGAAATCGGTTAACTTAATTTTCATGATTCACAGCTTTTACAAGTAAGAATAGAACGAGCCAATTCCTGTGCTGGGTTTGCGCTTCTTTGATAATACAAAGATTTAATACCTTGCTCCCATGCAAAAATCATAAGCTCATTTACTTCTTTTGGTTTTGTATTTGGTGGGATCATTAGATTCAAACTTTGACCTTGATCGATATATTTTTGACGTTGGGCCGCTTGAATAATAATTTCTTTTTGAGAAATCTCACCAAATGTTTTAAATACGTCCTTTTCTTCTTGTGAAAGAAAATCTAAATGTTGAACACTTCCACCTTTAATAAGAATAGACTTCCAAGTA
>Ga0315904_10006566_pt1 | contig 15895 bp, 22 predicted proteins | sample LakEriMetagenome_6_FD_203529 | JGI IMG/M metagenome (GOLD analysis project Ga0315904, IMG submission 203529) | Freshwater fungal communities from buoy surface, Lake Erie, Ohio, United States - Buoy 12 MA120 | ecosystem: Environmental > Aquatic > Freshwater > Lake | place: USA: Lake Erie, Ohio... | reverse complement strand
ATCGTTGCCAACGATTAGGTCGTGGGTTCAATTCCCTTCACCCGCTCCAAATCAGCAAGTAATCATTAATCTTTTTTCAAATTCCCTTATTTTTTGATGGCAGACAACTGGCAGACAACTTTTTTACTGATATTATAAAAGTTATATGAAACTTGAAAAATTTATAGAAGTACATTCTGAAAATAAAATCTCAACTTTTATATTCGTTTTAGTTGACACTATATCAGCATCACTTTTTTCTTTTTATTGGATAGGAGTGAATAGAAAAAATTTGAAAAATTATTTTGGAACAGAACTAATATCAAATAACTTATTTTACTTTTTAATAATTCTATCAGGTATTGATATATGGTTACTTGCTTTTGAAGATGATCTGACTGATCATTATAATGTGTGGATAATAACTATCGTAGTTTTTATACTCTTTAGAGTTATTGCTTTTAGTATAGCAAATGAATTTAAAATTCAGTTTATAAAAGAAAAAATAAAACTTCCTGAAGAAGTGAATTTTAATTTATTTTTCACAATTTTATTCGGGTTTTATTATATAAATTATAAACTTAATCAACTGTGTGATTTAGAAGTTGTGAAAAAGAAATGAAAGAGTTTAAATTTAAAAAAAAATTAAAAGAAGAAAAAGAATTAAATGAACTTGAATCTTCATTAAAAAATCTTTCAGAAAAAGAAATTAGCAATTTAAAATCTGAATGTGAAAAAGATATTTTTGAGAGTATGTGTGTTATAATTTTTTTTTTTCCAATTTCTTTATATCATACCTATATTTTAATAGATAGATTTTTTTTCAATTTACGATTTAAAAAATTAAAAATACCTCTGATAAATTTTGAAATATCATATGCTATGGAGTTTGCCTTCTTCTTTTTTGTTTTAATTGCTGGTGTCGGTTCTATATTGTCCCTGAGAGAGAACAAAAAAAAACTAGAGTTAATAAATAAATTAGACTAATTAGAATAAAGTTTATTATAAATCTCAACGATCTTCTGTTCAGAAAACTTCTGTAAATAACGACTGTTCAACATATTCGTACTGGTGTTACCAACTTTTGCGATTAAGTCTAAATTGCCTGATTTTGCGTAGGTCTCAATGAAGTTTGATGCTCTTAGACTATAAAGTGGTCTATGACGTTTAGAACTCTTATTCAGAACATATAGACCTAGTTTACGACTGATCTTAACAAATATTTTTCCAATTTTTCTTTGAAGTGTTTCTCTATTCTTCTCGTGATTGAAAAACAAATATTCATTACCAGTGATACGAGGATATCTTTTACATATTCTTCTCAAATAAATGTCTTTAGCAATTGGATGACTTGGTAATGGATTATTATTCTGTTGGACTTTTCTATGTGGTGGATCAATGACTAGAATTTCTTGTCGTTGAATAGATGTAATTATTTTAACATCATTATGCGTAAGTGATAAAAATTCTTTACCTGGTCTTAATGGTACAAAATAAAGAAAGTTAACGATGTCTGCGATCTCATCATAGTGAGGATATCTTAAATCTGTCTTAGATATTCTTCTTAACTCATTTGTGATCTGGTGAATTTCATCTTTTGTATAAGGTTGAAAACTAGAAGGTTTTTTATATTTAATCTTAGGAAAGGTCGGTACTAATTGAACTGCGTTTAACTCAATTGCTTTTTTGAATATACCTTTGATGATTGTGAAGTAGTTATTAATTGTTTTAGGTTCTTTTTTATTGGCAATTAAATTCATCTTAATCTTTTCAAAATGTTCTGTGTGAATGTCTTTAATGTTTAAATCGCCAATGACATTATCTATTTCTGTAAAGTAACGTGTGTTTGTAGAGTGAACTAGATTGTCATCTATTTCTTTTAGATTTGCTCTTTCTAGTAATTCTAAATGATACTTATTGTAAAAATATCTACAGATCATATTAGGAATGACAGTGTGCTTTTTCTTTAGAATTGGAGTACCGTTTTTGTTTGCTAGAAAATCTAACCAGACTTCTTTTGCTTTTTTAGTTGCGAGTCTTTCATCTGCTGTTTTTAGAGATATTAATTTAAAACCATCTTTTGACAGTTCTCTACCTACATAAAACTTCGCGTAGTAGTTTTTACACTCATATTTTTTATTATTTTTTACTGTAGTTCTTTTAATTAAAGTTAACGTATTACAGTTTTCTAAGTGAATTAATTTTGTGATCTTAGTCATTTGAATTTGGTACTGATTTCTCAGCAGTAATCAATATTTACTACTGCTGAGAATTAGAATGATAAATTATTCTCTTATTTTAATTAATTTATTCATTTCTTCTTTAATTGAATTAGCAACATCAAATTTTTTTTTCTTAAAATAGAAATTATATTTTTTTTTAAGTGATAAATATTGTTGTCGTATTTCAATTTTTTTATAATCAGATTCTATTTCAATGTCTGAGCATTTATATAGTCTTGGTTGATTATAAAATTCTTCGTAAGATAATATTTTCATCTTACCATTTTTCAACGCTAAAGATTTCAACTTTAGCATTTACGCTAGCACCCCAATCATTAAGCACTTTTTCTACTGCTTCGCTTTCATTGTCTGCTTTAACGATAGTTACATCTTCAAAAGTTTGTCTAAGTTCTATTCTAAACTTTTGCTGTTGATTTTTTTGTTCTGCTTCAACTTGCAGATTCTTGTTGTTGTTCATAGTTACCATTGTTTTGTGAAAGTTATGAAGCAGACACACGTCTGCTGTTCACAACTTTCGTTGTTCTAAAAAGCATTGAAATTACAAGCACTATTGCTAGTAATTTTTGCTTATTTTGAAATTCAAGTATTGAAGAGAGATTTTAGAATAATCTTTGTTTCTTTAATCTGCTTATCAGCAAATTTCTTATCTTACTTTAACTATATCACAACTTTAAAAAAAAGTCAAGCGGTTTTGCAGACAACATTTTATAAAATTTTTTAATTTTATAGTAAAATTAATTATTGCTTGACCCATCTCTAAGGATCCTTACCATTTTTATCTGTGAGTTCTCATAATAAACAAAAGAAAGGATAAAAATGACAACTTATTTTTATGGAAGAAACAGCGATATTGAAAGTTTTGATAGAGGCAGTTCAATAGATACTCAATTGTCAAAGGCGATTTCATACGCAAACATTAAAGACTTAAAGATAGATGAACACATTACAGAACAAATATCTGGCACAGTTCCATTTGAAAAAAGAGAAAAAGGTTTTGAATTACTACAAAAACTTAAAAAGGGAGACCATATTATTTGTTCTCATCTCGATAGATTTTCTAGAAATACATTAAATCTTTTAACTTTAGTTGAAAAATTTAAACGTCAAAAAGTATCTCTTCATTTTGTAGATATAGGTGGAGAAGTAACAGGTTCAGATGCAATTGGTGGTGTATTTCTTAAATTATTATCTGTATTTGCAGAGTTTTATGCAAAACAAATATCTGAAAAATCAAAAGCAACAAAACAAAGAATGATTAAAGAAAATCGTTATACGGGAGGTAAAAAGAAATTTGGTTGGGATATAGACGATAATGGATTTTATGTGCCTTGTGAAAAAGAACAGTCATTAATACGTCTAATGAAAGTAATGCGAAAACAAGGAAAAACTTTTAGACAAATTTCAGATGCAATGACAAACTCAACACGTAAAAAGTTTCCAGTATCTTGGGTTTTTAAGATTTTAACTAGAGAAGAAAATCAAGAGTTATTAAAGGTTGCATAGTTTTTTTATACAACCACAATTACTAGAAAAAAATAATTCACACCCACAATTTGACTTAATATTAAAATTTATGAGTTTTTAGAATCTCACTAGTTGAGATGATATGAATAAAGTCATTCATTTAGAGCAACATATTAAAAAACAAGAAAGCGAAAGAAGATCACGCATATTTGATGCTGAAAATGCAAGAGTACAATTAGTTTATCAAAAAAAATATAAAATCGATATTGAAACGACAGATTTATTTAGAAAATTTATTGGTGAAAAGAAAACATATTTTGAATTCTTAGAAGCACTTCCAAAACTTGAACCGAGAATATTATATTATGTGTTAGTTACATATTATTTTTGTTGGCATCGATGTTATCGAAAGTTGATGGATACAATTCACGTTTTTCCTGCATTAAAGATTACTTATAAAAAATATTATTCTGCAAAAAATTATAAAAAGATATTTTATTATATTTGTTATCCACGAATTGTAAAAAGTGGAGTTAAGACAGAACAATCAGAACTTTTTGCAAGAAAAGTAAACTTAAGATTAGTAAAATGACAAAAAAATTAGAATTACCAGTTGATGATATTTTATCTGATATGCTTTATCGTTTAGATCCTAAAGAATTTAGACAATTTATGAATATTATTGATGATTTTATTATTAATGGAATAGGTGTTCAAAAAGAAAGAATTCCTTGGTTAAACGAAACAAATGAAAGAGAAGAGTGGTTAAAATTAATTAATTTGGTTAGACTAAGTGTTGCAAAAGTTCTTAATGAGTATGATAAAAAAAATTTTAAAAAAACAATCCATTAATAAACTCAATAGCATACAAAAATTAACTTAATATATAATTAAAAAGATATGGCAAAAAATCCATTAAGATTAAGTAGATCAAGATGGGATAATTTTATTAAATGTCCTAAATGTTTTTATTTAAAAGAAAAATATGACATAGATGCACCAGGTCAACCTGGTCATCCTATAAATTCAAGAGTTGATGCACTTTTAAAAGAAGAATTTGACCTTTTAAGAAAGGAAGAAAAACCACACCCTATTTTTAAAAAATATAATTTAAATTTTATACCTTATAATAAACTTGATCCTGAGGTTCTTAAAAAATACAGAAATAATCTTCAAGGAGTCGAAGCGAAATCTGAAAAAACAAAATATACTTTATGTGGTTCTTTAGATGATATCTGGTTTAATTTAGATACTGATGAGTTAGTTGTTTTGGATTATAAAGCAACATCTAATAAAAACCTTGAAGATTACACAACTTCAACAAAACATTATCATAAATCATATTTAAGGCAGTTAGATTTCTATGCTCATTTGTTAAAATTAAATAAGTTTCCAGTTCATAAAACTGGTTATTGGTTAATTTGTAATGCTGCTGATGAAAATCAAAAAGTTTTTAATAATAATGTAAGTTTTAAAACTACTTTGCTACCATATGAATTAAATACAGGTTACATTGAAGATACATTAGTGGAGTTAGAAAAATGTCTAGAAAATTATAAACTACCAAATTCGGGAGAGGATTGTGATAATTGTAGATGGTTTAAAGAAAAATTAGATAAATTAACTTAATTAATTAAATTATTTTTTTTTGAATTTTTAAATACCGAAAATTTCTAAAAATTTTTTAGCATCATTTTCAGATAATTTTATAGGACTATTTAACAATACTAGATTTGCAATTTTATTGTTAAAAATTTCTAATTTTGGAAATATTATTGATCTATCTATCCATTCAGATTTCTCTTTTTTTATAACTAATTTTGTATCTAAATAATAATCAAAATGACGATCATATTTAATGTCAGTTGGTAAAATTTTAGGCGTATTATTTACAACTTTTCGAACATCTGTAATTTTCATTATTTTTGTTACGTAAGTAACTAAATAATCATCAATTAAAATTTTTTTTTTATTAAGTTTTTTTTTATTAATAACTAAATATTGAAAATTGTTCTCTTCATCTATTTGTCTATTAAATTCGCTTTCAGCAAATAACCATAAAGACATAAGATTTATAAGACTAGCATCACAATTCCTATTCGTCTAATATTATTTTAATGAATAATATTTTCTATAATTATATTTTTGAAAGTAAAATTAACTCTTTTATAAATTTTGAAAAAATTTTAATTGATGATTTAAATAGTAATAAAATCTCTAAAACAGAGTTAGGAAATATTTTTGAATATTTTAATTATTTTTATTTTAAAATTTTTTCTAACAAATTTAACATTAAAAACTGTTGGAGACAAAAAGATTTGCCATTGGCAATTAAAGAACGATTAAAACTCAAGGATGATCAAGGTGCTGATGGTGTTATTGAAACAAATGATAATAAATTTTTTATTTATCAAACTAAATTTAAATCAAAAAGAAATACCCCAACTAATAATGAGTTAAAAAAATCAGTTGCAGAGTCTAAATTTGCTGACGGGTTATATTTATTTACTAATGCTTATGATGTTTCAAAGTATGTAAAAAAATTTAATCCATATTTGATTTTATTTAATGATCTAGAAAAATTAGATGAAGTTTTTTTTGATCAAGTAAGATCTTTAATTAAAAAAAAAGAATATAAAAAAATTAAATATATTCCTGCAGAGTATCAAGTTCGAGCGATAAACAATATTGTAGATAAATTCAAAGAAAGAAATATTGGAAAATATATTTCTGCTTGTGGTACAGGAAAAACTATTACTAGTTTATGGATTAAAGAAAAATTAAGAGTAAAAAAAACATTATTTGTAGTTCCCTCAGTTTCTTTAATTAAACAGACAGTTGAGAAGTGGTTAGATCAAAGAACTCTAGATTTTAATTTCTTTTGTGTAGTTTCGAATATTGGGGAAAAGTCTTCCAAAAATAATTTTGATTATATCGATATTGATCCAAATGAATTAGGAGTTCCTTATTCTACAAAGGTAAGCGACATAGTGAATTTTATTAAAAATAATTTAGATGAAAATATAGTAATTTTTTCTACCTATCATTCATTAAACTTAATTTATGAAGCATCAACAAAAATTCCTATAGAGTTTGATATTATTTTTTATGACGAAGCACATCGAACCGCTGGAATTGAAAAAAAAGTTTTTTCACTATGTTTTGATAGAAAAAAAATACAGTCAAAAAAAAAACTTTTTATGACTGCTACACCTAAAATAATTAGACCAAAAATAAAAAAAAAGGCAGAAAAATTTTTTTTGAATTATTATTCGATGGATGATTCAAATTATTATGGAGAAGTTTTTGAGGAATTTTCATTTAGGGAAGCAATAAAAAATAATGCTATTGTTGACTATGAAATTATAATTCAAGTAATGCCATCAAATAATGAGGAATTTTCTAAACTTGATGGTTATACCTTTTTAAAAAATAAAAAAATTTCTAATGACAGAATTGTTTTATCACTAGGTATTGAAAAACTTTATAAAGATTTTAATGTAAATAAAACCATTAATTTTTCAAGCACTTTAAATAAATCAAAACAATTTATAAAAGATTTAAAAGAAGAGTATTTAGAAAAAAATTTAATTGATTTTAAATATCATATTGGATCTGATCAATCATCTGAAGATAGAAAAAAAATATTGAGTGAGTTTAAATTATGTAATAAAGGAATAATTTCGAACGCAAGATGTCTTACCGAAGGAATAGATGTACCAACAGTAGATGGTGTAATCTTTTCAGATAAAAAGGAATCTATAATAGATATTGTTCAGGCGGTTGGTAGATGTTTAAGAAAAGATAAAGGAAATCCTAATAAAATTGCAAAAATATTTATACCTATAATTTTAGGAGATAATAATAAAAAGATAGATTTTAAAAAATATTCTTATCTTTTTGAAATTATTGAAGCATTAAAGGCGCACGATAAAAATTTAGTTGATGAGATTAATAAAATACATCTTCAAGAAGCAACAGGAAATGGTAACTTTGATAGAAAAATTAAAATTATACCTCATAAAGATTTAAATATTAATGAAATAAAAAAAATTTTATTTTTACAAATTTCAAAATTAAATAGGGGTGAAATTGAAATATTAAAAAAAAAATTAAGAAACAAAAAAAATAAATCTATAAAAGTAGAATTTCAAATTTGTAGATATAAAATTGATGGACTGTGTAAGTTAATAAATAAAGGTGTCAATATTTTAAAAGATAAAGAATTTTCTAAAAAATTTTTTTATGATAAATTTTTGGATATATATAAAAAAAAAGATCATAACATTATTTCCCATATGAAACGTGTTGGTATTTTAGAGGAAAAAAATAATAATTATAAATTAAATACATTTGGTCTATTATATTTAAAAAACCAAACTTTTGAACAATTTAAAATAATAGTTAAAAATAATTTTTTGATTCAAGATAATATTAGTTTTTTTCCATATATAATGTCGATAAAAATTTTAAATCAAATAAAAACTCTAAACGAGTTAGAATTTTTATATGGGATTTATATTTGTAAAAATACCTCAGACATTGAAATTCAAAAATGTATTGAAAGAATAAAAGAGATTAGAAATATGAATATAAGTCTTGAATATTTCAGACAAAATATAAACTCTTTAGAAAAATTAATATCTAAGTTAAATATTAAATTTAAGTCGCAACTAGACAAAAATAATTTTGAATTAAAAGATTTTTTAAAATTAGGTAGATTAGGCGGAGAATTTAAATATTTTGGAGATCACATAACTACTTTATGGAAAAAAGAATTTAAATTTGATGATAATAAAACCATTATTTCATTTTAGTCTTTTTTCTGCTAATTTTATAAATTTCTTGTTAATTTCTAAACCAATAAAATTTCTTTTCATATCCCGGCAGACTTTTGCAACAGTTCCAGAACCCATAAAAGGATCTAATATTAATTTAGATTTTGGGAAAACCTTTAAGATATCCTCAACAAATTTTTCCGGAAATGCTCTAGTATGTTTTCCTTTGGTGCCAACCGGTTTCCATTCTTTCCAATCAAATACGTCTTGTTTATTTATGGTATTTTTTAATTTTGTTTTAGAGTTTTTTGCTAACCAATAAACTCTTTCTGTAAATGGATAAAATCTAATCTTATCAAAATTTTGACTTCTATTAATCCATATAATTTCCTGCTTAATTATAAAATCAGTTTTAAATATCCATTCGTATGGAGAAATTTGTATACCTTTAGATATTCTGTTTTTATGCTGATAAATTAAGGATCCTTCATTTTTTAATACTCGAAAACATTCATTCAACACTTTAATTTGCCAGTTTTGGTAATCTTTTTCAGGCATATTATCTTCATATGATTTATGCTTTTTAAAACCGGTATGGTGAGTATTACCTAAATTGAATGGAGGTGATGTGATAATTAAATCAATAAAATTATCCTCTATTTTTTTTAAACCCTCTAGACAATCTAGATTATGAATCTTATTAATTTTTAACATTTATTTAATATGATCAGACTTTCTCTGAGTTTATTAGGATAATCGATATTTTTATATTGCTGTGAACTTGTTCCTAGTCTTCTTGCTTCAACTATGTGAGTTTTCTTAAATCCAATTTTTTTGGAGATCTTTTCTAATATTTTGTCTGTGGGTACTACAATATTTCCATAAGATGAATTTCCAACAACTATGACACATTTCCCATCATTATTAAGCAAGTTATATATATTTTTTAAGAGCAGACTCATTTCAAAAAAATAGTTTTTTATCATCTTTATTATTTTTGGTGACCATAAATCCTTTTTTTTAATTTTTTTAATATATAATTTTATTTCATTCATCGTATTGATATCTGACAAATCTTTATTTAGATGAGAAGATAAAGTTAAATTTCTTAGTTTTTTAAGTTTTTTATATTCATCTATAAAATCACCAAACCACAACTCTGTTTTATAAACCTCTGTATAATCAAAACAATTAGCATAAGGAGGTGAAAATAAACACAAAGATACTTTATTCTTAAATTTTTTGATAAAATTGTTTTTTTTTGTAATTTCTAAACAATTACCTTGGTAAAAGAATGGATTACGTAGAATTTTTATTTTTTTAGTTTCATTAATAAATTTACAAATATTATCAATAAAAATTTTATGAAAATTTTCAGGTTTTTTATTTTTTGGATATTTTAAACCATTACCGTCTTTTTTGGCATATGAACATTTATCTAATGAACATAAAAAAGCGCAAAAAAAAAGATCTTTTGTATTTTTGTCGTTTATATTTTTTATCCAATTTTTAATTTTTAATATTATTTCTAATTGTTTTTTAAAAAGTTTTTTTGAGATTATTAATTTTGGAGAATCAAAAGGTGTTTGTTTTTCTATATTTAAATTGATAAATTTTTTTTTGTAAAATTCATATTTAATAGAGTATTTAATACATTTCACTTTAGATAAAAAAAATAAAAAAGGATTAACTTCAATTCCTAAAGATTTAAAACCTAAAATTGAAGATTGTAATACTGTGGTTCCACTTCCAGAAAATGGATCAAAAATATAACCAGATTTTTTTTTTATTTTTAAATCTTTAATTAAATTATTTACAAGATCAGCAGAGTATCCTTCTTTAATTTCAAACCAGGAGTGTCTTGGTATATTTAAATTTTTTTTAAAGTTAACAAGTTCCCTATATTTACTGCTTTTCATATTTAGTTAAAACTTATTACTATATTAAAATTTTGAAGTAACCTTTTTTAATATATTTTAAACTTTATTTTGCACATATCTCCTCATCGCCCCTTCTACAATTTGACTATATTTTCTCATATCTTTGTTGGCGGTTTGTTTGAATGTTTCAAAGACATTTTTATCGACTGAAAATGTAACAAGTTTTTTTTTTATTTTTTGTGTTTGATCGAACATTTTAATCCTCAAATTTAATAATTGGTTTATTTTTAATTTTACTCATAGCTATGGCACGATCTCGTTCTAGTAAGATAAGATTTGTGAACCCATTTAGAATTGCCATAAAATATGGATTATATCTGTCTTTTAATAACTCAGAATATGCATCGGTGATTGCCTCAAATGGATGCATATCAAAATGACTTAATATATTTTCAAACTGCCGTTCGTGTTCCTCTATTGATAAAATATTATTAACTGGTGGCACATCATCTTTCTTTTCAACCACCTTTATAATTGCCTGCTTTAGTGTGTGATTCATTTAAATAACCCTTCCTAGTTCTTTACTTAATCTTTTAATTTCAAATAACATTTGTCCTAGAATTCCTATTTGTACAAAAGGATCTCTAGTTTTTTCATAATCAGATATTAATTTTTTAATCTTATTCATTTATTCCTTTTCTAGTTTAGTTGCTTCGCAACAAGACTAGCGTCTTGACTCATTTAGATACTCATCTTGCGTAAACGTCTTTGTTTTAGACAAGACTCTGCCTATACAGACTAAAAAATCATCTGTTATAGATTAGAGTCTTGTAGTCTTGCGTATAACGTTCCGCCTTAGACCTAACATCAAGTTCTTTGAAGTGATTAAAACGCAGAAACGGTCGTGTTTCACTGCGCTGGATAAATCCAGAAACTTCTAACTCTGCCAGACACCTTTACTTTTGTCTGCCGACGCTTGACTAGATTATGATGTTAGAGATAACCTAGTTCAATGGGATTTGACAGTCAGCGTCGCACCCGCGTTTTTCACATACACATAATAAAATTCAAACCGGTATGACGAAGTTTTAAATCACTTCAACTTACGTCATTATTTTCAATTTTTAATAAACTAATAAAAGTTTATTATTTCTATTTATACAAGTTCTAAACTTCAGATTATCTACGCAGTCAAAATATGATCTTACGCACGTTTTATTCTATGCGTTAGAACGATTTAAACGTCTATGGACAGGTTTTATTTAGTTTTATGTAATATCTATCGTTTTGAGATTTTTTGATGAAACCAGATAATCCTAGTCAGTTTTTTGAATTGCATTAATATTAAAACTATTTTATTAATTATTGTAAGACGTTTGGCATAACCTTGTAATGTAATGTTGGATCGGTCTTAAGTAGCAAGTCTTAATACTTTTATATCTCATAACATTCAAAGTTTTCAAACTTCTAGCAAACTAACTAGAAAGGAAAAAACTATGGATCGTTCTAAAATAGGTCAATTTTTTAAAAATACTTTTAAAAAAGATGACAGTAATACCCCAGTAAAATCAGGAGAAATAATCAATTTTATCTTCTCAAGATATAGTTATAAAGAAAGAGAGGAACTTATGAATTTCATTGATGATTTCATTATTCGTGAATTTAATATTAAAGAGTCAAATTTACCTTGGTTAAATTCAGTTCATAAAGACCGAGAAGAGGATTGGACAAATTTCTTCGTATATTTTCGTTTAGCAATTGCAAGAATATTAGATCAAGGTCTTACTCATAAAAAAAAAGAAAAAATACTTAATTAATATGAAAAATGAAAATTGGAAAAAAATTTCTAAAGCATTAGAGGTCATTTTTGATGATGAAGGTAGATTTAGGAAATTGCCTGACAAATTTAAGAAAGATAAAGAAATTATAAACGCTGCTATACGCAGAGATTCTGTAGTATTAAAGTTTGCAGATGAAAGTCTTAAAAAAGATAAAACTTTTATTCTAAAAGTGGTTGGTTTGTGGTCGGATGTATTAAAATATGTAGATATAAGTTTAAGAAAAGATTTGTCTGTAGTTCTTAAAGCAGCAAAGAATTGGAGTTCAGCATTAGAATTTGCAGATCAAAGTTTAAAAAAAGATAGGTCTTCTGTACTTGAATTAGTCAAGCAAGGTGGTTTTTCACTTTTTTATGTAGATAAAATTTTCAGAAAAGATCGTTTAATTGTAAAAGAGGCGGTCACTAATGATGGTGGAGCATTAGAAGTTGTAGACGAGAGTTTTAAAAAAGATAAATCAATAGTTAATCTTGCAGTAAAATCTTATGGAACAGCATTACAATGTGCCCATTCAAAACTAAAAAAAGATAAGTTAATTGTTCTTGAAGCAGTAAAATCAGATTACGAAGCATTAAAATATGCAGATAAAAGTTTAAAAAAGAATAAATCTTTTGCTATTAAACTGGTTAAATTTTGGGGTTCTGCTTTAGAGCACGTCGATAAAAGTTTAAAAAAAGATAAAACAGTTGTAACTCAAGCAGTTAAACAAAATGGAAATGCACTTGAGTTTGCAGATTTAAGTTTAAAAAAAGATGAGTCTATTGCTCTAATGGCGGTTAAACAAGATAGAGGAGCACTAAGGTTTGTACATCAAAGTATAAAAAAACATATTGAAGAAAAAATGTTATCTATTTTTGAAAAAAGATTAATTATTAATAGAAAAAAATTCAATTAAAATGAAAAAAATATTAACTATTTTATCTTTTGTACTATTATATAAAATTGCTTATGCAAATGAACTTCAGAAGATTTTAAGTGATGCAAATAAATATACAGTTAAGATCTCACACTCTACTAATACCCCATTTATAGAGGACAATTATAATGCATCTTTTGGTTCAGGAATTTTAATTGATAAAACAAACGGTATTATAATTACCAATGCACACGTTTCTTCATATTCACCATCTATCAACAGAGTAAATTTTAAATTTTCTGATCCTATACAATCTAAACAAATCTATATTGATCCTGAAATTGATCTTGCATTTTTACAAGTAGATCCAAAGTCCATTCCTAAAGAAGCGATAGAAGCAAAACTACAATGTAAGAACGATTATAAGCAAGGACAAAACGTAGTTGCCTTTGGTCATCCAGATGGCAAAGATTTTACAATCACACGAGGCATCATTTCAGCAATAAGATATGAAACAGATTTTTTTGAGTCTATTCAAACTGATGCTGCTATCAACGGTGGTAATTCTGGTGGTGCACTCATTGATATAAGTTCTGGTTTAGTAGTAGGAATCAATTCTTTTGGTGTAACAGATGCAGAAGGACTTAATTTTGCATTACCTTCTTATACTGCCTGTAAGGTATTAGAATTATATAAAAATAAAAAAGATCCATCACCTTTAGATTTTCAAGTTTTCTTCTCAAACAATAAAGAACAAGGAAAGTTTTTAAGAATATCAGAAGTATTAAATAAACAATCTTTGTTAAAGGTTGGTGATGAGATTTTAGAAGTAGATAATAAGAAAGTTGAAAACCCGACTCAATTAAGTATCGAAGCAAGGGGGAAATCTAATATCACACTAAAAATTTTAAGAGATAACAAACAACAAGAACTTAAACTTCAATTAAAATCAAGAGGTAGCGTAACAGAACGAGTCGGTCTAATTTTTTCTAACATTGTTATAGGAGATAAATCTTCATCAACATCAGGAATTATTAATCAAAAAATGAATAATCCAGATTCTAATTTAGTAGTACAAAATTTAAGAAGTGGACCTGGTTCAGGAAAATTAAGAAAATTTGACGTAATTAATTATATAGATGGTAAAGAGTTTAAGACAGTTCAATCACTTCACGATTATTTAAAGAATAAAAAAGTGATAGAAATTGTTTTTAGAAGACCAGGTTTAAATGAAGAAAGAAAAATAATTTTTACAGATTTTCACGATAAGATTGAAGTAGAGGATGTTAGATTATTAAAGTTTAATAATTAATTTGTTATGGGAAGATCTCAAAATATTAATTATCAAGGAGAAACTTACAGAGATGATAGAATATTTGTGATGAATCTCTCTAAAGGAAAGGTAGAAATAAATGGTAAAATCTTTCAGAAATTTGTTTTAGTAACTTATAGAAATTCATTAAAATTTGTAGCAACACGAGCAGATCATTTTGACACCAAAGAAGATGCTGAAAATTATATTAAAAAAATTGAACACGAAGTTCCTTTAATTAGTCAAAATGGAGAACCATTATCTATTCCAAATAACGTTGATAAAAGAGAGTTCTGGTTAAATTGGTTAAAAATTAATAACTTTTATTCTGCAGTATCAGGTTACCAAAACTTATCTTATAATAATAATATAGATGGTGGAACATTTGGAAAAGACAACTACATCACACTAGTAATTTCAGATAACAACCCCCCTTTAATACTTGAGGATACAACTAATTAAAACTAACGGCGGAACCAAGCACTATGTAATGTTAAACAAAAATCCGTATCTAAAGAAATATAATCACCAAACTTTGTTCCTGATTTTATAAATATTGTATTGCCATCCTTTTCATAAAATTTAAAAATTTTATCCACATTTTCAAGCACTTTATTTTCACTATCTTTAATATTTTTTTTATACACTTTTGAATGTAAGTCTGTTGCTTTTTGATTAAGTTCTAATGCAATTGTAACGTATAGTATTTTGTCTTTCTCGTTAACTAAAGATGAATAATAAAGAAAAAGAGCAGAACATCTTTCAAAAGCATAAACTTGGGCAACTTTATCAGTTGGGGAATGTTTTTTAAAAAAATCATTTAGTGAAATCATATTATAAGCAAATGCTTTGCTTGAGAAAGCATAGATAAAAAAAAATATGAATAGAAATTTAATTACTTTCATTGAGTATTAATTTTATAAACGACTTATAAAACCTTTGATATAATAATTATTTTTATTATTAATATTTATACTTAAAATTATTTAAAATATGGGTAAAATTATTAAATTAACTAAAAAAAAAAAGGATTTTCAAACTTATAAATTAAATCCCAAAATAGATAAAATTGTTAAGTATCATCTTAATATTTTAAATACAAAACCTTTAAATTTTACAAAATTTTTACCAAAAAACATTAAAAGAAATGATCTATATGAAATTTATTTTTACTATTGGTTTCACTTTTATAAAAAAAAAACAGAAACTATGACAGAAGAGCAATTATCAAAATTAGGTGAAATGTTTTTACCAATATGTGAAGACAGAAAATCTACTTTTGCTGATAAAATTAAAAAGGTATATTATTCAGTTAATAAATTAAGAATTGTTAATTAAGTAAAATCTCAGGCAGACAACTTTCTAAAATAGGCAGACAACTTCTTCTGGAAGCATTGATTTTACTATACTAGTGAGGTATTCAATTCCCTTCACCCGCTCCAAATATCTAACAAAAACAAGCAATCTGATGTAGATTACATTTATGGAACTTCATAAAAAAAAATGTGTCCCTTGTAGAGGTGACATTCCTCCATTTACCAAAGA
>Ga0315904_10006563_pt1 | contig 15898 bp, 25 predicted proteins | sample LakEriMetagenome_6_FD_203529 | JGI IMG/M metagenome (GOLD analysis project Ga0315904, IMG submission 203529) | Freshwater fungal communities from buoy surface, Lake Erie, Ohio, United States - Buoy 12 MA120 | ecosystem: Environmental > Aquatic > Freshwater > Lake | place: USA: Lake Erie, Ohio... | reverse complement strand
GGATGAGCGAGCTACGCCAGCTATCCCAACAACTGTCTGGAGAGGGAGCGCCTGATCCGTTGGTACAGTTAAAGGAGAAGGAACTGGCTCAGCGGGCACAGGTAGACCAGGCTCGGGCCCAGAACGACCAGCAGAAGCTTGCTCAGAACGCCCAGGCCCTTCAGCAAAAAGCGGCCATCGACCAACAACGGATTGCGTCTAACGAAGATATTGCCGAGACAAAGGCAGATATTGCTATGATGCGCCTAGAACAAACGGAGAGACAAAATGCCGCTCAAGAAAGGCAGTAGCCAAAAGACCATCAGTGGAAACGTTTCCGAAATGGTCCGCAAGTATAAGAAAACAGGCTCTATTGGAACCAGTAAGCCTGCCAGCAAGGGCAAAGCGGTCAAGCAGGCCGTGGCCATTGCGCTATCTAAAGCCGGAAAGTCTAAGAAAATGAGTAAAGGCGGGGTCCCTGGCCCCGTCAAAGAAGTAATGCGCAAAGACGCCAAAGTGCCAACCAAAATCTACTAGGAGCAAAAAATGCCGATGTACCGCAAACCAACACCAAAAGAGCGTGCAAAGATTCAAAAGGCACGGGGAATGACCATGCAGGGTATGGAAGGAGAGAAGGATATGCTTTCTCGCTTTTCTACCACCTCGGCCAAAGCCGCTCGAGACCAGTACAAAACGGGCCGCAAAATGATGGAAGAGGTTCCCGCAGAGGCCCGCGCGTACGAGGCAGAAGAGGGCAATCCTGGCGTGGGGACATACAAAGCTGGCGGGATGGTAAGCGTCCGTGGCCAGGGAGCCGCCCGCAAAACTAAGGGATGCAAGATCACTTAATGGAACAGGCCTTTGAGAAGTTATTAAAACTCATCCGATCTCGTAAACACGAGATCGGCGAGCAAATGATTTACGGTGGCATAAAGGACATGGAGCACTACCGCGAGCAGGTAGGCCATGTCAAGGCCCTGCAACTCGTAGAAGACGAGATGATGAAAATACTGACGAAAGTAGAAAGCGACTAAGTATTAACCCTAACCTCGTGGTGGATGCCACGCAATAATGGAGAAATTAGATGGCAGAAGAAATGACTGCACTGCAGAAAAAGTGGGCTGAGGAACGTGCTGCACAGCAGGAAGTGGAAGTAAAGGAAGAAGAAAGTCTGCGTCCGGAGAACATGGACCAGAGCGTAATCGACCGGATACCGAAGCCTACTGGTTGGCGCATTGTTGTTTTACCTTTCCGCCCGCCCAAGAAGACCAAGAGCGGTATCGTTTTGGCCGACCAAGCTGTAGATCGGCAAAACCTAGCCACTGTCTGCGGGTACGTTGTCGCCGTAGGCGAACTAGCCTATGGGGATACGGAGAAGTTCCCGAACGGACCGTGGTGCAAGAAAGGTGACTGGATTGTCTTTGGCCGATATGCCGGTGCTCGCATCAGCATAGACGGTGGGGAGATCCGGATACTCAACGACGACGAGGTCCTGGCAACTATTGCCGACCCCGAAGACCTAGTACACATGGTTTAAGGAGAAAACTACCATGCCAGAAAACGAAGATGTACAAGATGTAGTACAAGTCCCATCTGGGGATGACCAACTGGAATTCAATCTGGGCGAAGGTGAACAGGGCGCCGAGATTGAGATCTCAGAAGACGGAAAGGCAGAAATAAAGGAGCCTGAAGCCGCTGCGGTCGAGGAAAAACCGGCAAAAAAAGCCGATGACGGCCAAGACCACGAGGAATACAGCGCCAAGGTTAAGAAGCGTATTGAGAAAATGACCGCCAAACTGCGTGAAGCAGAACGTCGGGAACAAGCCGCTTTAGAGTATGCCAAGCAAATCCAGGCCAATCTTCAAGCTGCCCAAAGTCGGGTTCAAACGCTTGACGACGGCTATTTGCATGAATATAAGGGCCGGGTGGACTCTCAGCTAGCTATTGCTGAGGCAAATCTACAAGACGCGGTTGAGCGTGGTGATGGAAAAGGTGTGGTAGAAGCCCAAAAGCTTTTATCCCAGCTTATGATTCAGCAAGAAAAGCTGACTCAAGCCACAGCGCAGCGGCAAAGAGCCCCACAGCAAGCCCCTGTCCAGCAGTATGCTCCGCAACCCCAGTACCAGCAACCGGCTCCAGCCCCGCGCCCAGATGAAAAGGCGGAACGTTGGGCCGAGGATAATGAATGGTTTGGGAGCGACACGGTTATGACCCATGCTGCCTTTGGTGTTCATTCACAATTACAAGAAGAAGGATTTGACTTGTCAAGTGATGAATACTATGATGAGCTAAATCGGAGAATCCGTAAGGAGTTTCCGCACAAGTTTAAAAAGGCTCAGGTAGACACCACCCGCAATATCGCCCCCGGTGTCGCACCTGCAACTCGCGGTACTTCCGTGAGTCCGAACGGGCGCAGGACCATCAAACTAACACCTAGTGAAGTGGCCATTGCAAGAAAAATAGGTGTCCCCCTGGAAGAGTACGCTAAGTACGTAAGGAGATAAACATGACTGAGCAAGTGAAAATCGATAGAACTACTCGCGCGGCTGGTACCCGTCAAAAAACGGAGCGTCGCAAGGCATGGATACGTCCTTCTGACTTAGATGCGCCTCCCGCACCTCCTGGATATGAGCATCGTTGGATTCGTAAAGAAGCTTCTGGTGTAGATGACAGCAAGAACGTAGCAGGGAAACTCCGCGAGGGGTATGAACTGGTTCGGGCTGAAGAACACCCAGACTTCATCGTTCCTTCGATTACAAACGGCGTACATGCTGGCGTCATTGGCGTTGGCGACATGTTGCTGGCCAGAATCCCAGAAGAGACTGCGCAGGAGCGTAGGGAGTACTACGAACAGCGGACTAGTGATCAGATTCAGGCTGTTGACAATGACTTGATGAAAACCAACGCTCACGACACCATGCGTGTAGTCAAGCCAGAGAGACAGTCAAGGATTACATTTGGTGGCCCTCGTAAGGCCGAAGACTAAACTTTTTAAGGAAGAATCAAATGGCTAACGTTAATAAGCCTTTTGGTTTTCGTCCTGTCGGCAAAGTCGGCAGTAACTACGATAACCAAGGTCTAACGCAGTACAAGATCTCCAACAACTACGGTACCGCTCTGTATCAGGGTGACTCCGTTAAGTTGTCCGGAGGATATTTAGCAATCTCAACAACCGGTGCAGCAATTGTCGGTGTATTCCAGGGCTGTTATTACATCGATCCCACGACCGGCAAGCCCACTTGGAAGAACTACTATCCAGGCAGCATTGCTCAGGATGGTATTGTTGCTCTGGTCAACGACGATCCTAACGCTCAGTTTGTAGTACAGTGCTCCGGCATTGCTGCTGCTACTTGCGTAGGTCGTAATGCTGATTTGGATACTGCTGTAGCAGGAAGTGCAACAACTGGTCAGTCTGGCCAGCAAGTTGGCGTTCCCGCAACAGGTAATTCTACGTATCCGTGGAAAGTTGTTGGCGTGTATGAAGACGCAGAAGACAATGATGTTGCTGCTGCTTACGCTAATCTCATCGTTATCCCGAATAACCACCTCTACAAAGGTGGCACGGGCACTGCAGGAGTTTAATCATGGCTATTTCACGTTCGCAACTAGTACGAGAGCTTGAGCCCGGTCTTAACGCTCTGTTTGGCTTGGAGTATTCCAATTACGAGAACGAGCACGCAGAAATCTACGACGTAGAGACTTCTGACCGCGCGTTTGAAGAAGAGGTAATGCTCTCTGGCTTTGGTAACGCTCCTGTTAAAACTGAAGGCGCTGGCGTCGCTTATGACAACGCGCAAGAAGTCTATGCGGCTCGTTACACCCACGAAACCATTGCGCTGGCATTCGCGCTGACGGAAGAAGCCGTTGAGGACAACCTCTACGATCGCCTGTCTGCTCGTTATACCCGCTCTTTGGCCCGTTCTATGGCTCAAACCAAGCAGATCAAGGCTGCTGCCGTTCTAAACGGTGCGTTTACTACCTCAATCGGTGGTGACGGCAAGCCCCTCTGTGCAACGGATCACCCCACCCTAACCGGTGCAGATCTCAAAAACGAATTGACAACACCTGCCGATTTGTCTGAGACCTCACTGGAGCAGGCTTTGATCGACATCGCAGCGTTCACAGACGAGCGCGGCCTGAAGATCGCGATCCAAGGTTTGAAACTGATTATCCCCAAGGAACTCCAGTTCACGGCTGACCGTATCATGAAGTCCACGCTCCGCGTTGGTACTGCTGATAACGACATCAATGCCATCAAGAACATGGGCATGATTCCCCAGGGTTACACAGTTAACCACTTCCTGACCGATCCGGACGCATGGTTTATCAAAACCGACGCCCCCAACGGCATGAAGATGTTCCAGCGTGTATCGATCAAAACTGGCTTCGAAGGCGACTTCGACACCGGCAACGTTCGCTACAAGGCCCGTGAGCGTTATTCGTTTGGGTTCTCGGATCCACGCGGTATCTTTGGTTCACCGGGTTGATGTTGTAAGAAAGGGGGGTTGCAAAACCCCCCTTTTGCTGTATTCTTTAAGGACTAGGATTTATTCAGCCCATACGACTGGCCTAGCAGACGTTATAGAGACTTATGGGCAATGTGCTATAACACGAAAGGTTTATCATGGCTAATACCAATTTCTCTGGCCCAGTCACGGCTGGAAATATTAAATACACTACCGGAACAACGGTAGGCACTGATGTAGCAAACGTAGGGTATGTATTGATGGCTCAGTCCGCTGTGATTGACATCATCGGCGCAACTTCGAACAACCAAGTTGTTGCTACTATTCCTGCAAATTCACAAATCGTTGACGTTATTCTGAACGTTACAACGGCTAACGACGACACCGGTACTGCCACTGTTGTAGTTGGAACTTCGGCTGATGCCGATGCTTTTGTTCCTTCTACCAGCGTCAAGACTGCGGCTACTACTCGTGGCACCTTAGACACCGAAGCTACTGATGTTGGAACGACTGACATTCAAGTTTTAGCGGATTTTACCGCTCAAAACGGCAATGGTGCTGCAGGCGCGGCGACAGTAACTGTTCTTTATATTCAGAACAACAACCTCTCCTAATTAGGGGGCTGTAATGAGCGCAAGCAATATAAGCTCGGTCACTAAGACCAGCGACGCACAGGCTATTGCGGGACGTACACGTGTAGCAGGAGTTTACTTCACGTGTACTTCAACGGCCTCTTCATTTTCATTAAAGAACGGTACAACTTCTTCTGGGACGGCTTTAGTGACGATTAATACTCCAGCTTCTGCTGGGGCGTATGACATCATTGTTCCGGATATGGGGTTCTTGTTTGATGAAGGCGTATTTATTGACGTAAATGACGCACAAGTCACCAGTGTCACACTATTTTTCTACGGTGGGGCAGCGGTCTAATGGCCAAGGCCAAGGGAATGGGCATCAAGACTTCGGTCAAGTCGGGCAACTTTCGCCCGACAAAGTCCGGGGCTGGGATGACCAAAAAAGGGGTTGCCGCGTATCGAAAGGCTAATCCTGGGTCTAAACTTCAGACTGCGGTCACAGAAGACAACCCTTCGGGCGCCCGCGCGAAGCGTCGTAAGTCTTATTGTGCTCGTTCTGCTGGCCAAATGAAGAAGTTTCCAGAGGCGGCAAAAGATCCGAATAGCCGTATTCGCCAAGCCAGAAAACGATGGAAATGCTAAATGAGCGTCGAACGGGAACTAGCCACACACTCTGTTGAAATTCGTCATATCCAAGATGACATGGATAAGATGATGGCAGACATGAGCGACATAAAAAAGTCGTTAGAAGCAATTAATCTAACCTTGTCAGAAGCGAAAGGCGGCTGGAAAACCCTCATGTGGGTGGCCGGAGCGTCAAGTGCGGTGACAAGTTTTTTTATTGGTTTGTATTCATTTTTCAACGGAAGGTAGAACCATGCCAGCAAAACCCGGCTTGTATTCTAATATCAACGCTAAGAAAAAACGTATCGCTATGGGTTCTGGTGAAAAGATGCGTAAGCCGGGAACTAAAGGCGCTCCTACTGCAAAAGCTTTTATACAATCTGCCAAAACGGCAAAGAAAGGAAGGAAGTAATGGCCAAGTTAAAAATGGTTATGAAGGGCGGTAAAAAAGTTCCAGAATTTGCTGCGGATGGGGTGGGCAAAATGAAAAAAGGTGGCGTAGCAGGCATGCACAAGATGCCTGATGGCACCATGATGAAGAACTCGGCCATGGATAAAATGGGTCGTGCAGTTAAACGTAAAACGGCAGATGTTAAAGGCCGTGCAATGAAAAAGGGGAAATAATCATGGCTGGAAAAGGAATGGGCATTGCAACCAAGGGCGGCGGATGTGTTGAGTCTGGTCCTAAAAACAAAATGATTTCAAAGACCAGCAAAACCAGCGGTCCTGTGATGATGAAAAACGGCGGGGCCGTTAATCAGCACAAGCGTATGGCTATGGGCATGATGGGTGGTGGAATGGCCAAGGGTTACAAAAAAGGCGGAATGTGCTAAATGGCAACTTCTGGTACCACGATATTTGACCTACCAATCGATGAGTTAATCGAAGAGGCATACGAGCGTTGTGGGATGGAGATGACTACGGGTCATCACCTGAAGACCGCTCGTCGATCGCTTAACCTCATGTTTTTGGATTGGGCGAATAGGGGATTAAATTTGTGGACCATTGAGGAAGTGGCTGTTAGCTTGACCGGAACTACTTCTATTACGTTGCCAACGGACACCGTCCAAGTGCTAACTGCCGTAATCAGAGACTTTTCCCAGAGCCCCGCTGTTGATATTACGATTGACCCGATAACTCGAGCAGAGTATCTAGATATTCCGGATAAAAGCACGCAAGCTCGTCCCGCTCAATATTATGTAGAGCGAACGAATATTCCAAAGGTATTTTTCTATCCGACTCCTGGAGGAGGCGGTGGACCATACCAGTTTAGGTATTACAGAATTCGACGGATTCAAGATGCTGGAGATTACACCAATACATCGGATGTAAACTTCAGGTTTTTGCCTTGCTTAGCAGCAGGTCTTGCTTACTATCTATCTCTTAAATTTAAGTCTGAAAGGACTGCCGGATTAAAGCAAATTTATGAAGAAGAGTGGGCTAGAGCCGCTGCGGAAGATCGTGAAACGGCCAGTATAAGTTTCGTTCCTCAGTTGGGGGTATGATGTGGCATACGCAACCGGAAAATTCTCATACGGACTTTGCGATTACTGCGGGCAACGTTACCCCTACAATATTCTGCGAAAAAACTGGCGCGGATTCAAGGTCTGCCCAGAAGATTACGAACCAAAAGAACCGCAACTTGAGCCACTCAAGTTTAATGGCGATGCTGTTGCTCTCTATGAGCCTCGTCCTGATCGGGTTGAGCCGGTTACTGTTTATGTTGGTTCACCTGGCGACTCAGCCTTTCAAAGTATTGGGAGTGCTAACGGGGGCAACAATATGCAGCCCTACCCGGAGCAAGGAGACGTCTTTGGTGTTGGTAATATCGGAACCATTCTTGTTGTTACTTCGTCCTCTCATGCAACTTCAGGAGTCAGTGCAACGGGCTATGTCAACGATGTCGAAGCCTCCGGCAACTCAGTGATTGTAAATACTAGTTCCGTTTCTGCCTCAAGTGCCATAGGAAATGTGTCATGACCTACGACGAATTAGTAACTAATATACGCAACTATACCGAGGTGGATGCCAATGTATTCACCAATGCGGTTATTAATACGTTTATTCTCATGACAGAGAACCGTATCCTAAGGGATATTGATTTAGACGTATTTAAGTTAGAAGTGACTGGTAATTTGACGGCGAACAATAAGTTCCTAACTGCTCCGTCGGATATATTGACCCACCGCTACATGATGGTCACAGATGGAACAGATCAAATCTTTTTAGAGTTTCGCGATACTTCTTTTATGAAAGAGTATTGGGCTGACGGAAGTGTCACTGGTGTCCCTAAATACTATTCCGTATGGGATCAGAATACTTTCTATGTAGCTCCCACGCCCACGTCCGCGTACGCGGTAGAACTTGGCTATATTTATAAACCCGCTCAATTGTCATCTACCAACACTACGACATGGGTAAGTATCAATGCCCCTGAGGCACTTCTATATGGATGTTTGGTCCAAGCTTACAGCTACACCAAAGGTCCTGCTGATATGATTGCTTACTTTAATAATTCCTATAAAGAAGCAATTCAAGGTCTTGGAATCGAGCAACAAGGCCGTCGTCGTCGTGACGAATTCCGTGATGGTATGGCTCGCATATATGTGAAATCAGAAAGTCCAGGTCCATGACAAGTGTTCCAAATCTTGAAGGAAAACGTATAGCAATAGTGGCGATGGGAAAAAGCCACGGCCAGTTCATACTAGCCAAGACCCATTCAATAGATTTTAACGAGGTGTGGGCGATCAACTCCATGGCTGGGGTAATCTTCCACGATCGAGTTTTTATGATGGACCCGGCAAGTCGGTTCTTGGACAGTGATGATTCAGGCACGCAGACGGGGATTATGGCCAAGGTGCTCAAGGAGCATAAAGGTCCTATCTACACCTGCGAGCTAGACCAGAGGTGCCCAGGCCTGGTGGAGTTCCCCCTTGAACCGGTGATGAATGCCTGCCAAACAGGGTACTTTAACAACACGGTGGCATATGCCATAGGCTTTGCAATTGCGGCAAAAGTTGCCGAAATCCACCTTTATGGCATTGACTTTTCGTACAAAGGGTATGTCCACTTCGCTGAAGCAGGGCGGGCAAACTGTGAGTTCTTGCTGTCCATAGCCATTTCTCGCGGCATCAAGGTAGGAATTGCCCAGGATTCTTCGCTTTTGGATACCAATGAACCTGTGGAAAGCAAGCTTTATGGGTATCATCGTTTAGCTGAACCCTTGGTTGTAGGTCTGGAAAATGGGCGTTTTGTGGCTAAAAAATATTCAGAGGTTAAGGATTCTTTGCCCAAAAACGACCCGATGTTGCCCCCAGAAGCTTTGAGGACCTGATATGTTCCAATTACATGCCGGAAAGATGGCTGATCCAACCGTTAAAACCAGTGACTTTGGCGGCCATTCGTGCGAAGATCTAGCAGAACTCTGCGCAGATAAAATTATTAGTGTGGCCGATAACGCTCCTCCGGCCATTCGTGAGCAGGCTAAGTTCTTCCGGGAGCGCGTTCAGAGAGCAGTCTTTGAATATCTTAAACAAGCCAAGCGGGCCGAAAGGGCTACTTGCATCCAAATTTGTGTTCAGGGCGGGGAACAAGACGCCGCCAATTTACTAAGGAGAGTCTAAATGGCTTTTACCACAACCGTAATGCCCACCTCGTTTAAGGTCGAAATCCTTAAGGGTGTGCATAACTTCTCAACCGGCTCTGGCCAGACTTTTAAACTAGCCCTGTACAACAACAGTGCCTCGTTTACGGCTGCAACCACAGCTTACACCACGACCAACGAAGTAGCGGCTTCTGGCTCTTACACGGCTGGCGGCGGTACACTGACTAAGGTTACTCCAGTATCGTCGGGTACGACGGCTTTGACAGACTTTGCTGATCTGTCTTTTACTACGGCAACTATTACCGCCTTTGGCGCCATGATTTATAACGACACCGCTACGGGTAATCCCGCAGTGGCGATTTTAAACTTTGGTGGTGCTAAGACCTCAACTGCGGGCACATTTACAATCGTGTTCCCTGCAGCTACAGCAACTGGCGCAATCATTCGTATAGCGTAAGGAATGACTAGGTGGCGACCTACTCCGGTTGGGGTGGTGGCCCATGGGGCGAGACTCCTTGGGGTCAAGATGTCACTTATGTCTACCTAGAGGGGTGGGGGTATGGTGCCTGGGGTCAAACTCCGTGGGGTGAAGGCAGCGCTGGTGTCGAGGGCACCGGCGCTATTGGCACTGTCACGGTCCAAACCCAGCAAAACGCCCTTGTCAACGTCACCGGAGTACAGGCAACTGGCCAAATTGGTCAAGTTACCGTCTTCACAAATGTGGATGTCCTGGTTACCGGGGTATCCGCAACAGGATTTATTGGGCAAGCCCAAGTCACCGGAACTGCAGTCGTACCCGTTAACGGGGTGGCAGGAACTGGAGCAATTGGGAATGCCACCGTCTCGGCAGCCGTGGATGTCCTTGTTACTGGAGTCTCGGCGACAGGATTCATTGGTCAAACTGCCGTCACCGGCAGCGCTGTTGTGCCCCTCACCGGGGTCCAAGGTGTCGGTATCGTTGGAACCGTCACAGCCTCTGGATCGGCCCTCATTACCGTCACGGGAGTCTCAGGTAGCGGTGCTATTGGGACCGTTGCCGTCTCTGGCGGGGCACGTGTCACCGTTACCGGGGTCCAAGCCACAGGATTCATCGGACAAACAGCCCAAACCGGTACCGCAACCGTCCCAGTCACCGGGGTGGCGGCCAGTGGTGCCATCGGTAATGTTGCCATCACAACAGCAGCAGTCATTCAGCTTACCGGGGTACAAGCTACTGGCTTTATCGGCCAAAGCACTATTACTGGCACTGCAGTCGTACCTGTTACAGGCGTTCAAGGCATTGGCCAAATCGGTAACGTTTCGGTCGTCCAAGATTCTACGGTCAACGTTACCGGCGTTTCGGCTACTGGATTTATTGGTCAGGCCTATGCCAGTATCCCTGCCACGGTCCCAGTCACCGGGGTTCAAGGCACTGGAGCAGTCGGGACGGTCGCTGTTCAAGCAACATCTAACGTCAATGTCACGGGAGTTCGAGGCGTTGGCGCAATCGGTCGGGTCACTATTTGGACGACAGTTAATGACAATCAGACGCCAAACTGGCAAAATGTCAACGATTCCCAAGCTGGTGGTTGGGTGATCGTTAATGATTCACAATCCACAACATGGACTCAAATAGCAGCTTAAAGGAACCAACATGACGATTAACTACACCTCCCTTCTTGGCCTCGCCCAGCCAGTCACGGGTACTGAATCGGGCACCTGGGGTACGGTCGTCAATGACGAGATCACGGCCCTTGTTGAGCAGGCGGTTGCGGGCACGGCTAGCATCGACGTAACTGCTGGAAACGTCACTTTGACAGATACGGATGGGGTGTCTAATCAGGCCCGATGTGCCGTATTGCTTATTTCTGGTACGCCAGGAACGAGTCGAAACGTTGTTGCGCCCAGCCAAAGCAAAGTTTATGTGGTAATTAACGGATCGGATGCCGCAATTGTATTGAAGGGCTCTGCCACAACAGGGATTACGATTCCTACGGGAACTAAGACAATAGCGTTTTGGGATGGATCAGATTTTGTGTCTTTAAGCTCGGCAGTGTTTTCTATCTTTGGAACGTCTGCAGCAGGTGGAGCGGCTCGCTTTTACGAAGACACAGATAACGGTACCAATTATATTGGTCTTCAGGCCCCTGCATCAGTTGCCTCAAATGTCACATTTACCCTGCCAAGCACAGACGGTTCAAGCGGTCAGGCAATCGTAACAAACGGTAGTGGAACTCTTTCTTTTGGTAGTGCAGGTATTTCCACGGGTAAATCAATAGCAATGGCAATGATCTTCGGATTCTAGTGTCCCTATTTAAGGAGTAAGTAATGGCAAACCCAAATATTGTTAACGTCACGACGATTTACGGTAACTCGTCTAGTACGTCTCTCACAACAACTAGCGCAACATCTCTAGTCAGCAACGCTGCGGCAAGCGGGAAGGTCTTCAAGATCAACTCAATTGTTGCGGCTAACGTGGATGGTACATCTGCGGCTGACATCACGATCAACGTCTACAGCGCAGCGGCTCTAGGTGGAACGGCGTTTCCAATCGCTTCGACCATCTCTGTCCCGGCTGATGCCACGCTGATCATTACGGACAAGACGACATCTTTTTATCTGCTTGAGAACCAGTCCATCGGTGCAACAGCAGGCTCGGCAAGTGACCTAGTGGTTACTGCTTCTTGGGAGGAGATAAACTCCTAATAGGGGCTTATCAATAAAGAGGACTAAAGATGCCCATTCACGGCTACCCCGGTAACGTAATTACCGCCAATCCAACAGCACCGACAGTTAGTTCGGCTTCTGGCGTTTGGACTACTGAGCAGCAACTGATAAACCAGTCTGCCGGTAGGTGGCCTATGGCGGCTACGCAGATCAGCAGAAGTCTCAGGTTCAATAGCGCAGACTCGGCGTACCTGAATAGGACTCCTGCTAGTGCTGGGAACAGAAAGACTTGGACTTGGAGTGGGTGGGTTAAGCGGAGCCAAACAGGAGCCAACCATGGTTTATTTACAGCAGGAACTTCATTTGGTGTTAACAACAATGACCTTCAAACAATTTCGTTTACTGGCTCAGATACACTAGAACTTGCTTCTGAAGTAAGCGGTTCAACTCAGTATCGTTTAATTACAACACAAGTTTTTCGTGATCCTTCAAGTTGGTATCATGTACTTGTTTCCTTTGACACAACGCAAGGAACTTCTAGTAATAGGATCAAACTTTACATAAACGGTGTTCAAGTAACTGTCTTTGGAACATCTACTTACCCATCCCAAAACTATGATGGATGGATAAATTCTACAAATTCTCACCGAATTGGACAGAGAACTGGTATTGATCTCAACGGCTACCTCACCGAAGTAAACTTCATTGACGGCCTAGCCTTAGACCCGTCCTACTTTGGGTTTAACGACTCCAACACAGGCGTGTGGACACCTCGGCAGTACACAGGCACATACGGCACTAACGGCTTTTACCTAAACTTCTCAGACAACTCTAATACCACGGCTGCGACCCTTGGTAAGGACTACTCAGGCAACGGTAACAACTGGACACCTAATAACTTCTCTGTAACCGCTGGTGCTGGCAATGACTCCTTAGTAGATTCGCCCACGGCCTACGGAACCGATACTGGTGTTGGTGGTGAGGTGCGTGGGAATTATGCAACTTGGAATCCGCTTGACCAAGTTCAATCATCTACTTTCAGTAACGGAAATCTTGATGTTGTAACAGGAACCACAACTGTATTTGGCGCAAGAGGAACAATTGCTGTATCAAGCGGCCAATGGTATTGGGAAGTAACGCCAACTGCTGGTGTTGCAACGGCAGATTGCATTATTGGAATTGACAGTGCAATAACCCCAATCAATTCATCAACAGCACAGAAAAATGTTGGAGCAACGGCAACTTCTTACGGTTATCGTGCGAGCGGACAAAAAATAACCAGCAGTTCGTCAACATCCTATGGAAATTCATATACAAATAATGATGTGATTGGCGTTGCCCTAAATTTAGACGCTGGTGAAATTAAGTTTTATAAGAATGGTGTTGTGCAAAATTCTGGCACAGCCGCATTTACTGGATTATCTGGTTCATTTTATCCTGCGTTTTCGGATGGTGATCCGTCTAATGCTTTGACTGTTACCACCAACTTCGGTCAAAGAGCCTTTGCCTACACCGCCCCCTCTGGCTTCAAAGCACTCTGCACACAGAATCTGCCTACGCCGACTATCGGTGCAACTAGCACGACACAGGCAAACCAGTATTTTGATGTAAAACTTGCCACGGGGTCTAACATTGGTTCCGTTACGCTGGGGGCTTTTTCCAGCGTACTAGCGTGGATCAAGGATCGTGCAAACATAAACAACCATCAGTTGCTAGATAGTGTTCGGGGGACTAGCGGATCGGACGTTCTTCAATCAAACACAACATCAGGCACGGTTTCTTACAGTACGCCGACGGGAAACTCTGTGGGGTGGGTATGGAAAGCCAACGGTGCTGGCTCCTCTAACACGGCTGGCACTATTACCAGCACAGTCAGCGCAAATACTACTAGCGGGTTCTCGATTGTTACTTATACGGGTAATGGGACATCTGGTGCTACTGTTGGTCATGGACTTGGTGTTGTTCCTAACATGATTATTGTAAAAAATAGAGGTGCAGTTACTGATTGGTTAATCTACCATACCTCTTTAGGCGCAACTAAAAGTATTGCTTTTGATACAGCAGCCGCAATTACTTCATCAACCAGATGGAACGACACAGCACCGTCTTCTACGCTGATTACTTTAGGAACATCTAGTGGTGTAAACGGAAGTACTAATACCTATGTGGCGTATGCCTTCGCACCCGTGGCTGGCTATTCTGCCTTTGGGTCTTATGTCGGCAATGGTTCTACGGACGGGCCGTTTGTGTACACGGGGTTTCGTCCTGAGTATGTGGTGGTAAAGCGAACAAACGATACAGGAAATTGGACAATACTGGATAATGCAAGATCTACCGCAAACCCAACAGACGAATATCTATGGGCAAACTTAACCGCCGCAGAAGTTGCAAATCTTCATGCATTTGATTTTTTGAGCAACGGCTTTAAATTAAGAAACACAACTTCAGACCACAATAGTAATGGGTCAACCTACATTTATATGGCATTTGCTGAGTTCCCATTTAAGTACGCTTTAGCCCGATAGGATCGACATGGACTACCCCGGTAAAGTCATAACCAAAACTCAGGTAACTCCTACCCAGACCAGCGCATCGGGTAACTGGACGCTGGACGATCAAGCCGCCGCCATCAAGAACAACAACTGGCCCGTGGCCCTTGTTCCAAACCCCATCTCTAAAAGCCTGAGATTCAATAGCGCCGATAGTGCTTACTTGAACAGGACTCCTGCAAGTGCCAGTAACAGAAGGACTTGGACGCTCAATCTTTGGGTTAAACGCAGTAAGTTAAGTTATGCACACGCAACGATACTCCGAGTAAATACTGGCGTTGAAACGGCAGTTCGTTTTGATAACACAGACATCATTAGATTCTATTCTGATACCGCAATGGATATTAGAACATCTCAGGTTTTTAGGGATGTTAGTGCGTGGGGGATGTTGACGGTTGCTTTTGATACTACTCAAGCAACAGCATCAAATAGGGTAAAACTTTATTGGAACGGGGTGCAGATTACTGCGTTTGGTACTGCAACTTACCCAAGTCAAAATTATGAAGCAGGAATAAATCAAGCACAAGTTCACGCATTAGGAGCCGCACCAAACCCAGCCGAGTATTTTGACGGCTACATGACCGAGGTCAACTTCATCGACGGTCAGGCTCTAACCCCGTCATCATTCGGCATGACTAACCCACAGACGGGTCAATGGATTCCTCTTAAGTATTCAGGAACCTACGGGACTAACGGGTTCTACTTGAACTTCAAGGATGCGACCTCGACCTCCACGCTGGGCTACGACTACTCTGGCAACGCTAATAACTGGACTACTAACAACTTTAGCGTGACTGCTGGATCAGGCAACGACAGCCTGACTGATGTACCTACCCCGTGGTTTGCGTATAACACCACAGGCGATGTTGGCGGGGTGATACGGGGGAATTACTGTACGTTAAATCCGTTGGTTTCATTGAGTGGCACAAGAACATTTTCAAACGGTAATTTAGACATCTCTGTAGCAACAAGCAATGTAAATACATTTGGAACAATTGCAGTCCCTTCTTCTGGTAAATGGTACTGGGAATATCAAATAACAACAATTGGTGGCGCCGGTGCCCCGATGGGAGGCGTTGCAAACGCAAACAACAATACAGCAGTGGCTAATTTTGTTGGATACAGAACAAATGGTGATAAGTTAGTTGATGATACTGGCTCTGCATATGGAGCAACTTATACAACTACTGACATCATTGGGGTTGCGGTAGATGTAGATAGTGGAACAATTACGTTTTATAAAAATGGATCAGGCCAAGGAGCAATTACTTATGCTTGTGGTGGTTTGTTTCCAGTATTGCGGTCTAATGCGGCAACAGATAATTTTACTTTGAACTTCGGTCAACGCCCATTTGCGTATACGCCCCCAACAGGATTCCGTTCACTATGTACCACTAACCTACCAGCAACGGCTATTGGTTTTGGGCTGACGAATCAGGGTGATGATTACTTTAA